>JAEEGJ010002067.1_pt1 | contig 151773 bp, 139 predicted proteins | sample 8958761 | NCBI WGS metagenome assembly JAEEGJ01 (sample SAMN16246546, study PRJNA631951) | gut metagenome | biome: gut microbiome; feature: rumen; material: RS-attached | host: Bos | place: Iran: Karaj | collected 2018-10
TAAAACCCGTGGAGAATTTCACATGGACAGGTCTAGGTATATTCCTGAATGGAGAAAATACATTGGTTTCTAAAGGCTGGGGTGAAAACGGCCAGTGCATGATGAAACTGAATACTCAAAACGGGGAAATCTCCGTTGCCATGGCTAACAAAGATCCCGGTGTTGACCAATCTGAATCAGGCATTGAATGGCTGGTGGACTGTTATACATATTTCATATAAACAACACATTGAAAATTCAGATTGAAGTCTGTTGCTCTTGGGAGGTATATTTTGACATTTAAATATGATGAGCTTGGAGAGCGTATTACAGATTAACAATGCGAGTGGGGATGCCGCAGAATTGACTAAAACTGTTAAACATTGGTTTTGACCACATTTAAAGAAAATCTGAGAAAAATAAAAAAACTATGGATTTTAAAAAAATCAGATACCTGGAAAAGATAGCCGCGGATGGCCATAAGGCTCTTGAAATCAAAGAATATCAGGATTGGGAGCTGAGGTTTTCAAAGGGATATACCGGACGGGCTAACTCCATAAGGATCATTGGTGATCCAATAGAAGGAATAAATAAAGATGTAGAAGATAAACTTCAGTATGCCGAGAAAGAGTATGTAAAGCGGGGGCTCCCGGCAATGTTCAAACTGACTGAGGCAGATAGGCTTTTCTCAGAATATCTCGTAAGCCGTGGATACGAAGTAAAACAGCCGACGGATGTGATGGTGCTTCCTCTTGGCGGTGCGGATTACTTGACTAAAATTTCCGATAATATAGGTGATATTGTTCAATCTGCCGTCATTGTCCCGGGTGAGATCAATTACAGTACAACCCCGGATGACTGGTTCGAATCCTACTTCAAGTTTGAAGAAATGACGGATAAAACAAAGCAGGATCTGTGCCGGCAGATTCATTCAAATGTCTCGGTAGATAAAGTTTATATAAAGATAATATACAGGGATCGCATTGTAGCAGTAGCATCCCTTGCCATAGAAGACGGGTACAGTCTTCTGCATAATGTAGTCGTAGATCCGGCTCTCAGAGGAATGGGGTTTGGAAAGAAACTTTGTTGGGCTGCTATCTCAAAGTCAAAAGCTAAAGAAGCAGATTACTCATATCTTCAGGTGATCGAGACAAATGAAGTTGCACTCAATCTGTATAAGAAGTTTGGCTATGAGAAACTCTACACATATTGGTACATGGTAAAAAAATAATGAATTCATGCTTGTAAGGTGGAGAAGACAATGAAAAATAATATAATAATTGCCGGAGTTCCGAGAGCCGGGAAAAGCACGTTATCGCATCTCTTGTCAACGAGATACGGGTATCAGCACATAAGTATGGATACTATAATAGCAGGCTTTGAAAAGTGTTTTCCGGAAACTGGTGTAAACACATATCAGGGACTTTCTTCCATGGATACTCTGCGGGTGATAAGCGGGAAAATGGCGCCTTTTGTACGTGCCATGCTTGACAGCGCCGAATATGATGAGTTTGAACCTGGTATGGTGCTGGATATGTACCAGCTTCTGCCGGAGGATTATGATAAATATATCCGGGGAGCAAACTGTGAGATAATATACCTTATCACCTCCGATGTCACACCCGAGGAACGTTTCCTTATACAGAAAAAATATGATACTGAAAAAGATTATACATTTTATAAGTCGGATGAAGAATTAAGGGCAGGGGCAGGATATATCGTCGAGCAGAGCAAGCTTATGAAAGAACAGTGCGAAAAGTATCATATACCATATTATGAAACTGCACACGATCGTGACAAGGTGATACAGAAACTGTTGGGAGAGCAAATTGAAGGTTCATTAAGAGGCAAATAAGATGGAAGAAAAACCAGAGAAGCTTAATTTTGCTGAATGGGATGAACCTGGGTTTGAAATCCCAGAGGAATATCATTTGACCGATCACAGTTATTTACACGAAGCAATAAATGTATTTTATGCTGCAGGTGGATATGATTTCTTTAAGGTAATTAGGCCAGAAAAGTATGCCGATAAATGGTTAGATTTCATAGGAAATCTTCATTGGGAGATATATAGCGGAAAATATGTTTCAGATGGAATATCGCACGAAAATCCGCTTAATCGAGAAAAAAGGAAATCATTAAGGGAACAGGGAGTCCCAGAAATTTTTACCGGAGATAGCATATGACAATTGCTTTAGCGGCCGTTGGGTTTAAAAACGGTGAAATTACATACAATAAAGAGAAAATAATAAGGATAATCAGAGAGTATAACAATAAATCTGATCTTATCTTATTTGGCGAGACTTTTTTGCAAGGCTTTGATTCACTTTCTTGGGAATACGATAGGGATAAAGAGATCGCTATTTCAGCAGATGATTCCATAATTGAAGAAATTAGAGAGGCTGCAAAAGATAATTCCATAGCGGTGTCATTTGGCTATATAGAGAAAGCAGAAGACAGTCTGTATAGCAGCCAGCTGACCGTCGGAAGAGATGGCAAAAGCATAGATAATTTCCGAAGGATTTCTATAGGATGGAAGGAACCAGTAGCAGATTTGCATTATAAAGAGGGAGACGGATTTCACAAGTTCAGATTTGAAGATAAAGAGTTTGCGGTTGGTTTGTGCGGCGATCTCTGGGATGATCAAAATGTAAAAAGCATGAAGGATCTTGATGCTGAAATTGTCCTTTGGCCGGTTTATACAGATTTCAATTATAGAGAGTGGAATGAAAGTATAAAAAACGAATATGCCGAACAGGCAGCTCTTTTCGGACATAAGGTTTTATATGTAAATTCCGTTTGCTTAGACAGGGAAGGTCATGAAATAGCCAGAGGCGGAGCGGCATATTTCCAGGATGGCAAGATCAAACGCCAGACACCGGCAGGGGAAGAAAGCATACTTTACGTGAGATTATAACCGAACTGAATGCTCTAACAATAAAAATATGCTTGAAAGGAAAAGGTGAAAAATGGGAAAAGCAAAGGAAGAATATAACGGCCGCGGACGTAACAGGAGCGTAGCGATAATCGTCAGGGATGGGAAAATCCTTATGGAAAAGGTACATTTCTTTGAGCGTGATTTCTGTACCCTTCCGGGAGGCGGTATAGAAGAAGGCGAGACTCCCGAGCAGGCGGTACTGCGTGAAGTAAAAGAAGAAACCGGGCTAGACGGTAAGATTATAAGACCTCTGACTGTGCAGTATAAAGGTGACGGAGGCAGCGATTATTCTTTTGAGTTAGAGATTCCTTCAGATGCTGTTGCCATAACCGGCTATGATCCTGAATTTGAAGGTTCGGAAAGCCCGCTCAAGGAAGTGCTTTGGATGAGCCTTGACGAGATCAGCGAAAAGGACAGGGCATTTCTGTGGTCATACGGCCTGATGCAGGTCGATGGCTTTTTCAGTAAAATCTGTGAATGGGATAATGAGATTAGTTATCCTGGAAAAGAATAGCAGAATAGAATAGAAACGTTATCTTTGAGGAACCAGCATCAGGGAATTCTCGTCTAATGATAAAATATATTCACCAGCAACAAAAAGGATGCAAATCATGAAAGACAAAACCAAAAAGATCATATATGCGATATTTGCTATATTCCTGTTCATCATAGCTATAGCGCTTATAGCGAATACAGAATGGTTCAGGAAGTGGCGGCTTGAGAAAAAACTATCGGATAAGTACGGAGTTAGCTTCAATCTAAAGGCAGATGAACAGGATCCGTCGTTTTTTTCATACACACATAGCTATATGCTGACTTCTGATGATGGTATACGCTCATATGCAAAGTGTGACTGGAAGGGAAAACTGATCTCTGATTCTTACGCACATTTTTATTATGCCAACGATATGACCCGAGATGTGGAATCCCTGATAGGATCGTGCTTTGATAAATGCTATATCGTCAGGGATTGCATAGAATACGGAAGCAACCAGTGCTTGACAGAATTTGTCAGCGCAGAGGATTCGAAAAGCTTTGAAAGCTATCGCAGCAGGAAACCCGAGGTAACTGTTACATACCGTGTTTATGTTGAAATGTATGTTGCAGAGGAACAGTTACGGAATGCACTGGATAAACTCAGTGCACAGGCTGCAGATTACAGCGTATATTTTTTAAGGGTTATGCCTGCAGAATATGAAATAGTCAATGATACCGGACTGAAATGTTATTATCCCAATTCCGATGTTTATGAAGCCTACCGTAAGGAGTACACTGAGAATCATCCGTATTTGTTTATTAAAGATCTGGAGTCTCTTGTTTATAAGCCTTTTGACTATACTGTTGCAGAATATGTGCCCAAATATGAATCTGTAAAAGTATACGAAGACTTTCACGAAAGAAATCGCGAATATTTTGTAAATGTGGACAAGGACCACACATATGAAGAAATAATTGCCGATATCGGGAATTGCAATGGAGTGAAAGGCTCTGGGATCATTACCTATATTTGGACACTTAATGACGGAACGGCTCATGTAATATTTGACAGTTCCGGTCATATTGAATGGATAACCATTCAGGACGAAGAAAAAGATACATTTGAACTAATCTATGACAGATATCCGTCCGAATGATTGCTGCGTGATAAGCCCGGTAAATCCGGCCTGATATCGCAACACAGATAAGAATTTTAATTATTGTAAAAATGTATAAAAAAATAGTTGACAACCAACTTACCCTGTGATAGAATGCATTTTGCTGTCAGATGAAATTGAATTTTCAGGCTGATGTGCAGGAGATTCTCAATTGAGCAGATTATGGACACGCTATAAGTCTGCCCATTTGAGAAACCTGTGCATCAGCTTTTTTGCTGTGCCAAAAACATGTTAGTTGTACATTACAACAGAATACTGCCTACGGGGGATGCAGCGGAGTGCTGACCGGGGGGAAGCAGGCGATGATATGAGCCTGCCAAACGGGCCGCAAGGGCGGAAAAATATATAAGAAAAGAGGTACAGCGAATGACAAACGAAGAAAGAATCAGACTGGCATGCAGCGAATTAACAAACCTCACATCCACATTACTAAAACAGAGCATGGAAAGCATGATGGAAATCATCATGAAACCCCAGAAAGAAGACTGTAACCCGAATGACTGCGACTCCGATAATTATGAAGATAATTTCGTGGTTGAAGAAGAGTTTTACGGCGATTACGGGGACGACGACTTCTATATAGATTTCGATGATGAAAGTCCGTTCTCAAGTGAAGCGCCCACAACCCAAAATACTAACCTTGAAACCAATAACACGGGTGTGGCAGCTGACAACACAGGAAAAAACGCTTACAACGGTGGTAGCTCACAGGGTTCTCTGCCTAGTGCAACAATGATCAACTATGAAACCCCACTGGATGAACTGGAACTGTCGGTCCGTGCATACAACTGCCTGAAACGTCATGGCATAAACTCAATAGGGCAGCTTTTCGACATGTCATACGATGAACTGTGTAAGGTTCGAAACTTAGGTCAAAAAAGCCTAAATGAAATCACTCAAAAGCTGAAAGAAATCAGGGAAGCATATGCCGTAAACGGGAGCGGATCCCAGACAGACTTTAAACCCCAAGCCGGCAAGTCCCAGCCAGATCCCACCTCACAGGTATTAAGCAGCATCTATATGGAAAAGCTCAACGAGCTGATAGGACTTGACGAAGTGAAGGAACAGGTGAAAAAGATTGCCGCTTTCGTCAGGATGAAACAGGAAATGCCAAAGGGAAGCAGTGTCCCCATGGTACTTAACATGGAATTTGTCGGCAATCCCGGAACGGCCAAGACCACAGTTGCGCGCATCATGGCAGGCCTCCTATACGAGGCGGGACTCCTGGCAAGCAGCGACATAGTCGAAGTAGGCAGGTCAGGGCTCGTAGCAAAATATACCGGCCAGACCGCCGTCCTGGTTAAATCCGTATTTGACAGGGCAGAGGGGAAGCTCCTCTTCATCGATGAAGCATACGCTCTCGCAGATAATGATGACGGCGGATTCGGTGATGAAGCCATAACCACCATCGTCCAGGAGATGGAAAATCGCCGGGACAGTACCATCGTGGTATTCGCAGGCTATCCTGACGAAATGGACGAGTTCTTCGACAAAAACCCGGGACTTCGATCCCGTGTTCCCTTCAAGATTGCCTTCAAGGATTATACTCCTGACGAACTGTATAAAATATCCGAGATAGAAGCCAAAAGGCGCGGTTTTACCATCAGCCCAGAGGCCGCTGAAAAGGTTACCAACATCTACATGGAAACCGCCGAAGATCCTCGCATGGGTAACGGCCGTTACTGCCGCAACATAGTAGAATCCGCTATCTTGAACTACGCATACAGGAACTACGGCCAAGGCGCTGAAAATAACCTCGTTGACAGCCATGATGGATCGAAACCCGACTTCATTCTCAGATCAGACGACTTCCAGCCAATCCACAACATGGATCAGGCTAAAGCATCAGCCCCGATAGGTTTTCGGGGCTGAACCGGAGGCCTAATGATAAAACAAAAATACCATAAATGTAAGAAATAATATTTTATTTGCCTAAAAAATATCGATTTGCTATAATAGAGTGAATACAATAATGTCGAGACTGTTAAGGTCACAAAAGTGGTATATTCTCCCGACACTGATCTTAGTATTAGCTTTTGTGGTGGAGTTTCCACAGTTATGTGAATCCTTTGAATCCTTTGAATTAAATAACAGGGGAACCAATAATTATGTATTTCGTCTAATATATAATGAGGAGGATTATATATGATAAAGAAATATTCAATATTCCTGGTTCTATTGTTTCTTGTTATTATTAGTTCAGGATGTAACCGTGAGGAAAACAAAACAAAAACAGAAACAACGAAGAATACAGAGACAACAGAAGATATCCCAGTTAATACAAAAGGAAATGACATTGCTGCTGAAAATGAACCTCTAAAACAATTCAGCTTTTCTTCAGAAGAAGATATTTGTAATCTATCAGATGAAGATGTTATATACTTAGCTACTCACAATTATAAAACAAGTGATTTTGTTGAAGATTTTAAAGCTGATCCATACAATGATTTCGGTACGCCTCTTGAAGGTTATGAGATATTTGAACCGTATATGCTTGACCTGGGAGGAGAAAGACAGGATTACGACGTTAACAAGAAGATATCCGATCAGGATTTTAAAAAACTGACAGAAGAGCATATGAACAGCTTAATTGTATATGATGACATAGAGGTTGTTTATTTCGGAGAGACAGAAAATTATGTTGAGTATGGCCTTGCTTCAAGTCAGCAATATGGTTTTACCAGAAGGTGTTTTTATCGTAATATTTTTATGCTATCGGATACGCTTGACGGACATTTTTATGCAGGGCCCTATTATTTAGGTGAACTGACTGTTGATAATGTTTTATCGGAAGAGGATTTTGAATTGTCATATTTCTTTGGTTCATATCTTTTGTGGCGAGAAGTTGAAGAGAGGCAGGATGCAATAGTTTATACTTGTTATTCGCCTAATTGGAAACAGTTTGGAGACTACGATGAGCGTGGAGAGAATCAAAAAGCACAGATAATAAAATCTGAGACTTTTTATGATAAGGATACTCACCGAATAACCGGAGAATCAATAGCTATTCGTTCAGTTGATATTCCTGATACTAAACTGTATTATGATGAGCCTTGTTAATGGAATCATACCCTAAGGAGGAGGTAAGGAAATGAAAAGAAGCCATTTTTTTGTCAGAAGCGGGAATGTACTTGTTTGCGCACTTTTAAGCCTTGTTTTGTCACTGTCTAGCCTTAATAATTTTGTTTCAGTCAAAGCAGATGAAGGAAACATCATGACCGTTACGGAAAATGGGGATGGAACGATTACAACGGATATCATTGAAAAAAAATCTGATGGGACCGTGATTAATACAATTATAACAACCGATGACAATGGACAGGTTCTTAAAACGCAGATTATTACGCAAAAAATCACAAAAAAGGGTAATTTAATAAAAATTACAAAATCTGAAGATATAGACGGAACCAAAATTGAAATAAACGAAGTAGAATACCTATCAGGGAAAAAGAAGATGGAGGGTTCCTCAACGTCAGTTAATGGGGCGAAGGCTTACCAGTATGAAGAATGGAACCCTGATGGAAGTGGTAAGTCTTTGTCAGAAATGACAGAGCCTGACGGTACCGTATGGTACTCTGAGCAGTCCGCAAATAAGGATGGAAGCAGTGTCTCCATTGGTAAGGCTTATGATCTTCAAGGGAATTCCAAAATTATGGAAACTAGGACCGATGCAGATGGTAATAGCGTGACTATAACGCAACAGGAAGAAGCGGATGGTTATAGAAGGTATTATAAGCATATAGAAAACATAGATGGAAGTGAAACACTATACGAAGAGAAAATAAGATCCGAGGGAGATTCCAGTATATATAAAATAGTTCGTGATAAGGACGATAACTCCCATGTATGGTATGTAAAATACAGTGCTGACGGGAAAGAGGCTGTAATCCCTGGAAAGCTTTGGAGTTCAATGGTTGTCGACGTCATCGATAAGAAAGCTTTTAAGAACAATAAGGACCTTGAAAGCATAATAATAGAGTCAGATAAGATAACTGAAGTAGGGAAACAGGCATTTAAGGGAATAAGTACAGACGTAACCATAAAGATAAAAGCTAACAAGAGTGACTATAAAAGGATTGTTAAGCTAATAAATAAGTCAGGAATCAGTAAGAAAGTTAAATTTAAAAGAATCTGAGCATGGGATTAACAAATAACTCACTTTGACAAAAAAGTCAAAGTGAGTTAAATTTTTACTTGACAGCTAATTTGAATTAGCTTATAATGAGGCTAATTTAAATTAGCCAGACGGAACATAAATCAAACCGAACAATTGAAAGAGAGGACTTGGAATGGATACCAAACACAGAATCATTGAAGAAGCATTAACGCTGTTTTCCGAAAAGGGATATGCAAATGTTTTTGTTGCAGATATTGCAGAGCGTGTAGGCATTAAGGCACCATCCCTTTACAAGCATTATAAAAACAAGCAGGCTATCTTTGATGCGATCATCGAAGAGATGAACAGGAGATTTTTGGAAGAAGCAGGTGCGTTACAGATTAATGGGGCAGACGCCAGTGCTGATGCTGAAATATATAGGCATATATCGGAAGAGCAGCTTATCGCTCTCGGCAACAACCTGTTCCTATATTTTTTACACGATGACTACACAAGGCGTTTTCGGAAGATGCTTACCATTGAGCAGTTTCATGATAAGGGACTTGCGTCTGTATACACGAAACAGTATGTTGATGATCCGCTTTCATATCAGGGAATGCTTTTCGGACTGATGGTTTCTGCGGGTGTTCTTCAGGCGGATGACATAGAGATTATGACTCTGCATTTTTACGCGCCTATTTATATGCTGCTGACCATTTGTGACCGAGAGCCGGAACGAGAGGCAGAGGCTCTAAAGACAATGGAGGCGCACATCCGGCAGTTTAACAGATTATATTCAAGGAAAGAAGAATAGATTAACGGAGGAAAATATTAATGAAAATCACAGTCATCAACGGAACCGAAAAACACGGTGTAACATACAGATTGAAAGAAATGTTCTTAGAGACATTTAGAGAAGATGCAGAAATAACGGAATACTATCTTCCGAAGGACGGTCCCGGATTCTGTATGGGATGTACAGCGTGTTTCAGAAATAACCAGAATCTCTGTAAGGACGCAGAAATAGTTAAGAAGATCGAGAAGTCTTTACTTGAGGCAGATTTACTTGTCTTTACTTCACCTGCCTATGTTTTCCATACCACCGGAGCAATGAAAGCCATGCTGGATCATTTCGGATACAGATGGATGCCGCACCGCCCTGCAAAAGAGATGTTCGGGAAGCGTGCCGTAATTATTACACAATGTCTGGGAGCAGGAGGAAAATCCACCGCAAAGGATATAAAGGACAGTCTCGCGTGGTGGGGAATTTCCACTATCAAGACTGTAAGCTTCAAGCTGATGTCAGAAATTGACTGGAACAAAATCGATGAAAAAAAGAAAGCATCATTCAAAAAGAAGCTGAACAGTGTTGCGAGAAAAATGCATTCCATTGATTACACTAAACCGGGTCATACGAATCTTATCGTGAAAGCAAAATTCTATGTCGTAAGGATGCTACAGACAAGTCTCGGCAAACAGAACCCAGAATATACCGACTTCAAATACTGGAACGAAAACGGCTGGATTGGCAAAGTAAGGCCGTGGAGGTAAATGGGGTTTGACCAAAATTGCCATTTCTGGTATAATAGACAGCTGATCCGTATACATTAACCCATTGAGGTTCTCCATGGTGTCATATGGATACACGAACGTTTTTATTATAAAACAATAAGCGAGAGAAAAAAAGATGTTGATTGATTTCCATACACATACTTTCCCCAATGAGCTGGCAGAGAAGGTTCTCCCAAAGATTGCCGGTGATGCGTCTATCCGTTATTATACAGAGGCTACCAATTCTTCACTCCTAGAGTCAATGGATAGGGCACATGTTGATATGAGCGTTATTTTACCTGTTGTAACAAAACCCTCGCAGCATGAGACGATAAACAGGACTGCAAAAGAGGTAAATGACAGGTATTTCCCAAGGCTTTTGTCATTTGGCGGGATACACCCTGATAATGAGGATTACAGGGAAATCCTTAAATGTCTGCAAAGGGATGGGATAAAAGGTATCAAGCTTCACCCGCTGTATCAGGGAGTTGCTATAGATGATATAAGGAATCTTAGGATAATAGATTGTGCCAGCGAGCTTGGCTTGGTCGTCGTGATACATGCCGGAAAGGATTTAAGTTTTCCGGGAGATCTTGCAGATCCGGACAGAATAAGCCGGATGCTCGATGAAGTTAGACCGGAAAAGATAGTACTTGCACATATGGGATCATATGCCAGATGGGAAGATGTTTATGAGCTGTTGTGCGGTAGAGGAGCATATCTGGACACTTCGTTCGCTTTGACTCCTGTACGGCCATTAAGCGATACCAAGGAAGGCATGGACAGTCTTTTGGCAAATCCGATACTTGTTCCGCCGCTTAAGCCGGAACTGTTCAGGAAAATGGTTAAAAAGAATGGTGTGGATTATATGCTGTTTGCCAGTGACAGTCCATGGTGCGATCAGAAGGAAACCTTTGAAATGGTTGATGCATGCCTTAATGAATCCGAAAAGGATGCGGTGTATTATGGCAATGCACTACGCCTGTTGGGACTGTCGGATGACATCTTTTCACGGAAATAGTGGAGAAAAACATATGATTACAGTAAATTTATATTATAATGGCATTAATGGTAATGCAAAGAAATTTGTCGAAGAGATGGAGTCTTCCGGGATAGCTGACGCTATCCGCGCAGAGAAAGGAAACCTCAGGTATGAATATTTCCAGCCGATGGGGGATCCTGAGACAGTACTGCTCATAGATTCATGGACTGATCAGACGGCTATAGATGAGCATCACGCTTCTCCCATGATGAAGGAACTCGCAGCATTACGAGAAAAATACGATCTGCATATGACTGTGGAGCGTTATGTCAGCGACGTTTATGAAGAAGATGATAAGTTCTTGAGAAAATAAAAAATATAACAGTATATAACGATATGCCTTTTGGGGGTTATAATGGAAAAAGAGTTTGACATTCAAGTATATATGACTGCTGGAGTTGAAAGGATAGTTAAGGATTCCTTAAAGGCAACTCTTAAAGATCCCAAGGGAAGTGCTTTTATGATGAAGTTTGCACTTGCCACCAGGAAAGCATCTGACAAGCGCGCAGAGAGTGAAAAGGAAGGAATGCATATTCCGCCATTCTTGATCGCAAGCATTACATCCAACTGTAACCTTCATTGTGCAGGCTGTTATTCCAGGTCCAATAATGCCACTCAAGATTGTGCTGCACATGATCAGCTTACAAGTGATGAATGGGGCTGTATTTTTGATGAAGCTGAGGAACTTGGTGTCAGCTTCATCCTTCTTGCAGGCGGAGAACCAACTTTACGACGTGATGTTATAGAAAAGGCCGGTGAAAAAAGAAACATTTTGTTCCCCATCTTCACAAACGGAGTTTTTTTATGCGACTGGTACTATGAACTGTTTGAAAAATGCAGGAACCTAATACCGATAATGAGTATCGAGGGGGGAAAGGATTCTACAGATACGAGACGTGGAGAAGGCATTTATGACAAGCTTATTAAAAATATGGAAAAACTTCATAAAAAAGGATTGATTTACGGATGCTCAATTACAGTTACTACTAAAAACATAAATGATGTGTTATCAGATGAGTTTATCAATTCAATAGCTGACAGGGGATGCAAGGCTGTAATTTTTGTTGAGTATGTTCCGGTAACGGATGAGAGCAGGGAACTGGCAATAGGCGATAATGAAAGAAAAATGTTTTCAGATAGGCTGCAAACACTGAGGGAGACCTTTGCAGAGATAGTATTTGTTTCTTTCCCGGGCGATGAAAAAAGCTCAGGCGGTTGTATAGCAGCAGGACGTGGATTTTTTCATATTAACTCACACGGAGGAGCGGAACCGTGCCCGTTTTCTCCATATTCGGATATTAACATAAGGGATACATCTCTGAGGGAAGCAATAAAATCGCCTTTGTTCCTCAAAATGCAATCAGGGAACATCCTCAATGGAGAGCATGTTGGAGGGTGTGTTCTGTTTGAAAAGAAGGAGCTTGTGGAAAAACTTATATCACAATAAACAACGATATATCGTTAGGGGGTTTGAATGGGAAAGAAAATCATTTTTCTGGGATCTTCTGTAACTTATGGTTCTGCGGCAGGTGGTGTTTCTTTTGCAGACATTATTTGTGAAAGAAACGGATATGAGATGGTAAAAGAGGCTGTTTCGGGAACAACTCTTGTCGATGAGGATAATAGTTCCTATGTCCGCAGATTGAAAACCATAAAGTCAGACCATGCAGATCTGTTTATATGTCAGCTGTCCACAAATGATGCTACCAAGAACTATCCATTGGGAGTGCTTACTGATAGCCGGGATATCACTTCGTTTAATGTGAATACCATATCCGGGGCAATAGAATATATCCTTGCATATGTTTCAGAAAAATGGCATTGTCCCATGGCGTTCTATACAGGCACCAGATACGATTCCGAAGCATATGCTGATATGGTTGGCTTGTTAAAGAAAATCGCAGATAAATGGGCTATCAGCATTATAAATCTATGGGATGAACCGTCATTTAACGATGTAAGTGCCGATGATTATGCCAGATTCATGCAAGATCCGATCCATCCTACCTTAGAAGGATACAGGGATTGGTGGGCACCGTTTATAGAAAAGAAGATAAGGGAAATGCTAGGAGAGCAAAAGGAGGAGACATGGGAAGGTTAAAGGAGCTTAGAAAGTATATTAACAGTGAGATTAATAAGATCGATGATACCGATGAGAGAACAGCTGCTACAGTGCATCTGTATGGTGTTTCTCTTGCCGCGGTCATCCTTGCCAAGAAACGCGGACTTGACGAAGAACTGGCAGCTATGGCGGCTATGCTTCATGACCTTTATGCATATAAGACCGCATCATATGACGACCATGCCCACAAGGGTGCTGAACTGGCAAAAAATGTTTTGAAAGAACTTGCCCTGACCGATAACGATGAGACAGAGATTATCTGTTCTGCCATATATCACCACGATGACAAGAATGTAGTGGATTCACCTATGGACGAACTTTTAAAGGATGCCGATGTGATATCACATACTATGAACGATCCTTCAAAACCTGTTAAGGATAAGGAACAACAGCGCTATGATAATATCTACAGGGAACTTGGATTTTTATTATAAACAAATTAAAAAGTATTGAATTTTAAATGGCGAGGTTGCTTGACCTCGCCATCTACTATATATACATCTTAAATATGTTAAAACATACTGCAATATATTGTTGCTCCCAGGCCCTGGATTCCCCAAAGGCGATTAAGAAAGCCTTTAGTGAAGCGCACTATGTTGACAACATCATTTTTTTGCTGGCAAGTGTATTCATTAGGATCGTATTTAGGGAAAATACCCGTGAATAATTTGTTCAGGAAATCACCCTCTTGGTAATCTTCATATGTATAATTATAATAATCATTAGGATTCAATTTAAAGGAAGCGATTATTCTATCACGTGTTGCTCCAAACCCATCTAATATAGCTAGTGTACCACAAGTTGAGGTGATAGTTTCGTCCTTAATCTTTCGGCCGTCAATAATGAGTTCAAAATGATTTCTGCCCATTTTTTTAATAGTTGTCTTGTAGTAAGTAGGGTCTTCGAAAGCGTGTACCTGGGTATGTGCTGTGAAAGAAGCTGCTATAACAAGTACCATGAGTGTTGCGATTATTTTGGTTAAGAATGTTTTTGCTGTCATATGTTTATCCTCCCTCGGTTCGTTTCCTTTGTTGTATTTATACTATACCCCCGGAGGCCCGACATTTCAATATTCAGATGCACAGCGAGATGTCGCATAAGCAACATAATGGATAGAAGGTGTAAACAAATTTACAGAGATATTAAAAATTGTAACCCAACAGGGACAATAACGTGAGTTGAACGGTTACTGGTTGTTTGAAAAAAACTTCCTTATAAATCTCAGCAGGCATGCTATGCCCCAGCCTGACAGAAGTATCCCTATGAAAACGAGTATCCCGACAGGATATCCCCATTTGAGGAACCCGTAAAAGTCGTTTGTGTCAGGATATGTTCCTGTACCGTTAATAACGTTGTTTAGAAGATATATTGTTCCATAGACGGCCACAGGAATCCCGGCATAGAATGTTTTCTTAAAGGAATAATCGAACTTAATAAAACAGAATTCTATCATTGCAAAAATCGGGATGAGAAGATGAAACCACAAGTTTGAGCTCCGGTACATTCTGCTATAGCCGTAGATCGGACCCAAGAAGCCAAGTATGACAATGAAAGTGACCCCGACAGCTGCAGAAGACATTATTTTTAATGCATTTAAGATTTTCCATGTCTTTTCTTCCTTCGCAAAAAAGAGTGCTAGAAGATAGGAAAATGCAGTCAATCCGCAGAACACATTTGAAAGAGTGGTAAAATATTTAAAATTTCTGAACCCCTTTGCCAAAAACTCTGAAGGTGAGGCGGCGGAACGACGGGAGAACATCAGCCATAACCCAATCGCTGTAAAAACGACCAGCAGGATATTGGTCAGTATAAGCAAGTATTTATTCTTTAATATTTTTTTCTCAATCTTATCCATAAACATTCCTCTTATATCTGCGAATGCTCCCTATATACAGATTTCCTTATAACAGAATCATAATATCAGTTTTTGGCAGCTCTGTAAACCAAAACCTTATAGAATATGCAGAAGTCATTTTTGATTTGAAAACATGATCTGGATTTGGTATAATAAAGTATGGATATATTGCTTTTGTCGAGAATAAATAAAGGATAAGATACATTTATGGGAAAGATTGAAGTTTTACGTGCCGAGGAAGAGTGGCAGAGGGCCGGTGCATATTCCGTCCGGATCGAAGGCATGAACCGGCAGCATCATATATCATTGCGTGAGGAATTTGACGAGCACGATAAGGATGGCACAAAATATATCGTACTGCTTGATGACGGATATCCTGTCGCAACCTGCCGTTTTTACGAACTGGATGAAAATACTGTCGTTATAGGCAGGGTTGTTGTCCTCCCGGAATACCGCGGCCAGCATCTCGGCCGCAAAGTAATGTCTGAGTCAGAACAATGGATTAAGGAATTAGGGTACAAGGAGATCATTGTTGACAGCCGTGTCGAGGTCGTTCCGTTTTATGAAAAACTTTGCTATGCCCACACCAATGATAAAATTGAGAAGAGTGGGAATTTTGACTGTATACGAATGAAGAAAAACATATGATTTGTATAACAGCTATTAACACTTGAATATGTTTCGGCGAAAGGGGAACAGAATTTGGAGCACAACTACATACAAGAAGCGTTATCCCATTACAATATCGCTGCGTCGGAAATTGAATTACTGAGGCACAATGAGAATCTGACCTATCGTGTGGGGAATGACTATTTGCTGCAAATCCATGAGCCGGTAGACGGGTTCTCTGCAGAGTTTATCTATGAAGGTGTTGAGCGTATCGAGATATACAAAACAGAGCTTGCGTTTCTGGCATACCTAAAGAATAAGGGCATGCAGATACGTGAAGCAGTTGAAAATCGTCATGGTGAACTCATTACGAAGTTACAGGATGGTACATATGTAACGGTTTCGAAATGGCTCGAAGGCGAATCCCTGGACAAGCTTGAACTGAATGATGAGATTTGTTATCAGATAGGTGAGATGCTTGCATCTTTGCATCAGAAGGCAAAGGGATTCCGGATATCACCGGTAAAAACGTACGGTAAGCAACATTGCGAATGCACGAAAAAAAGATTTACGGCACTGGAAACCCTGGGGCTAAGTACTGAGTATTCCGCGATCATGCAAAAGTGCTGTGATCGCGCCGGAGAAGTGTTGGAAAAAGCAGAGGATGAATTTCAGATGATTCATGGGGATCTGTCTGCGTCGAACATTTTGAAAACCCCGGATGGGCTGGTACCTATTGATTTTTCATTCTTCGGAATGGGACATCCGATGTATGATCTTGCTGTCCTGTTTGGTAATTTTAGCGGTCTGTTGCGTAGGCAACAAATGGCAGAAGGATATCGGAATGCCGGTGGGACAATCAGCTACGAAATTTTGGATTCCTGTTTCATACTTACGTTGTTAGATTGTCTTGGAATCCATTATGAGCAGTGGAGTAAGCAAGAGTGGTTCGCGCCAAGAATGCAGCGATGGCATAAGGAAAACCTGGAGCCGTACATGCAGGGAGCACGCATATATGCGGATGATTTTTACCTTTTGAATGTGCAGGGTTAACCTGCTATAAAAAACTGTAAATTGAATTACACGAGAGAGAGCTGCAAATGAAGTTAGAAAACTATAAGGCGATAGTATTTGACCTGGGCGGGACGCTGATGGAATTTGAAGGTATGCCGCTGAACTGGAGTGATTACTATTACCAAGGATTTAACAAGATAAACGAGCTTTTTGGATTAGGACTGTCAGATGCTGATATTGATAAATCCACCGAGATATTAAAGTCGTACAATCCCCGAAACAAATACAGGGAGTATGAAATAATGCCGGTTGTCCTGTTTGATGAGGCTATGGCCGGCTGGAGTAATATACCGGATATCAGGGAAGCCATCGAAGTGTTCTTTTCAGGGATAGGGCTGAAAGCTAAAGTGTTTGACTATTCCAAGAAACTGATAGCTATTTGTAAGAAGCATGGTATAAAGGTTGCCTGCCTTACGGATCTGCCGAATGGAATGCCTGACAGTCTGTTCCGCGATTCGATTCCGGATATCATAAAGCAGTTTGATCTGTATGTATCATCGCAGACCTGTGGATACAGAAAGCCTAATAAAGCAGGGCTGAAATATATAGCTGAGCAATTCGGCATAGATGTTAAGGATATACTGTTTGTCGGTGATGAGGATAAAGACCGGAAGACAGCAGATAATGCCGGATGTTCGTTTATGCATATTGATGAGTTCAAGAAGTGCGAAGAGACAGAGATATCAGAGAAGGAGTTTGAGAAGAAGAAAACACTTTTCCTGGAGCAGAAAAAGACGCTGGATTCATTCTTAAAGACTGGCGCTATCAGTCAGCTGCAGTATGATAAGTCATATGGGGATCTGGTTAAGAAGATGGGGATGGAAAGCGTAGCTCAGGTACTTGGATATTATAATGGGCTGAAGAATGTCTGTGCCTATGAATCTGAGTACTGCGATGTTTATTATATAGAGCACAAGAATGTAGTTATAGTGCATTGGAAAAAGTATTGTGAGCTTGAGGAATACAGAAACCCGTTGGAATGCGCGCTAATCATTATAAAAGACCATCCGGGATGCGATTATGTAGCTGATACCCGTGACGGATTTGAAGATAATCCTCTGGACACCAAGTGGGTCGCTGAATACTTTATGCCGAAGGCGAAGGAGTATGGATGTCGGATCATATATTTTATAATTGACGGAGAAAACTCGCTGAAAGATGAGCTTGAAGGACAGGAGAAGGATTCAAGGGCGTTACTTGAGTTCAGGTATATTTACGGAATAGAAGAGGTAAATAATGGATAGGTGGAAACGCCACCATCGTTCCGGGCGTGACAATCGGTGAAGAGGCGGTTGTTGCAGCAGGTAGTGTCGTGACCAAGGATGTACCGCCAAAGACTCTTGTGGGCGGAAATCCAGCAAAGGTCATAAAAGAGATCGAGTTCTAAAGAAGTCTGTGGAAAGGAAAAAAAGAAAAGTTACATGAAAACTGAAGATATGATTTATACTCAGAAAAGGAGCATAAGCTCTGCATATGTTGACTGGAGCGTGAAACTTGGTGTGGCTCAAGCCCAGCTTATGATGCAGGACTGTATGACAGAGTGTTTCGGGAAGATAAAGTGTGATGATATTAGTCTTATGAAGTTTGGATATTTCTGGGTGCTGACAAAATCAAAGATTAAAGTTTTTAAGCGTCCGGGATGGAATGATACAGTTGATACTACATCATTCCCTGTAAAGAATTCCGGAATAAGGACATATGTGAATACTGTATTTAAGGATATGGATGGGGAGTTACTTCTTGTGGCAAATCAGGAGCTATGCCTTCTTGATATAGAAAAGCACAGACCGGTACCACTCTCAAAGGTTCCGTATCCTGCCGAAAACTTTCCGGATGCAGTTCTTTCAGATGACTTTGAAAAAATAATGTTCCCTGATTCTGATTATTCTGATGTATATGAACAGGTTATAAGATCATCTAATCTTGACATGCTGCATCACCTCAATAATACAGAGTATGTAAAGTTTGCACTTAATGTATTTCCTGAGACATTCCTGTTAGAACACGAGATTGAAGAGATTGAAGTTCATTACAAGGCAGAGTGTAAGGAAAATCAGACTCTAAGGATTATGAGAAAAGATGTTGGCAATACGGTGTATATCAGAATTAAAGAGAGCGAACGGTGCGTATCTGATCTGAAGATTTGTTTTGCATGCTGAGCAAGTATGTTGTTTAATCGAAGAAATATCAAAAACTGAAACAGTAAAAGGGGGATACGGATGAAGAAAGTAATGACAGCTTTAGCTAAGATGGCTGCAGTATTTGGAATCATGGCAGTCTCATCAATAGCTTTGTATATGGAGTATGTGAGAAAACAGGATTAAGAAAAATATGAGATTATTTATTGCTTTGAATTTTGATGCAAACACGGTGGAATCCCTTTGCAAACTACAGTCACTGTTAAGGGATAATGACGTGAAAGGGAATTTTACAAAAACCCAGAACCTTCATATGACTTTGGCATTTATTGGGGAATATGGGAATCCGGACGATGTACTTGATGTTTTAGAAGAAGTGCCTTTCCGAAACATGCCTCTTTGCTTTTCGGATGTGTATATACATAGAGAAATGGTCCTTGTTTCTGTAGCACGTAATCCGGGACTGGAAAGCTATGTGAGGAGATTGAGAAGGGCGCTGGCAGAAAAAGGTATCCCGTTTGACAGAAAAACCTTCAACCCGCACATCACACTAGTCCGTAAGGCAGTCTTAAAGAATGGTCTGCCCGACAGCCTGCTGAAAGATTCGGGATTAAGTACAACAGATGCTGGCACGGTTTCACTTTTTAAGTCAACCCAGGGAAAGAACGGGATGATATATACTGAAATGGGACATATTTTTCAGGTTAGGAGAGGCTATATTTTATGATGATGAGATATGGAGAAAGATACTGAAAAATTTTTTTAAGATTTTTCTTGACAAAAATTTTTAATTCAATTAGCCTTTTCTTTGGACGTCCAAATCTTTCATAAGAGGAGGCTTTTTATTATGAATAAAGAACAACTACACAGGTACATTTCTGAGAGCACCGGGAATGAGAGCAATATATGCCAGATCTATGCCATCAAGGACAGTAAGGTGGCACTTGATGATTGCTGGCATGGATTCAAGACTCTGGATGCGATGAATGTCAATTCAGTAACTAAAGGCGTTGTGGCATTACTTGCAGGGATTGCTTTTGACAAGGGTCTTATCAAAAGCCTGGATCAAAAGGTAATGGAATTCTTTCCGGATTACGCTGTAAAGCGCGGAGAGAAAACTATCTATGACGTTACGATCAGGCATCTGCTTACGATGACAGCTCCTTATAAAGGGAAGTCAGAGCCCTGGAAAAAGGTGTGTACTTCCAAAGACTTTACACTTGCGATCCTCGATTATCTTGGAGGCCGGAACGGGATTACCGGCGAATTCAGATATGCAACCCTTGGTATACAGATTTTGGCGGGAATAATTGAGAGAGCAACGGGCGAAAAGTTAATTGATTTTTCCAACAAGAATCTGTTTGAACCGCTTGGGCTTCCGGAGCGTATACCCCACGGTGACAGTTCTAAAGAGGATCAGTTTGATTTCTTTATGAATAAGAATCCCAGAAAATACGAGTGGTACACTGATCCCCAGGGCAGTGTTACCGCCGGCTGGGGATTATGCATGTCGGCAAGAGACATGGCTGTGATCGGTGCGATGGTGTTAGGCGGTGGCCTGTTTAATGGAAAAAGAATTATCTCAGAGGAATACCTAAAAGACATGCTGGCACCGCATCTTAAGCTGGGAGAGCGTTTTGGGTTCATGAACTATGGATACTTATGGTACAAGCCCTATGATGAAAGAGCAGTATTTGCTGCGATCGGAGACAGCGGAAATATTATCTATGTAAACAAAGAAATAAATGTATCTGTGGGCATTACTGGTACATTCAAGCCAAGGATTTTCGACAGAGTTGATTTTATTGAACAAAAAGTATTGCCTGTGATCGACGAGTTAAAATAATGTGTAGGAGACTTGTAGGAGACTGTGCAAAAAAAAATGGAACCACCCCTTGCCGGCTTTCGTCTAATGACTGTTAATACAAAATCTATAACTTTATAAAGGAGAGGAAGGTATTTCATGAAGAAGGCATTATCATTAATTATCATTTTGTGCGTGGTTGTCAGTATGCTCACCGTGCCCGCAAACGCAAAATCAGGTTCCAAGACGAAGACTATAACAATGTACCTCGAGGGAGAGATCAGAGGGGTACAGGTAAACTGCGAGGTTCCCTACTATAGCAAATGGAAGGTACCTAAAGAGACTGTTACCGGCAGGAGTATGGAATTTACAACTTCCAAGGATGAAACCGTAACCGTAGCGGTCCTTGATGCGGAAGATGAGGATGATGCAAAACTGTTGTGCAAATACCTTACAAAGAAAAAGTACAAGAAGCAGCTGTTTGCCTACCTGTGCGACGGATTTTCGATTAATATAAAGGATGCCGATAAATACTTTAAACTGAAAAAGGACGGAAACGGAAAATACATGATCATAATTGACTTAGGTGACCAGTATGGAGTGCTCAGGGCCATAGATGGATCAAATGTATTCATGTATTTTACGGAAACCGATAAAGGATCAGTTTCCGCTTCACTTAAGAAGAAGCTGATATCCTATACCAAGCAGGTAACCATAGAGACAAAGGCCGTGGGCGTCAACGGATCGGACTTAGGATCGATCAATGAGGGTGAGCAGCTTAATATCGAGCTTGATCCTCAAAAGGTAATATTTGAAGACGTATATACAAATATGGCGTGGGGATACCAGAAGCAGGCTACATACATCCTTGGTGATGGCAGGGTTTATACATACAATTACAGTAAAAATCCCGAAAAACTGGAGGATCTGTCAGAAGAGAGCGTCATAGAGTATCTCAAGGGAACGGAACCTGCATGTGTGATGAGCAAGACATATCTTATGAAACTGTATTCATACGCTGAGCAGATCAATCCTGATGCAGCATACACCACACAGCATGAAATGTACGACTACGGTCAGAGAGCCCTGTATTTCCATGCCGAAGACGGTACAAAAGTAAAGTGTTCTTGTTATGGTGATGTTAGATATATCTACGATGATGATTATGCCAAAATGGTTGAGAGTCTTTGGGAAGAGTGGTATATGTACTGCGAGGAGGCATGAGATTTAATTAACGTTAAAAACTAAGATAATGTTTAAAGAGGAACCGGGAAAACGGTTCCTTTTTTCTTGTCATATAAATTGTTTTTCTATTTGCTTATAAAATTATGATTTGTTATAATAAATAATGTGATAAAATTGTAAAGCCAAGAAGGAAAGAATATTGAAGATATCTTCAAAAAGGACTGCCAGATATGAAAGAATTTAAAGAATTAATATCCGCAATAAAAAAATTTCATCTTCATAACAAGGGTTATGCTTTTGTAGCATACTTCTTTGGCTTGATCGATATCGCATTCACCAGCATCATGGCACTGGTCATGAAGTATCTTCTGGATACTGCCATTGAACCCGGAGAAGGCGAATTGCTGCTGAAAATGATCCTGTTCATGCTATTCGGAATCCTTGCTGCAAAATGCAGTGACCTTCTCCGCCACTATATGATAGCTGTTTTCTCTTCAAGAACGGTGGCGGACTCAAGACGCCGCTGTTTTATGCACCTTCAGGAGCTTTCCCTTCGGGATTTTTCTGATATGCAGGTGGGATATCTCATCGGGAGATTTGCTACAGACATGAGTGCCGTTCAGACACTGACCAGTGTGACCATACCGTCATTTGTGACCGGGATTGCGAAGATCATAGTCAGTTTTGTCCTCATCTTCATTTTGGACTTCCGTCTTGCTCTGATCAGTATCGGAGCATTGCTCCTAAGTGCAGCAGTGCTCATCATACTTGGAAGAAAATCACGTACTGCAGTCAAGGACCTCAAGGACCAGGCAGGTCTGCTTGTCAACATGCTCATGGAAAATGTCGATAACCAGCCTTCCGTAAAAGCATTCGATCTGCAGAAGAACTCCATAAACGATTACGAACGTGAAAACAAAAAGCATGAAAAGCTTTCCCTTCGCTCCATGTTCATAAATGGCTGTCTGACCGTTGCTTCCGGTGGACTGATCGAATTCTTCAGTATACTGATCATCTGCCTGGGCGCCTTATGGGTATTTAACGGAACCATGACTGTCGGCACGCTTGTCTCCTTTAACAGTCTTTTCTCCTCGTTAAGCACGGCGGTTTTTGCACTCATCGCGATCATTCCGTCTTTTGTGGAATGTAAAGTCTGCATGCATAATCTTGAGTTATTCTTTGAAAAGAATCCGGGCATTACCACTGACCGGAATGCAGTGGCGGTCAACGATCCCATAAAGGAATTGTCCATGGATCACATCACCTTCGGCTACAATCCGGAAAAACCGGTTCTGAAGGACGTTCTACTAAAAGTTCCTGCCGGGAAATCCATTGCCATCGTCGGTCCGAGCGGCAGCGGGAAAAGTACGGTTGCAAACCTTCTCATGCGTTTTTATGATCCTGATGAAGGAAAGGTCTTGGCCGATGATATGGATTATAAGCAGCTGGATCTGAATTCTTTACACAAGGCCGTCGGCATTGTTCCTCAGGAGACCATTCTCTTTAACGATACCATAGTCAATAATATCAGGGTTGCCAGACCGGAAGCTACTTTCGATGAAATTGTCGAAGCTGTGAAGGCTGCTGCGGCAGATTTTGTCCTGAACCTGCCGGGAGGTTTTTCCTATCAGGTACAGAACGGAGGAAAATCTTTATCAGGTGGTCAAAGGCAGCGAATATCCCTTGCAAGAACCTTACTGAGAAATCCGCATTTCCTGATCCTTGACGAAGCAACCGTATCACTGGATCCCGGTGCAGAACGTGCTATAAATGATGTGATATCACAGCTTCCCGGCCGCGGGACCGCAATAGTTAATATCACACACAGGCTTTCAACTATCTCGGGCTATGACTATATTTATGTCATTTCAGGAGGGCGTATCGCCGAAAGTGGAACACATACCTCGCTTATGGCAAACAAGGGAATATATGCGCAGCTTTTTGAAAAGCAAAGCGGCTTTAATGTCACAGATGACATGTCCAGTGCTACCATTACGCCGGAAAGGCTTTCTAAGATCGATCTTTTCAGCGAATTCCCCGTAAAATCATTAGCCGAGCTCTGTAAAAACTTCACTTCGGCTACTTACCCTGCTTCAAGCACGATCATTACTGAAGGAGATGAGGGTGATCTGTTCTATATCATCGTCCGCGGACGTGTTGAAATACTGAAGAGAATCGAAGATAAGGATACCAGAGTTAAAATACTTGAGGATGGTGACTTTTTCGGCGAGATCGCATTACTGTCAAATGTTCCCCGCACTGCTACTGTGCGTACGGTTGAGCCTACCCTGCTTATATCTCTGAAGCGTTCACATTTCTTAAAGCTCGTCAGCTCCGTACCGGGTATGCATGACAAGCTCGAAAAAACCATGGGTATCCGCCTCGGAGAACTCACTGAACTCAGCCATGGAAAACAAAATAATACCTGAAGGGACAAAGTCGGACGTAACAGGATTTGATATGGTGAAAAAATTATTTATAGGTTTTAAGGGGAAAAACAATTCATCTGCCATATTGGTTAATTCATTGCCTCAGCCAAATTACTTGCTGACTAATTCTTTTTCCGGACTAAAGAGGGATATAGACAGTCTTTCAAATGATTACGAAGTTGTATATCTGTTTGGCGCGGATAAAAATCTGACCGACAGCTTTCGGATTGAACAATGTGCTGAAAAAGAGAATGTGAAACTGACCAGTGTACTTGATCTTAAAGAGATTATGGAACGATTAACAGCAGCCGGTATTAATAGTATTATATCTGATAATCCAACACAATACCTGTGTAATGAGGCTTACTGGTATCTGCTGAAAAAGTATCAGGGAAGAGTAGTATTGATACATATACCTACAATTAGGCATTATATGCATTTAAATATGCATTAAAGAATAGACGGGAGGAGTGCCGCTTACGGGATAAAACCATAAGTGAGCAGTGATATGACCGCATAGCATATCCTGCGATACGGTGACGGGTTTTATACCGTAAGCGGCACTCCTCCCGTCGTATCAGAACAAACTTAAATGCACTCTAATGCCTGCTTGATATCATTGATGATGTCGTCTACATCCTCGATACCTACAGAGAACCTGATAAGATCGGGATCAACGCCTGCTTCGCGTAACTGATCGTCAGAAAGCTGTCTGTGGGTGTGGCTTGCGGGATGAAGGATACAGGTCTTAGCATCAGCTACATGGGTAACGATGGAAGCAAACTTAAGATTATCCATGAACTTGATAGCAGCATCCCTGCCGCCCTTTACTGCGAAAGCGATAACACCGCATGAGCCCTTGGGAAGGTACTTCTGCTGAAGAGCATGGCACTTATCACCGGGAAGATCCGGGTATTGAACCCATTTGATCTTGTCGTTTCCAGCAAGGAACTCAGCTACTGCCTTAGCATTGGCACAATGTCTTGCCATACGTACATGTAAGGTCTCAAGACCTAAATTGATATAGAAAGCATTCTGAGGTGACTGGATAGAACCGAAATCACGCATAAGCTGAGCTGTAGCCTTTGTAATGTATGCAAGCTTACCGAACTTTGTAGCATAGGTAAGTCCGTGGTAGCTCTCATCGGGAGTGCAGAGTCCGGGGAATTTCTCGGCACTTGCCATCCAGTCAAAGTTACCTGAATCAACAATAGCACCGCCTACGGAAACAGCCTGGCCGTCCATGTACTTAGTGGTGGAATGAGTAACTATATCACAACCCCACTCGAAAGGTCTGCAGTTAACGGGAGTAGCAAATGTATTGTCCATGATCAGCGGGATACCGTTCTTATGAGCAACCCTGGCGAACTTCTCGATATCGAAAACATTTACTGTAGGATTTGTAATTGTCTCACCGAAAATGCACTTGGTGTTGGGACGGATGAGCTTCTGAAGCTCTTCCTCATCTATATCATTATCAACAAATGTACACTCGATACCCATTTTCTTCATGCTGACACCGAACAGATTGTAGGTGCCGCCGTAGATAGAAGAAGAGGAGATGAAGTGGTCGCCGCACTCACAGATATTGAATACTGCGTAGAAGTTTGCAGCCTGGCCTGATGAGGTGAGCATTGCAGCCACGCCGCCCTCAAGTGCGGCTATCTTTGAAGCTACGATATCATTGGTAGGGTTCTGAAGCCTGGTATAGAAATAACCTGAAGCTTCAAGATCGAAGAGCTTGCCCATCTGCTCGCTCGTATCATACTTGAAAGTGGTACTCTGGTAGATCGGAACCTGTCTGGGTTCACCCTGCTTAGGCGTATACCCCGCCTGTACACATTTTGTGTCAACTGTTGAATTCATTTAATAGTCCTCCGTGAAAAATCTTTATATAGTGAGAAAGCCTGTTGCAGCTTCCGCTATAATCATTAAGTTGCCGGTTTTTCAAAATACTTTACAAAGTATTCGTAATATTTGTTTTCCCTGTTGGCGGATATAAGTGCATCCACCTTGCAGGACAGATCCATATCGTCAAGGAAAAGGTTTACAACATTGGTATTGTATCTTGTACCGGAAAGAGTGATAAGCTCTGAAAGCACGATCGAAAAATCCTTGGGCTGCTTATAGGTGCGTCCGAGATAGTCTGTAGCGGAATTAAGAGTATCACATACCGCCAGGATATCACATACGATACGCAGCTGCGAGTTCGTCATATCGACGTCCTCGGGATATCCGGCACTCTGGTCAAAATACTTGTGGTGTCCCATGATCGGATCGCGGTATATGGCAAGACCGCCTTCAAGGATATCATTTACCAACAGAGGATGCTGTTTTATGACTTCCATTTCCTGATCAAACAGGGTCCTGTACTGGATACCTTCTATCTTGCTTACGAGATTGATGCCTATATCGTGGAAGAGTGCTGACTTTCTGACAAACTCGACAACATCTTCTTTGGAATTGGGTCTTCCGTAGGCCTTAAGACAGTTCTCTACAGAAGTAAGCAGGATCGGCGTATGCTTGTAAAGTGCCTCAGTGATATTTACCGCAAGTTCGGCATTGAGGTATGCATTAAAAAAGGTCTGCGGCTGTCTGTTCACAAGCATAGTGATAAGGAAATTCTCTTTTTCCCTGTACCCGTGAATGTACTTGACTGCAAAAAAGCACCAATCACATGCCGATTCATATATGATATGCGAAAATATCTTCTGGTTCGACAGCTGCATATAATACTCATTAAGTCCGTTTAACAGCTTATGTCTGAGATTTGTACGCATATCGGACAGGATGTCGATCTTATCCAGCCATTTGATAAGAGCCACCGGTATTCTGGTCTCGAAATAAAACTCATCCGTATCAAATGTGTTTTCAGGATGTGTACTTAAATAGTAGGCACGTCTGTTCTCGTAATAGTTCACCATGTAGTTTACGGCGTCTATATAGGATGTGGTCCCTTCCAGGATCAGGGCATGCTGATAGGAGATAACGGTGGATACCGGAAGTTTGTTTATATCTCCGAAACGGCTTAACGAATCCTGATATACATCATGTGCAACTTTTATGAATGCCGATCTGGTCTCTATATCGGCCTGGTCGATCTTGTATTCTATAAAGAGCCAGTTTTCCTTGATGGTATTGATGCTCTTTCTTATGTCCTCCGAATTGCCGTCGATCTTCTGGACCATGGGCGAATTATAGAACGAAAGAACCTCGAGCAGATAGTCCAGTGCCTGCGAGAGAGGCATGGTGTTTTCCGTTTCTATGATGGGCATGATACAGCACAGATAATAATAAGCATCAAAGAAAATCTTCCTTATGGTAATACTTGGGAAAAGATTGTAATTGTCTTTGTAGCTTAATACTTCACGGTAGCATTCAAGCGCCTTAAGATAGTTTTCACCGACATGCATGGTACATGTTGCGACATACTTCTGGCCGAGCTTGTTCAGCACCGGCAGAAGCCTCATAACATCATTCTCGCTCCGATAGTAATCGGCAAGGACATTCAGCAGTCTGCAGCTGAAAAAAACATCGGTTTCATTCTCGTGGCTTGAATTCATGTCCTCATGGAAAAAAGCCTCGGCATAATCATAATTCATCTTCCCCTTATCGGAAAGAACCTCGTTGAGTAAGGACCAGGTCTCGATATTAACGTCAAAAGCAACACGCATGGTTTCAGACCTCTCCTTGTAGATAGAGATCCATTCCTCCTCTGACGCAGCGGTGCTCAGTCTGTTATTCAGTTCATTGATGATCCTGTGCTGATTCCTATAGGAACCATATACGGCACCTATAAGAGCAGGATTCAGCCTGTTCTTTTTCATCCGCTTCCCCAATCCTTAAAAAATGCTCTTTTAATTATATCAATCCTTTATATAGAAGTCAATTAGAGAATGATGTTTTACATTTTTGCGGAAATATGCTATAGTAACTATGAATTGACTTTAAACAAGGGAGGTATCGTCATGGAACAGAAAAAAATCTGCTACAGATGCCTTCTTGAGGATATGGATGAAAATGCGATAATGACGGAAGTACAGGAGCTTATAAAAAGTATTCCCGAAGAAGAAAAGGCGGATGAAACCGAATACAGAAGACGGCTCGACATATGCAGGAAATGCAACAGCCTGATAAACGGTACCTGCAAAAAATGCGGCTGCTATGTGGAACTGCGGGCCGCAGGGATAAAAAGAACCTGTCCCGACACCGAAAACAGATGGGGGTAAGCTGATATGGATAATGCACTGACCGGTAAAGTATATAACGGTACGGAGCTGAAAGAATTTGCCAAAGAACTGCTTAAAAGAAATAAAAACATCGACTCGGCCATAGATGAATTCCTGATAAAAATGGGCTCTTTTTTTGATGTGGATATCATAGTGGTAAAGGAAAAGACCGAAAACGGCGCCGCTATCAAATGTACATATGAGTGGAGCCGGAAAAACCATATTCTCCTGCGCGGCCTTGAGAGAAGATTCTTAGATAACACATGGGATGAATGGCTGGTACGCTATCGTGAAGGAAACGGCTGTTACAGGTATTACAAGGGCGATGCCAGTCCCATGATACTTATGCAGCAGAGAGAAACGGAAAGCCTTATCCAGATACCGGTATTTGTCGGGGATAATCTGGTAGCGGCGGTAGATTTCGTCGATTCGGAACGCATAAGGGATTTTAAGGCTGAAGAGCCTGCCATGAAGGAAATATGCAAATATCTTTATGACGAGCTGTTTACAAAGCGCGGACCGAGGAGAGATACCGAGGTACTTAAGAGAAAACTCGACAGGGATGCACTTACAAAGCTATACAAGATCGACCGTTTTACCAAAAAGGTAAATGAATGCATATTAAAAGATAAGAGTAAGAAGACGGCATATGTGATAATAAGCTCGGATATAGCCAACTTTAAATACATTAACGAGAAATACGGCTACAATACCGGGGACATGATATTAAAAAAGCTTGCTTCAACCCTGTTCTTAAAGATAAACGGCATAGTATCATGCTGCAGGGAATATTCGGACATATTCCTTACGGCCGTTAAGGTTGACAAAACATATGACAATGCAAAGGTAAAGGAGTTCATCGACAGCTGCAATAACGCATTCCTTGATGAGATAAGATCCATTACAGAGGATACAAGCGTTGCTATAAACAGCGGCTTTGCATTTGTCGGGGATCACGGTATCACCGTCGAGGAAGCCATAACCGGTGCCACGGCAGCCAGAAAAGCTGCAAAAGACATGGCTCTTTTTAACACCAGCAGATGCTGTGCTTACGAATCCGGCATGATCGCCAATAAGGCCAGAATGGCAGAACTTGTATCAAGCTGTGACAAAGCTCTCAAAAACCACGAATTTGAAGTATACTTCCAGCCTAAGGTATTGTGTGCCACATATGATATGGTAGGAGCGGAGGCACTTATCCGCTGGAGAAAAAATGACGGGACATATGTATATCCCGACGAGTTTATACCTGCGTTTGAGAGTAACGGCTGTATCAGAAAGACGGATTATTTTGTATACGATTATGTATTTAAGTTTATAAGGGAAAGACTTGATAAGGGACTTCCCTGTATACCTATATCCATGAATGTTTCAAGGATACATCTGTTTAACAATCAGTTTGTGGATTATATCCGGAGCCTGCTTGAAAAATATAAGGTTCCGGCTGAACTGCTTGAATTTGAGCTGACAGAAAGTATATGTCTTGAAGGTCTTCCTTCGGTAGTAAATACTTTGCAGTGGTTAAAGCAGCAGAATATAAAGATATCCATAGATGATTTCGGATCGGGGTATTCTTCTTTGGAGGTGCTTACCAGACTGCCTATAAGTGTACTGAAGCTTGATAAGGTCTTCATGAAAAAGGATTTAAGCAACAACGATAAGATCATAATCTCATCCATTGTGGAAATGGCAAGGCTCTTAGGACTTGATGTCATATGCGAGGGAGTGGAGGAGGATGCACAGAGGATATTCCTTATAGAAGCGTGCTGTGAAAAGCTTCAGGGGTTCCTTTTCTCAAAGCCGGTGCCCGTATCTGAGTTCTCAAGAATGCTGGAAAGGGAGTTCGCGATTGGATAAAGAGTGTACGATATGTCCCAGAAGCTGCGGTGCAAAACGATATACCGGACAGAAGGGATATTGCGGGGAAACCGGTGTCATAAGGGTCACACGTGCCATGCCCCATATGTGGGAGGAGCCTGTGATATCCGGCGATAAGGGATCGGGAGCGGTCTTTTTTTCGGGCTGCAATCTCCACTGTGTGTATTGCCAGAATAAAGCCATATCCGACGGAGGAAAAGGCAAAGAGGTAAGTATAGAGCGGCTTAAAGAAATTTTTCTTGAATTGCAGGATAAAAATGTATACAATATTAACCTGGTCACGCCGACACACTATGCGTATGAGATAAGAGAAGCGGTGAGTCTGGCAAGAAAAGAAGGACTTAAGATACCGGTGGTATATAACTGCGGAGGATACGAGAGTGTAAGTACCGTTAAGGATCTGGCTGATACTGTGGATATATGGATGCCGGATATGAAGTATATGGCTGAAGAAACGGCAGCAAGGTATTCCAATGCTCCTGATTATTTTGAAAGAGCTTCCGCGGCAATTTCCGAAATGGTGGAACAGGTAAGGAAGAAGGGCGGGACTTCATTTAAGGATGTGGATCCCGGAAACGTACGCATCATGGAAAGAGGAGTTATAGTACGTCATATGCTTCTTCCGGGAAATGTGGCAGAGTCAAAAAGGGTACTCCGTTACCTGCATGAATCTTTCGGAAATAATATATATATCAGCATCATGAGCCAGTATACGCCTATGCCGCAGATTATGGAAAGCGAAAAATATCCTGAATTAAAGCGCAAAGTCACAAAGGAAGAGTACGAAAGACTTGTGGATTTTGCAATAAGGATCGGCATAGAAAATGCCTTTATTCAGGAAGGCGACACAGCCAAAGAAAGCTTCATTCCCGAATTTAACGGTGAGGGAGTATAATAAAACAAAAATATGACGGAAAGGAGGTGTAACAAATGAGAAACTTCTTTATTGACTTGGAGAATGTCAGAAGCTACGGACTTGAAGGAATTCTTTTACTCAGGCCCGATGACAAGGTATATGTTTTTTACAGCGATAACGCCAACACATTGACTATCCCGACTATTGAAAGTCTTAATGAGAGCAGTGCCCAGGTTAAGTATATCAAGACCAATTATATCGGCGCAAACGCCATGGACTTTCAGATCGTTACTCTGCTCGGTGCTTCCATAGAGAAGGAGAGGACAGGACAGTTTTACATAATAAGCCATGATAACGGCTTCAAATCGGCAGTAAAGTTCTGCGAGGGATATTTTACGGGTTATGATATCGTGACAGGTGTATTCGCTAATATATTACAGGCTATCAATTCGGAAGGCGGAAAGAGCGCAGGAAATACTTTAGCTCCCGATAAAAAAGAGAAAAACGGAAAGAAAGACGATCCGGATAATAAGGTATCGGTATCCGACAGTTCCGAAAGTCCCGCATCTCAAAAGAAGAGCCGTAACCGCAGAAGAAAGCGCGGCGACCGGAATGCAGCAGCTGAGGCAGCAGCCGAAAATGCCGAGGCAGTACTTACAAGCCCCGCAAATAAGCCGGCAGAGCCTGAGAGCATTAAAGCAGCAGCCGGGAACGATATAAAGCAGGGAAGACATAAACGTAAAAAACAGGCATCGCAGGATAAGAATACCGTAAATACATCGAATGGTACAGATGTGGCAGTTACCGAAAAAACAACTGAAACAGTTGCTTTGGAGAATGGTATCAAAACTGTTTCTGACAACGAAAACGGTAAGATGGGAGGAAGAAACAGAAGACGCAGAGGCAGAGGGAAAAATAATAACCAGGAAATAAAAGCGGATACCGCTGCCAATCCGGAGGCACAGCAGGTTCAGAGCAAACCTTCGGATAAGACTGAGCAAAAGCCCGTACAAAAGCCTGTACAAAAAAACGTGAAAAACCCGGTACAGAAACCTGTTCAGAAAACTGTAAGCAGTGCGCAGGGCGGTAACGGCAACGGAAGTTATAAGTATGTATATAATGCATTATCTGATTTCCTTTCACAGGCCACCATCGATATGTATGCGGCTAAAATCGATGAGGGCATCAGAAAATCTGCGAACCGCAATGAACTTCATGAATTCTTTAAGAAGAGTTATGGTACGGACGAAGCAGAAGCGTTGTATAAGATCATATACTCAGACTTCGAAAAGATGAAAAAAGAATCAGCAAAATAAATGAAAAAAGATAAAGTATTCTCGGCAGGATTATCACACGATCTCTTTTCCGTAGATGACGGAAGATCATTAAGCTACGGCGGCTCACAGAATATGTACAATTCCCCGAGGGAACGGTCTAACGGGTGCGGTATAGCCGGAGCAGCAGATATCATCCTGTATCTGGAAGCGGTAAAAACCGGAAATTACACGGTCCAAAGGGATAGATTCCTGGAATTAAGCCGCAGCTTAAAGAAAAATTATATCCCGATCATTCCCGGCAGAGGGGTGAATGCATTTATACTTGCCTTAGGACTTAACAGGTACTTTAAGAAAAACGGTCTGAAATATCGCTCACGATGGAAGTGGACCCGGTATAAAAAATGGGAAACAGTTGAAAAGATGCTTAAGGACGATATCCCTGTGATACTGGCCATAGGTAATAATTTCCCGATAGTATGGGGGAAGAAAGAACTGAATCTTTACGAAAAAGATGAAAAGGCACCGGAGCCGGCTTCAGGCGAAACAGTATATAAAAGATCTTTCGGTGTATACGGGCACTTTGTTGTGATAACTGCTATAGAAGGAAATGTTCTTACTGTATCATCCTGGGGAAAAAAGTTTTATATTAATACCGATGAATATGACGGGTATGTGAAAAAACACAGTATCCATCTGTACTGCAATATTTTGAGCATTAAGAAAAAAATATGAAAAGGACTTAATTTGGATACAACTCTGTGATATTATAGCAGACGATGTAAGGTATTATGAAATGATAACCAATCGGAGGATGTTATGAAATCAATGTCAAAATTAACAGCTATACTGATGCTGGTTTTTGCGCTCGGTCTTCTTTCCGCATGTTCACCGTCCGGCGCCGGGGAAACGGTATCTGATGATAACGGTACTGCCGGTGTAGACACAGATGAGCTTCCGGAATATGATCCCTTTGAAGGAGTGACATTAAAGTTTAAAGGTGTTAACGGTCAGGGCATCGCCGATCTTGAAAAAACGGTAGAGCCTGATAATCAGATTTCGGTTGAGTATTATATTGATAAAACATCTTCACTTTCAAACGGAGATGTGGTAACCGTCAGGTCTTTCAGCGACTATCCGAATTTTAACGAGGCTGTTGAAGAAGTGGCATCATGGGGGCTGAAACTCACAAAGGAGACAAAACAGTTCACTGTGGAGGGGCTTTCTGAAGAAAACGATACAGATCCCGAACCTGTTGTTAACAGGGATCAGCTCACTCCCGCATGCGGTATTCTTCATATGTATTATTATAAAAATGAGGAAGAGCAGGATTGTTATTTCCCGGACTTTATTGAAATATACGGTGACGGGGAATACTCCTTTACGATAAAACGAACGGATGAAGAAGATACTCCGAATGTGATCGACGGGCTTACAGATATGATCTTAAGCATTTCCGAGGACATGTACAATGAAACCTCAGATATTGACATATCAGAGGCCGAGCTTGATAATATCGTAGTCGAATGCGATGGTGTGCCGTTGTATACGAGATATAATTATACCTTATCTATGACTGACGGGGAAAGATACACCGCAATTGACTGTCTGAAGGAACCGGAACCGGAGGTTATCGTGATCGGAGAATGGGAACCGGATTTTTATGACTATACCGGAGTAAAAAAGATAGTAGTAAACTTCACGGTGACCGGGACGAAGATCAAAGAAGGTGCTGGGATAAACGGCAGCACGTTAAGCGGTCTCGGCTCTGATTCCGACTCGGATACCGGGAAAAGAGTATTTGTTTATTATGATGGCAGCAAAAATATAGTAAATTCGTACAGAATGCTTCTTATAAAGGTTTCGGATGACAGGGAAGGAATGATAAAGCTGTTAAACGAGTACACACATATGGGACTTGCAGCCGCACGTGACCTTTATGATGAACAGAAGGCATCTGGTGAAGTAACGGTTTTCTATGAAACTGCAGACCCTGAGGAAGCACGCTGGATCAAAAAAGCTTTTAAAGAGGCAGGGGCCGAAGTGGAGATATATTCCGCAGAATAAATGTACATGAAATGATAAAACCGGACTTTTTAGTCCGGTTTTTCAGTTTATTTTAGGTAGATGGATTTCCAGAATTCTATTATCTTTTTATAATCGGCTACCATCCTGTCTACATCTATAATCCCTGTCTGCTGCATCTGCCACAGGTAACCTTCGGAGGCAAGGTACATATCCCGGTACATCATATTGAGGTCCAGCCCTTCCTTAAACTGTGAGCTGTCCATCGGGGGAAGGATTTTGTTGGTTTCCATATTGGTATATGGAGCTATGATCTTTCGGACGTCATTTGCCACTTCCGGGTCTTTTTCGTAATAGGCCTTGATGGAGAAGTTGCCCATATCGGGATATCTTTTTATCATAGACGCTTTAGCGAGAAGCCCGCGGTACATAATTTCGAAGATGTCATTGCCTTTGTATGCACCGGATTCGAGAAGCATCTGCTTTGTTACTTCTTCACATTTTTTGAGAAGGAACAGGTACAGTTCCTTTTTGTTTTTGAAATAGAAGAACAGAAGTGATTTACTGATACCTGCTTCCAGTGCAATTTCGTTTACGGGACTTTTTTTATAAGAATTCCCCGCAAACACTTTGAAGCCCGCATTTATTATCGCATTTTGTTTTTCTTCGGACAGTGCATAGAATTTATCGTTCATGGGATGCCTCCTTGATACATGATTTTAATTATCAGCCGGGTGTGATATCAACAGATATCTTTTTTATTATATTTTAAAAATGCGATAACTATACAGGTGATCATGATGATCATCCCGGGAATGATGTAACCGATATTTAAGGCTCTGTCATTTATGATGTCCGCGCCCTCCGTATATCCGAAAGGTGTAATATATTTTAGGAATTTTGCGCCTTTTGATATATTGGCTACGATATTAAGTGAGTACATGGCGGCTGCGATACCTATGCCTATACCGATGCCCGATCTGGTTAAGAATGCCGATATACAGAAGCATATACCGCCTATCTCAAACTGCATGAGAAGGGCAGCCAGATGGAAGAGCAGAAGTACACTCCAGTCAACATCCTCACCTATGATCAGTATCGAAAGTACGGAGCATAAAAGTACCGCCATGTTGAGAATAAGGATGATGGCAAAGGTGCTGAAAAACTTTTCTGCGACCGTTCTTGTGCGTGATACGGGATGGGTGAGCAAAAACTCTGCGGTCCTGTCTTTTTCTTCTTTCATCAGTGCAGTGACTGCGGTTATGGCGGCAAAGAAGGCTCCGCCTATGCCCAGAATATTTCCTGCCTCAACGGCATAGAAGCCGAGCATGGTGCCAAAGTTCAGCTTATCCATACCGAATGCGGCCGTAAAGCTTCCCATCGAAGCAAACATTTTGCTCACATCGTCCATTTCAGACTTCATTTCCGGATACATCAGTACACAGGCGGCGATAAGCAATCCTATGGACAGGCTCCAGATGATAATGGAGAGCTTTTGTGATCTTATTTCCTGTTTGAATATTGTCATAGAGGGCTCCTTTTTTACTCGTAATAATTCATGAATATTTCTTCAAGACTGGGTTCCGTTATGGTGACATCATACGGGTTTTGTGCAGCCAGCTTATTTAACAGCTCTTTTATATCCCCTTTATACAGATAATCCTCCGTACCGGCGTCTGTTTTTACCGTGACCTTTTTGGCTCCTGTCTCCTCAAGCTTTTCTACTTTGTCGGTTATGATGATCCTGCCGTCTTTAATAAAAGCTGCAGTCTTGCAGTAATTCTGAACTTCCGACAGGATATGGGAGGAGAAGAAGATGGTAGTACCGTTTTTATTCTCCTCATTAAGTATATTGAAGAACTCCCTCTGCATAAGGGGATCGAGTCCCGAGGTCGGCTCGTCAAGTATAAGGAGCTTCGGGGAATGCTGGACGGCGCATACTATCCCGACCTTTTTTCTGTTGCCTAAGGAAAGCTCTTCAACCTTTTTTTCAAGGTCGAGGCCGAGCCTTTCTGAAAGCATTGCTGCCTTTTTGCTGCAATCCGCTTTCCTCAGTTCTGCGGAATATTTTATGGTATCTTTAACCTTCATGCCGCGGTAGAAGTTTATCTCGGAAGGAAGATATCCGGTATTTTTAAGGATGTTTTCTTTATCAGTCACGATATCATATCCTAAGACTTTGGCACTTCCTCCGGTGGGACTGATAAGACCTAAGAGAGTTCTGATAGTTGTGGATTTGCCGGCTCCGTTCGGCCCAATAAAGCCGAAAAAGTCGCCTTCTTCAACTTTGAGTTCGAGTTCGTTTATGCCTCTGTTTTTTCCGTATGATTTTGTCAGCTTATCGGTTTCGATTACATATTTCATCTGGTTTTACCTCCTGTTGACCGTTCCGGTTAATAACTATTATATCCCATTGACCGTTTTTGTGAAGACCTCAAAAAATTTTTTTTGGGGGTTAGCCGGTTATTGGGAAAAAATAAAGGGCCGGACACATTATGTGTCCGGCCCGGAATTGTTTTAGCATACCTTTGCCCCGGCGGGGATGGCATCGTTAAGTATCAGAAGGTTGAGCTTTTCTTCTCCGTTTTCCTTATGTACTGCGGAGAAAAGCATACCGCATGAGTCAAGCCCCATCATCTTTCTGGGAGGCAGGTTCAGGATGGCTGCGATGGTCTTTCCTACGAGATCCTCAGGCTTATAATATTCTGCGATACCTGAAAGGATCTGTCTGTCGGTACCTGTGCCGTCATCAAGGGTAAAGCGGAGAAGCTTTTTGCTCTTCTTTACGTTTTCACATGCCTTAACCTTTACAGCACGCATATCCATCTTTTCAAAGCTTTCGAAATCAACATAATCGGTAAGGAGCGGTTCTGTCTCAGGGGCAGCGGGACCGGCTTCCTTTTTCTTTATCTCGGCTTCTATGGCAGCAAGTGCCTCAAGCTCTTTATTAAGATCAATTCTCGGGAAGAGATTTGCACCTGCAGTAACTTCTGCGTCTGCTTTAAGTCCGCCCCATGTTATATCCTCCCATGTGTTTTTATCGGAACCGAGCTGCTTCTGGATGGTAGCTACGGTGTCGGGCATGAACGGTGTGAGCAGAAGAGTACAGTTACGGATGGATTCAAGCAGGTTATACATAACAGCTGCCAGACGGGGAAGATTAGCCTCGTCCCTTGCAAGTACCCAGGGCTCATTCTCATCGATATATTTGTTGGACATATCGATCACTCTGAATACTTCAGACACGGCATTCTGGAATCTGAAGTGCTCCATATGGTCTGCATATATGTCCTTAAGTTCTTTTACGGCATTGATCAGTGTATCGTCTTTTTCCGGTATGTTAAGCTTATCGGCAGGAAGCTTACCGCCGAAATACTTGTTTACCATGGCGATAGTACGGCTGACTAAATTTCCTAAGTTGTTGGCCAGGTCTGTATTTATACGATTGATAAGAAGCTCATTGGAGAAGTTGCCGTCACTTCCGAACGGGAACTCGCGCATGAGATAATATCTTATGGCATCCACACCGTAACGTTCTGCAAGCACCATCGGGTCTACTACATTGACTGTAGTATTTTCCTTACTCTTCGAGATCTTACCGCCGTCGATGAGCAGCCAGCCGTGTCCGAACACCTTTTTGGGTAACGGAAGCTCTAAGCTCATGAGCATAGCGGGCCAGATGATAGAGTGGAATCTTACTATTTCTTTTCCTACAAAGTGCACATCACAAGGCCAGAAGCGTTCGAAGTCATTATATCTCTCATTTCCGTAGCCGAGTGCGGTGATATAGTTGGTAAGAGCATCAAGCCATACATATACTACATGCTTGGGATCAAAGTCTACCGGGATACCCCATGAGAATGAGGTACGTGATACACATAAGTCCTCAAGTCCGGGATTGATAAAGTTGTTGACCATCTCGTTTACACGGCTTCTGGGCTCTAAGAAATCGGTATTAAGAAGCAGGTCTTTGATCTTGTCCTGATACTTTGAAAGTCTGAAGAAATAAGCTTCTTCTTCTGCATCCTTTACTTCACGGCCGCAGTCGGGACATTTGCCGTCCTTAAGCTGGCTCTCCGTCCAGAAGGACTCGCAGGGCACACAGTACTTTCCCTTATATGTGCCCTTATATATATCACCCTTGTCGTACATCTTCTTAAACATCTTCTGTACGGACTCACAGTGGTAATCATCGGTGGTACGGATAAAACGGTCATTTGATATATTCATGAGCTTCCAGAGGTCGAGTACTCCGCCGGGAGCGGTAACTATACGGTCTACGAACTCCTTGGGGGTTATGCCCATCTCTTTAGCCTTGGTCTCGATCTTCTGGCCATGCTCGTCAGTACCTGTAAGGAATATAACATCATACCCGCGCATTCGCTTATATCTTGCCATGACATCGGTAGCAACCGTGCAGTATGTGTGGCCGACATGAAGTCTGTTTGACGGATAATAGATTGGTGTTGTGATGTAAAATGTTTCCTTCATCAATAATTCCTTCTTTCCTGATTTATTCTTGTACCGGATATGTAGAAAGACATTACCTGCATATGACGGCTACAAACTAAAAATATAGCACAAGAACGCATCAAAGTCAAATTGATTTAGTGTTGTAATAAAGGGCGTATTGATATATAATCAAAATTTAGATGATTACGAAAAGAAGGAGGCATGGTAATGCATAATAAAAGAATAATCACGATGTCCTGTCTGATAATACTGCTACTGTGTCTTTTTTGTGCCTGCAACGGGAGTAACAAAAACTCTGATGTTACGGACAAACCGGAAATAAGCCAGTCTGCAGGGTCTGATGAAACACTGACAGGGTTACCGACCGGGAGCCCGACAGAGATCCCGACTGCAACACCGACAGAGATCCCGACTGAAACACCGACGGAGATACCTACAGAGATACCTACTCTCATTCCGGTTCAGGATATCAAATACGATACACCGGAAAATCTGGCTAAAAACAGGGAACTTCACAGTAAGCTTAAAAGTTTTACAGAATATGCAAAGGTCGGGACCGGAAAAAATATAAATGAAAAAGTATCGGAGGATATAAAATACGGTATATACAGATCAAATCCGACTATAGTGACCGATATATTGCCGTCAGAGGATAAAAATATCGAGATCAGACATGTGTACGGACTAAAGGATGAGACCGTAACAAAAAAGATAAATGACCGTATAGATGAAGTGGTAGGGATATTTCTTGATCCGTATTATTATACATACAGGGCCGGTGTCATCACGTTTATGAAAGAACACGGACCTGGAACCCGATATGTAAGTGTATATGATGAGTTTAACAGGAATCACCTGATATCTTTCAGGATATGTTATACAACAAGATGGGAATGGGAAGTAAAAGTTGATGCGAAGGATGTTCCTGACTATGACGGCGGAGGTATGGTAGGTACCTGGGATTTCGAACATTACCTGTACGAACTGAGTCGTAAGATCCGGCAGGATGCCGGTGGTATCAGATATGAAGAATTAGTTGCATTTGATTCTTTAGGTTATTTCCCGGAGGATAAAACTTTCAGATACAATGTCACCGCTTATACCTATGAAGAAAAAGGGCTCACTTTCAATCTGGAGACGGGAGAGGAGCTCAGACTCTCGGACTTTTTTGAGGAAGGTGAGGATTATTTAAAAATCCTCTCGGATGCGAATTATGAGCAAAGCGTAAGATATAATTACAGGGTTCATGATGGCGGAGATTATGAAGAATTCAGAAGAAATTACGGTTCAGATGATCATTGGTGGGCGGATTATTATGAAGAATTCAGGGAATATGATGCCGGAAATCTTTATAAAGGTATAAAACCCGATCAGGAGTATTATCTGTCCGGCTGGGAATACATATATCTGATAAATGATGAGTTATACGGGAGTAATACATATCTGTCGCCAAGCCTGCCGATTGGAAGTATGGTTGCTTTTTCAGATATATTTGAAAAAGAGGAAATGAAGGATGCATTTGCACTTGATGTATGCGGTTTTTCAACGGAGGATACGAATTATCTGCTCGACCACGATCCGCCCGAATGGGCTGAACCGGATGCGGGATATAAGACGGCAGCACGGTTTAATGTGACAAGTTTTGAAGGAAATAATATCCCGGTATATTACCGCAGACTCATCAAAGATAATGATATGGATTTTACGGACTCTGATAAAGGATTTGTAAAGCTTCTGACATTATCGGATGAAGGGTATGTCAATCTGTTAATGGAGTATCTTGAACAGACCGGTTTCAGATTTCATGGAAAGAACTGTTATATTACTATAGATATGATTTCAAAGTATCCGAACGGATACAGTCAGATAACATGGAGTGGAAAAAATAACGTCGGCCCCAATATGGTACATAATTCTGACGATTACTGGCTGATAGAATTCAAGCAATGGGTCAAAGACGGAAAAACTGTTTCCCCGGAAGAATTGATAGATATTCCAATGGAAGAACTGCTGAAACTCTATTATTCCAAACTGCGAGCCATGGAAATAGTGGATGATGCTTACGTTATGAATAATGAGGGGCTCAGTGAAGAAGATCTTCAAAGGGTAGCAGAATTACTGGCTCCGCATGTGGCAGGTTTTGATGCTAATGAGTATTTCAGACCCATTTATGATTTCCGTGATTATAACAGGTATTATTACGGTGGCTTTTATGGGGATGACTTATGCATCTATCCCGGGATGATAACGGAAGAGGAGTTAGAAACATTACCGGAGATTGTGCTGGACAGTATTTTGAATTCGTGGGGAGACTTTGATTGGGATACGGATAGTTGGAATTATTATCTCAGGCATTTTAAAATCTATGAAGGATATGATTTTTAGTTCCTATGGGATTATAATACAATACGGAACAAAAATGAGTTAAATGGAAAAGAGGGTATTAAAAATGAAGAAGATCAAAATGATCATTATGCTGTCTCTTGCAATCTTCATATTAGCTGCATGCAGTAAAAGCACAGGAGATGATGAAGAAAAGAACATGAATGTACCTACAGGAGAAGTAACTTTGACGGAGGCTGTTACGCCTACGGAAGAAGTAACGCCTACCGATACACCGGTACCCACAGAAGAGGTAACTCCTACCGACACACCGGCACCCACAGAAGAGATAACACCTACTGATACACCGGTACCGACTGCAGAAATAACACCTACTGAAGAACCGGCACCTACGGAAATACCTGTAGACCCGAATCTGCCCAAGCTTCCGAGCGGAAAGACTTTAAGCATTGATACGCTTCCATTGGTTGATGGGGCACTCGCATTAGAGCCCTATTATGATGCGGTGTTTGCTGAGCTTTTAGGGCTGCCCGTGGAGGATGCAAAGCTTTTCCTTATGTGCAACAATACACCTTCAGCATACAGAAACCTTACTTACGGTCAGGCGGATATGATATTCTGTGCATTGCCCTCCGATGCTCAGGTAGAGGAGGCAGAAAAAGCCGGAGTGGAGTTTGAGTATCATACTATTCTTAGTGGCGGTTTTGTATTCTTTGTCAATAAGGATAACCCTGTAGACAGCATTACACAGGAACAGCTGAAAGGTATAGTCAGCGGCAAAATAACAAACTGGAAGGAAGTAGGCGGTGAGGATGAGCCTATAGTACTGTACCAGAGAAACGAAGGCTCAGGCAGCCAGACCGGTCTCTACAGATATGTGCTTCCGAAGGAAGAGGTTATGATCCCTCCTGTTGATCGTACCGAGGATGCAATGGAAGGAGTAGTAGACCGTGTATCGGATTATGATAACGGACGCGGAGCTATATCATACTCATATTATTACTACGTGGCAAATATGTATACCAGCGATCAGATCAAACTGATCGGCATAGACGGTGTGATCCCGAGTGATGAGACTATATCAAAAGGTCAGTATCCTTTCCTTAATTTCTCTCAGATAGTTACGAGAAAGGATCTGCCTGAGGACAGCATAGTACGTGATATCATAGCCTGGGTACAGGGTGAGAACGGTGCCCGCATAGCCAGGGAAAACGGGTATGTACCTTATGATATTTCTGAATGATAAATAATAGTGTAAAGGGTTAAACATATAAAACTGTAAGTTTCACGAGGAGGCATGGTAATGGATAATAAAAGAATACTTAGACTTTCATGTTTGATCATACTTATACTGTGCCTTCTTTGTGCCTGCAGCAGAGAAAAGGATAGTACAGAAGTAATATCTCCGTCCGAGTGTCCTTCCTGTCCACCTGAGGAGATTACAGCATCTCCCGAGCCGACAGACATACCTTATGTTACGGATACACCTGTAATAACACCGACTGCAGAGCCTACGGAAACACCTACAGAGATACCCACAGAGATACCCACAGAGATACCCACTCCCAGTCCTACTCCTAAGAGTAAGTACGGTACTCCTGAAAAACTTGCTAAAAACAGGGAACTTCATAGTAAGCTTAAAGGCGGTTTGGAGTATTCGGATGCAGGTACGGGTAAGGGTCCGACAGAAAATGTATTACTCGATCTAAAATATGGGATAACCAGGGATAATCCTGAAATAACAACTAAGATCCTTAACGGAAAAAAGTATATCAACGGAGTGCATATATGCGGGCTGAAAGATAAAGAGGTTACTCAAAAGATCAATGACCGTATTGATGAGGTTATAGAGATATTCTATGATCCGGAGTATTATACTGACGTAGCCGGTATCATTCCGTTTATGAATGAACATGGTCCCGGAAGCCGTGTGATGGAAATGGTTGAAGAATATAACAGCAATCATCTTATATCTTTCAGAATCACTCTGAAAACCAAATGGGAATGGGGGGAAAAATATAAGGCGTCGGATATCCCTGATTATGATGGAGACGGATCGATCAGAAGGGATGAGGTTGAAAAATATTTTTATGGTGAAATACGTGAAGGGTATGAGCAGGCTTCCGGTGGGATCAGGTATGATATATACTCTATGAGTCCTAAAGGGTATCATCCGGAAGATGATACTTACAGGTATAATGTTATAGCATATACCTATGAAGAAAAAGGATTGACATTTAATCTGGAGACGGGTGAGGAACTTCGCTTGTCAGATTTTTTTGCTGAAGGGGAAGATTACCTCAAATACATTTCTGACATGGAGTATGAGGAAAATGTCAAGTATTCGTTTTGGGTTTTTGATTATTATGAAAATTATCGTGAATATTACGACCCGGACGAGCATTATTCCGATTATAAAGAATATATGGAATATGATGGAGGCAGCCTGTATCAAGGCATCAATCCTGATAAGGAGTTTTATATCGGCTATTGGGGAGAGTTATATCTGATAGACAATGAACTAAACGATTATGATTACGGAATAGAACTTGAACAGCCGCTTTACAGTATGGTTAATTTCCGGGATATATTTGAAGAGGAGGAAAGGGTAAATCTATCTCCTTTAAATAAATACAGTTTTTATGTATACGCATGGGAATCTTACCTGGATTATGATCCCTATTATGAAGATGACTATCCATATAGTTCGGGTTATAAGACAATAGCTGAATTTAATACAGAAAGTATTGAAGGAGAAGATGTTTCCGTTACGATCAGAAAACCCCGGCGGAAGGAGGATCAGGGATCGATAACTATACCTGATAAGGAACACGTAAAACTGTTGAAAGACTATTTAAATACAACAGGCTTTAAATTCCATAGCGGTGAATGCTATATGGCGATATATGAAGTCTCGGAGTACCCGAACGGATATATACGTTACAATTGGAAGGGGAAGAATAAGCCTTATACGACGGATGAAAACGGCGAAAGAGATCGCCTGTATATAGAAATCAATCAATGGGTAAAGGACGGAAAAACAGTAGCACCTGAAGATATGATAGATATTCCGATGGAGGAAATGCTTGAAATCTTATTTTCTAAGCTGTCCGGAAAGCAGTGGAAACCCGATTATACATATACTTTTACAGATGAGAAGCTAAATGAAGAAGAGATCCAAAGAACGGTCAAAATTCTTTCTTCTCATGTGATGGGGTTCGATCCTGACGATAATATGCGCCCGGTTTTTGATTTTGAGTGTTATGCGGAATATGATCGTTATAATGAGGATAAGTTAAATTATTTACCTCATGGAATGATCAGTGAAGAAGAGGTAAATCAGTTGCCTGAACTGGTAATAAGGAGATTGATGGGAAGATATGATAACGAGTTTATAGCAACATATAAAAATTATTATAAGCATTTCAAAATCTATGAAGGATATGAGTTTTAATATTGCAGAATAAACGGGAATGTTATATAATACGGAACGTTTGCTAATGAATTCTGAAAAAAGAGGTCATTCATAATGAAGAAGATTATTCTGGTTTTGTTACTTTCTCTGGCTGTTACGGCCTTTACCGCATGTGGTAAAAGTGAGGCGGAGAATGAAGAAAATACGGGAAACACTCCGACAGAAGAAGTGACACCGACTATAGAGGCTACACCTACGGCTGAAGCAGATCCTACGGATACACCCGTTCCTACGGAAGAGGTAACACCGACTTTAGATCCCGCGCCTACCGGGGATCCGGCAACGGATTATATAGGTACACCGATTGATGGGACCGTGCAGATCGGAGTTAAAGAGAATGAAAAGGTAATGCTGAATGATGTCCTTTTAACTTATTATGAATATCTTTCCGAATATATGAGTGAGTCTGAGTATGCAGATTTTGATACTACACGTTACGGACTTGCATTTATTGACGGGGACAGGATACCCGAGCTCCTGATAGCTGATAATGATAATCATGGTACGGGTGTCAGAGTGATATTCTATAATAACGGTGAGCCTAAGGAAGTAGGACACTTCGGCAGTGAGGGCGGATTTTCCTATATAAAGTATGAAAACCGCATTATCAGCTTTTTTATGGGTGGCGGAGTATATACTACGGACATGATCCACGTAAATCAGGATTTTACGACTACAGTCGATCAGGCTTTCTATGAGAGCGATGAAGACGGCTGCACGATCAACGGCGAAGAAGTAAGCTACGAAGATTATGAGAAAATGCTCGATGAAGCAAGGGAAAGCAGGTTGGGATATAAACGTTTGATAGTGGATTTTGATACACTTATGCGTTATTACCCTTACTCAAACGAAGAACTTGTAAGTTTCCAGCTGATCAGGATGTTCCAGGAACTGCGTGAACCTGATTTTGAGAGTTTTCCCGTATATTTTAATGATGATATGCGAAAGCTTGCAGATAACTGGAGCCTTATAGAATGTAAGGCGGAGACAGCTGACGCTTCTTTTAAATATGACGTGGTAAATGATAACGGTAACAAGGAAGGTTATAAGACCTATTCGGAGGTTGTGGTCTCTGAGTATTCCGGTGTGGGGATATGGTTAACGGCATATAAAAAAGAGGACAGTTATGAGCCTTTGACTATCATAGAATATAACATGCCCATGGTATATTATCCGGAGACGGATACAGAGGGATATGAATGGTGTGCTAAGGTATTCCCCGAATCGGAAAACTTTGACTGGAATATGGAACTTTTCTATGATGAAAGAAATGATCACCTGATAATACTGCTGAAAAGATCTGAGGCGGAAGCTGAAAACAAGGCTGTGGTAACACTTACGTATGAGAGACATTGGGAGGATTACGGACCTCGGAGTATAGATGTGGAACTTACCAGAAGAGAGGACTATGACTCAGCCAGGGGTAAAGCTTTTGAAGCTAAGGAATATATAATGGTTTCAGCAGAGGACACCGAACTTATAAAGGAATACGGATTGCCGGAGGACTTGGACGGTTATGACTATGAGATAGTATATCCGGATAAAGACAGCTTTATTATCTATATAGATGAGGACACCTATATAGAGGTCTTAAATTTTGAAGACGGACTTCAAAGTGAACAGGTATCATTAGAGGACTTCTGTGCAAGGGAATACTTCGGAGATTATGAGGTATGCTTTGAAGATTATAATCCTGACGGGGATTTTAACGGAATGATGGCCATCTCCGTTACTGAGAATTATACGGGTTGATAGAACGGATAAGAAAGGCGTATAGAGATATGAGATTTTTGATAGCATCGGATATACACGGCTCGGCAAAGTATTGTGGGATGCTTCTTAATGCATACAAAAGGGAAAAAGCCGACAGGTTGATATTGCTTGGTGATATCCTGTATCACGGTCCGAGAAATGACCTGCCTGAAGAGTATGCACCAAAAAAAGTGATAGAAATGCTTAATGCATATAAAAATGAGATATATGCCGTTAGAGGCAACTGTGAGGCCGAGGTGGACCAGATGGTACTCGGATTCCCCGTCATGGCCGATTATATGCTCATACCTTTAGAAAAAAGGATGATATATGCTACTCACGGACACATATACAACAGGGAAAACCTGCCTCCGTTAAGTAAAGGTGATATATTGTTATGCGGACATACCCATGTTATGGCTTTAGAAGAAGGACCCGACTATGTCTATATGAACCCGGGTTCCGTATCAATCCCGAAGGAGGATACACCGAGAGGCTATATCATGCTTGAAGACGGGAAGTTTACATGGAAGAACCTGGACGGAGAAGTCATAAGGACATTTTCTGACTGATGAGGTGTAAGAAGTTATGATCAAAAATATAATATTCGATATAGGAAATGTATTATCTGCGTTCAGATGGGAAGGCTTTCTGGCAGATAAGGGATTTGACAAAGAAATGATAGACCGTATCGGAAATGCATCGGTAAGGACAGATGCGTGGTACGAGTTTGATAAAGGTGTATACAGTGATGAGGAAGTAGTGGAATTGTTTGTAAAAAACGATCCCGAGATAGCAGCTGAGATCCATAAAGCCTTTGATTATGTCGAGGGGATGGTGGAGCTGTACCCGTATGCTTTTGATTGGATAAAGGGTTATAAGGACGCAGGATATAAGGTGTATTACCTGTCCAACTTCTCATATAAAGCTGAAACACAGTGCCCTGATTCATTGTCATTCATACCGATGATGGATGGAGGCATACTTTCTTATAAGGTGAAGATGACGAAGCCGGATCCGAAGATATATGAGCTTCTGCTTTCCACCTACGGCCTTAAAGCAGAAGAGAGTATATTTATAGATGATACTTTAAGAAATGTGGAAGCTGCAGAGAAGCTGGGCATACACGGAGTAAGATTTTTAAGTCAGAAAGATGCTGCGGCTAAAGTAAGCAGTATCATAGAAAAATGTTCTTGACAAAAGTTTAGGTTAAGAGTAATATGACTTTAAGTTTTTGGCGATGAAGATGTGTAAGTAGTTTTTGGATACCCTCTCTCAGAGAGCCGGGTAAGGTGAAAGCCGGCAGAGGACCGTTAAGCGAATTTCAGCATCGGAGCTTCCGGCGAAGAAGATAAGCGGATGTGTGCTGCGCATTAAGCAGATATGAGAGTAGTCTGCCATATGGCGGACTGAATGTGGGTGGTACCGCGGGTATTATTAAAGAAATCTCGTCCCATGATATGAGTGATCATATCATGGGGCTTTTTTTATCCCTAAGATATGTAATAGTTAAAAGGAGGACATATATATGCAGGATCTAAACGAACTGAAAGTCAGTATCAATGCGATCAAAGACGAGATTGTTAACGGTGTGAAGGAACTCACTAATTCCAAGGCACTTTATGAGTTTAAAAAGACCTTTCTTGATTCAAAGGCAGGAAAGATCAACGCGCTCATGAAGGAGATGAAAAACATCCCGGGTGAGCTGAAGGCAGAGTTCGGTAAAAATGTTAATGAGTTAAAGACATGGGCCGGAGAGAAATTTGATGAGTTAGACGTACAGATGAAAGAGGCTGAGTCTAAGGCACGCTACGAGAACGAAAAGATCGATATCACAATGCCTGCCGTAAAGTGCAGATGCGGTAAGCTTCATCCTGTAACCCAGGTAAGAAACCAGATCATAGATATATTCGGTTCCATGGGTTTTGAAGTATATGATAACTACGAGATAGAGAATGAGTATTATAACCTGACGGCACTTAATATCCCTCAGGACCATCCCGCAAGAGATATGCAGGATACATTCTATCTTTCACCGGATTATCTGCTGATATCACAGACAAGTGCGGCACAGATCCATGTTATGGAAAACAAGAAGCCTCCGCTTAAGATATTATCACCCGGTAAGGTATTCCGTTCGGACGATGATGCTACACATTCGCCTATGTTCACTCAGATGGAAGGATTAGTAGTAGATAAGGGCATCACTCTCTGCGACCTTAAGGGTATGCTTGACTTACTTGTAAAGAAGATATTCGGTGAAGGTACTACCACAAGACTTCGTCCTTCATACTTCCCGTTCACCGAGCCGTCCGTGGAAGTAGATGTAAGCTGCTTCGAATGCGGCGGCAAGGGCTGCAGGTTATGCAAGGGTACAGGCTGGATAGAGGTACTCGGCGCAGGTATCGTAAATAAAAAGGTACTTGAGAACTGCGGCATAGATTCAGAGGAGTACAGCGGACTTGCATTCGGCGTAGGTATCGAGAGACTTGCAATGCTTAAGTACGGTATCAATAACATCAAGTTACTGTATGAGTCGGATCTTAGAGTATTGGAGCAACTGGATGACTGATCATAGAGGATAAACACCTCATCCGGCACTCCGTGCCACCTTCCCCTCGAGGGGAAGGCTAAATAACATATAGGAGGAATAAAAAATGTTAGTACCCATTAGCTGGTTAAAAGATTATGTAGATATAGATGTTACCATGGATGAACTTGAAAAGAAGATGTTCGACTGTGGTTTCGAAGTAGAAGAAAAGTACGAGATAGGAAAAGATATCACCAAAGTAGTGGTAGGACTTGTAGAAGAATGCGAGCCCATCCCCGAGACTCATCTTCATGTATGTAAGGTGAATGTCGGAACAGGTGAGAACCTGCAGATCTGCTGCGGTGCGGATAATGTATGCGTAGGAAAGAAGTTCCCCGTAGCAGTTGAAGGAGCTCAAGTGTACGCGACAGCAAAGGATCATGTGACCATAGAGGGTGTCATGACCATAAAGAAGGGTAAGCTCAGAGGCTATGAGTCATGCGGTATGCTCTGCTCAGGTACAGAGCTCGGTGTGAGTGAGGATATGTATCCCGGCGCAGGCTACAACGGACTTCTGGTACTCCCTGATGATGCAGTACCCGGCGCAGATGTTAAGCCCATCTTAGGGATAGATGATTATATCTTCGATGTATCCATCACTGCCAACCGTCCCGACTGCCAGAGCATATTCGGTCTTGCAAGGGAAGTGGCTGCAGCACTTGAGAAGCCTGTAAAGGAGCCGGCACTAAACTATACGGAGAACGGAAAGGCTAAGGAAGGCTTCAAGGTAACAGTGGAAGCACCCGATCTTTGCCCCCGTTATATCGGACATTATGTATCGGATGTCACTATCGGCGAGTCACCCGCATGGATGAAGAGAAGACTGGCACTTGTAGGACTTAAGGCTATTTCCAACATAGTAGATATCACAAACTATGTATTAAAAGAGATCGGCCAGCCTATGCATGCTTTTGATGAAGACTTCATTGAAGGCAATGCGATAAACGTAAGACGTGCCAATGACGGAGAAAAGATAGTAACTCTTGATGAGAAAGAGTTTGCATTAACAAGCAACAACCTTGTCATCTGTGACGGCGTAAAGCCTGTAGCGCTTGCCGGTATCATGGGCGGACTTAACTCTGAGATAAGAGACACCACAAAGGGTGTGGTATTCGAGTCGGCAAAGTTCGCAAGAGATAATATCAGAAAGAGCTCGAGAGCCTTAGGCCAGAGCTCCGATTCGAGCGCACGTTTCGCTAAGGGCGTAGATGAATACGGTACCGTTATGGCTATGAAGAGAGCACTTCACTTAGTAGAAGAGCTCGGCTGCGGAAAGGTATCTCCTACATATGTTGAAGTATCTTCCGGCAACTCTATCGAGCCTACAGAGATGAAGGCTAAAGTCAGCAAGGTAAACAAGGTACTCGGTATCGATGTACCTAAGGCTGATATCGAAAGGATCTTAAAGAACCTGAACTTTAATCCCGTAATAGACGGCGATGACCTTACCATACAGGTACCTGCATATAGGGAGGATATGGAAAGTTATCCCGATATCGCCGAGGAAGTGATCCGTATGTACGGATATGATTATGTAACTCCTACATTCCTTGAGACTGCAAAGGTTACCGCAGGCGGCATGAACAAGACACAGAAGGCAGAGCTTAAGTTAAAGAGAGCACTTTGTGCAACAGGTGCTTCGGAGGGTGTACATTACTCCTTCTTCTCACCTGCAGACCTTGACCTTTTAGGATATGCAGCCGATGCTAAAGAGAGAAATGTCATTAAGATCCTTAATCCTATAAATGAGGACCTTTCCATCATGAGGACCACTTTAGCTCCCCAGATGATAAGAGCCATGGCCCGTAACCAGAAGAAGGGAAGACAGGACGGAAGGATCTATGAGATAGGAAACCGCTTCTTCCCGAAGTCACTTCCCATCACAGAGTATCCGTATGAAAAGAAGACACTATGTGTAGGTGTATTCGGAAAAGAGGAGAGCTTCTTCACACTTAAGGGCATAGCAGACGTAGTAGCTGATACATTCTGCCTGACATTCAGGTACAAAGAGGGACAGAAGCCTTACCTTCATCCTTATCAGACAGCATATATATATTTAGGCGAGGAAGAGATAGGATACTTAGGAAAAGTTACATATGAGATCATGGACAGTCTTGATGCAAGAGAGGCTATGTATGTAATGGAGATCGACCTTGACAAGATATCCGCATACTACGGTACAGTGCCCAAGTTCACACCCATACCTAAGTACTCCGACGAACTCCGTGACTTAGCACTTGTTATGGATAAGAAGGTGCTCTGCGGTGAAGTAGAGGATGCGATAAAGGAAGCCTGCAAGTACGTTAAGGAAGTAACACTCTTCGACGTATATGAAGGCAAGCAGATAGGAGAAGACAAGAAGTCCATGGCATTCACCGTACGTTTCGTACCGGGTGAGGAGGAATTCACAGGAGAAGCTATAGACGGATATGTAAAGAAGATACTTAAGAATCTTAAAGCTAAACTTGATGTTGAATTAAGAAGCTGATATAACGAAGGTAAAATGTAATAGTTTGATGCATAAAACAGAAAGGACATAATATGGAGAATACTATTATTGAAAAAGGACCTATCACTGATGAGCTTATAGCAAAAATGGACAGATATTTCCGTACTGCCAACTATCTTTCGGCAGGACAGCTGTATCTTTTGGAGAATCCTCTCTTAAAGAAACCGTTAACCAACGATATGGTAAAGAAAAAGATAGTAGGACACTGGGGAACAGTACCCGGACAGAACTTTGTATTTACACACTTAAACCGTGTCATCAAGCGTTATGACCTTGATATGATACTTTTATCGGGTCCCGGACACGGAGGAAACTTCTTTATAGCAAATGATTATATCGACGGCTCATACAGCGAGATATATCCCAATATCTCACAGGATGAAGAGGGTATGCAGAAGCTGTTTAAGCAGTTCTCATTTCCGGGCGGAGTACCCAGCCACTGTGCACCCGAGACACCCGGCTCCATCCATGAGGGCGGCGAGCTCGGATATTCCATCGCACATGCATGCGGTGCCATCTTTGATAACCCTTCGCTCATCGCTACCGTAGTGGTAGGTGACGGCGAGGCTGAGACAGGACCTTTAGCAACATCATGGCAGTGCAATAAATTCATTAATCCGGTGGGCGACGGTGCAGTACTTCCCATCCTTCATCTTAACGGATATAAGATCGCAAATCCTACTATATTCGGACGTCTGTCAAAAGAGGAGCTTATAGATTTCTTCCATGGAAACGGATGGGAGCCTTACTTTGTAGAGGGTGACGATCCCATGACCATGCATAAGCTTATGGCAGAGACCATGGATACCGTTATCGAGAAGATAAAGGATATCCAGGATAATGCACGTAAGAACAACGATGCCACACGTCCCGTATGGCCCATGATCATCCTTAGGACTCCTAAGGGATGGACAGGACCTAAGGTAGTGGATGGAAACCGCATAGAGGGTAACTTCTTAGCACATCAGGTACCCATCATGATGGATAAGCCCGAGCACCTGCAGATGCTCTCAGACTGGCTGCACAGTTATAAACCCGAAGAACTCTTTGATGAAAACGGCAAGGTACTTCCCGATATCACAGAGCTCTGTCCTAAGGGAGATGCAAGACTCGGCATGAATCCTCATGCAAACGGCGGAAGACTGCTCAGAGACCTTAGACTGCCTGATTTCAGGAAATACGGATTTGATATAGAACAGCACGGCGCAAAGGAAAGCCAGGATACAGCTAACCTTGCAAAATACATCCGTGATATCTTTAAGCTTAACGCCGAGGCAAAGAACTTCCGTATATTCTCACCCGATGAGAATAATTCAAACCGCTTTACCTCTGTATTCGAAGTGGAGAACAGGGACTGGAACGCAGAGCAGTCGGATATGGACGATCATCTTTCAAGATTCGGAAGAGTTATGGATTCAATGCTTTCGGAGCATATGTGCGAGGGCTGGCTTGAAGGATATCTGCTTACCGGACGTCATGGCTTCTTTGATACCTATGAGGCATTCTCAAGGATCATCGACTCCATGGGTGCACAGCATGCAAAGTGGCTCAAAGTATGCAACCAGCTGCCTTGGAGAGAGGAGATCGCTTCACTCAACCTCCTTATGTGTTCAACTGTATGGCAGCAGGACCACAACGGATTCACACATCAGGATCCCGGATTTATGGATCATATCGCCAACAAAAAAGCTGACGTTGTACGTATATATCTTCCTGCAGATACCAATACACTCCTTTCGACGATGGACCATTGCTTAAAGAGCAGGAACTATGTAAATGTCATCATAGCTTCAAAGCATCCCCGTCCCCAGTGGCTTTCTATGCCTGAGGCAGTAAAGCACTGCACACAGGGTATCAGTATCTGGGACTGGGCTTCAAACGATCAGGGAAAGGAGCCTGACATCGTATTCGCATGTGCAGGTGAGACACCTACATTAGAGGCATTGGCTGCAGTATCCATCCTCAGAAAAGAACTGCCTAATATCAAGATACGTTTTATAAATGTTATAGACCTTTTCAAGCTTGTACCTCAGGCAGAGCATCCTCACGGACTTTCCGATGCGGAATACGATATGCTCTTTACTACCAACAAGCCTGTAATATTCAACTTCCACGGATATGCTACTCTTATCCATGAGCTTACATACCGCCGTCACAACAACAGGCTTATGCATGTAAGAGGATATAAGGAAGAGGGTACCATCACTACAGCATTTGACGTACGTGTACAGAATGATATAGACCGTTTCCATCTGGTACAGGATGCATTAAGATTCCTTCCCCAGCTTGGAAATACCGGTGCATACCTCTATCAGAAGATGAGCGACAAGCTTGTTGAGCATAAGCAGTACATCCATGATTACGGTGTAGATCTTCCTGAAGTAGTTAACTGGAAATGGGAAGATATTAACTGATTTTAAAAAGACTGATCTAAAAAAGACCGATCTAAAAGATTATAAGGAGTTTAAACTATCATGCCACAACAGGACAGATCAAATGTAAATCCGTCTGAATCAGGCGGATTCGGGTCCAAGCTCGGCTTTGTCCTTGCGGCTGCCGGCTCGGCAGTAGGTTTGGGTAATATATGGAGATTTCCGTATCTTGTGGCTAAGTACGGCGGCGGATTGTTTTTACTGATCTATATCATACTTGCCCTGACATTCGGGTTTGCATTGCTGATCACCGAGATAGCGATAGGCAGGCGTACCGGAAAAAGTGTTATAGGTGCGTATAAGTCCATCAATAAGAGATTTTCGTTTTTGGGCTGGCTGGCAGCTTTTGTACCTGTCATAATCACACCTTATTACTGTGTTATAGGCGGATGGGTATTAAAATATCTGGCTACATTTATAAGCGGTAACGGGAAAACTTCAGCGGGTGACGGTTCGTTCTTTTCGGAATTTATAGGATCGTCTGCCCAGCCGACGGTATTTTTTGTGATATTCCTCGCAATCACGGCACTGGTAGTAATGCTCGGAGTGGAAAAGGGCATAGAGCGCATCAGTAAGTTTATGATGCCGCTCCTTGTGGTCCTGACTATAGGTATTGCGATATATACCCTTACTCTTAAAGGAGCGGGAGAAGGACTTAAGTACTATCTTCTCCCGAACTTTGAAAATTTTACTTTTTCCACACTGCTGAAAACCATAGCAGCAGCCATGGGACAGCTTTTCTATTCCATGTCCATAGCTATGGGTATAATGGTTACCTACGGATCGTACATGCGTAAGCAGGATTCACTTGAGAGATCCGTAAGACAGATCGAGATATTCGATACCGGGATCGCGGTTCTTGCCGGACTTATCATAGTTCCTGCGGTATTTGTATTTTCGGGAGGAAATGCAGAAGCGCTCAATAAAGGAGCGGGACTCATGTTCATCACACTGCCGAACGTATTTCAGTCCATGGCAGGCGGGCAGATATTCGGCACGGTATTTTTCGTGCTGGTAGCACTTGCGGCTCTTACGTCCTCGATATCGCTTATGGAGACGGTGGTATCCATAATCATGGAGAAGTTCCATGTAAAAAGGATTAAGGCGAGCATCATAACACTTATCATATGCTTCCTGCTCGGTATGCTCTCGGTACTCGGATACAGTGCATGGAAGACGGTAGAATTGTTCGGGATGCAGTTCCTTGATTTCTTTGATTTTATCAGTAACAATATCATGATGCCGATAGTAGCGCTGCTTACATGTGCACTTATCGGATGGGTCACAAAGCCCGTATACATCGAGGATGAGGTGCTTGAAAGCGAAGAGAAGTTCCGCAGCAGAAAGCTGCATGCCGTAATGCTGCGTTATGTATGTCCCGTATGCATGATCATAATCCTTATCACACCGTTTGTTACGGAGATCTGATCCTTTATCTTTACTCTGTAACATCAGTTTACAAAAGAAAAGTGTTTACTCGTGAGTGAACATATACATACCTACCCCGGCGGCTATGGTCAGATTGAGAGAATCTACATATTCCGACTGGGGTATTATTATGCTTGTACCGTAGTTTAAAAAGATGTCAGGAAGCCCGGCAGCTTCGTTTCCGAATACGAGAGAGTAGAGCTTAGGCTTAGGACAGTCACTTACGGTAAGCTGCTTTTTTCCGTTCAGCATAAATGTAAATATCTCTCTTTTACCGGGACCTTCCTTCTTTCCGAACTCGTCGGAAGACATATATTCTTCAAAGGATGAGAACCTGTGGACATTGAGCCTGAAAAGTGCTCCCATGGAGGCTCTTACTGTCTTAGGGTTAAATATATCAGCAGCCGGCTCTATCACTGCCAGATCCATGATGCCGAAGCCGACAGCAGTCCTTATGATCGTGCCCAGATTTCCCATATCTGAAGGGTTGACAAGAACAAGATGGGGACGTGAGGGGTTTAACTTTTGAGTGTACTTTTTAAATACCCCTGCCACATATACATTTCCCTTGTCGCTTAAGCGGTTTATCAGCTTGTCGTTTATACTGAATGCCACTTTCTTTTCATCACATTTTGCACGGAGCTTATCCATATCCGTAAAACTGGAACTCGCATATATGCCGAGTACTTCTCCCGGTTTTGCGGACAGCAGTTCAAATGTAGGAAATGCTCCTAAAGTATATGAATATTCAAAATCTTTTTTATAGGGTTTTATCTCCATCTCTTAAGACTCCTTACTCAATTGATTTCCGTGATTCAGCCATATATTATTTCCCTTTGATTAAAGCAAAGTATAACAAATATGGAGACTATAGTCAATTAATCCGTGCCGGTAATGAAAAAAGTGCTTGACTTGAAAATGTAATTCACTATAATTTTAATTGTAGCCGATAATTTGGTAAAATCCAACTTAAGTGAGGTTTGTCATGAAGTGTCCATTTTGCGGAAATGAAGATACCAGAGTAATTGATTCCAGACCTGCCGAGGATGGTTCATCCATCAGAAGAAGAAGACAGTGCGATAAGTGTGATAAGAGATTCACGACTTATGAGAAGATCGAGACCATCCCGATGATCATCATCAAAAAGGATAATATCAGGGAGCAGTATAACAGGGACAAGATCGAAAAGGGTATCTGGGCATCCTGCCATAAGAGACCGGTATCCGTAGAGATGGTACGCAACATGGTCGATGAGATCGAGGCTGAGATTTCGTCTTACGAGTCAAAAGAGATCCCGAGTTCGGTCATCGGTGAGCTTATCATGGAGAAGCTCCAGAAGGTAGATCAGGTAGCATATGTAAGATTTGCTTCCGTTTACAGGGACTTTACCGATGTGGATACGTTTATGAACGAGCTGCAGAAGATCATAAAAAAACACGAATAATATAGCTGTATAACTCCTTCCGCTCAGCGGAAAGGGAAAAATGTACGGAAATGTCAGAAGCGCCTCGGTATACGGTATCGAGGCTATGCTTATCAATGTCGAAGCTGACGTCAGTGACGGCCTGCCGCTTTTCAATATGGTAGGCTACTTAGCCTCCGAGGTCAAGGAGGCTAAGGACAGAGTGAGGACAGCACTCAAAAATTCTAATTTTGCTTTGAGACCAAAGCATATCACGGTAAATCTTTCCCCGGCCGATGTAAGAAAAGCCGGGACTGCTTTTGACCTGCCTATAGCGATGGCATGTCTTGCAGCATCTGAAATATTACCACAGGAAAAATTTGATAACATGCTCATAGTGGGAGAGCTTGGCTTGGACGGTAAGGTAAACCGTATAAGCGGAGTGCTTCCTATCTGTATTGCCGCAAAAGAAGCCGGTATCGGAACTGTCGTGGTACCGAAGGGCAATGCGAAAGAAGGTGCCGTGGTGAGCGGTATCGACGTTATAGGCGTAGAGACATTAAATGAGCTGATAGAGTATATCTTAGAGGTGAGGGAGCTTTTGCCTGAGACGGGCGGAATAGAGACGGAACTAAAAAATGCGGTTTCCGTAGTCAGCGAGGATTTCTCTGAGATAGCAGGGCAGGAGGCTGCGAGGAGGGCAGCGGAGATAGCCGTATGCGGACAGCATAATCTGCTTCTCTCAGGCCCTCCGGGATCGGGCAAAACAATGATAGCCCGGCGTATACCCGGTATCATGCCGGATATGAGCTTTGATGACTGTCTAAAAGTATCTAAGATATACAGCGTCGCAGGACTGCTCAGTGATGAACAGTACCTGATAACAAGACGCCCTTTCAGATCGCCTCATCATACATGTACAGTCACATCCCTGGTAGGAGGCGGTGTGACCCCGAAACCCGGGGAAATAAGCCTGGCTGCAAACGGGGTTCTTTTCTTGGACGAGATGCCTGAATTCGGAAGGGAAGCCATAGAGGCTTTAAGGCAGCCTTTAGAGGACAGGGTGGTAACGGTATCGAGGCTGAATGCTTCCTATACCTATCCTGCCGGATTTATGCTGGTGGCCTCCATGAACCCCTGTCCGTGCGGACACTATCCGGACAGGTCCAGGTGCACCTGTTCCGAGAGACAGATACGTATGTACCAGAGAAGGATAAGCCAGCCGGTCATGGACAGGATCGATCTGTGTGTAAATGTCAGCGAGATAAAATATGAAGAGCTCAGTACCCCTAAAAAAGGTGAAAGCAGCAGTGCGATAAGGGAAAGAGTCATGCACGCAAGAGAGATACAGCTTGAAAGATATAAGGGTATGCCTATAAGCTTTAACTCAGAGCTTACAGGCAGCATGACGGTGGATTTCTGCCCTCTTGGCAGAGAGGAAAAAGAATTGATGGAAAAGGCATTCGAAAAATATGCATTAAGTGCCAGAGGCTATCACAGACTGCTTAAGGTGTCACGTACCATAGCCGATATGGCGGGAGAAAAGGATATTAAGGTGCCGCATATACTTGAGGCACTGTGCTATAGAAACGGAGACGAAAGATGACGGGAAAAGAATACTGGTTATATTTATCGAGAGTAAAAGGAATGGAGTCCGGCCGCAGAAGGATACTTTTAGATATGCTCGGGACTCCGGAGGAGATATATAAGGCAGGAGAGGCGATGCTCAGAAGTATTCCTCTTTTAGAGGATTTTCATATCGGGCAGCTGTTAAACTACAGGAATACCGATTACGAAAAAGAACTCGAAAGCTTTACAAAAGCAGGTATCGGATTTGTCACTGTGGATGAAAAAGAGTACCCGGGCAGACTCCGGGACATACCCGATGCGCCGCCGTTCCTCTTTTTTAAAGGAGAACTTCCGGGTGATAACGAACCTGCCGTAGCCATGGTCGGCAGCAGGAAATGCAGCATATACGGGCGTGAGATGTGCTTAAAGTTCTCGGAAAGCTTAGCAGCGGCAGGCATAGATATCATAAGCGGTATGGCTGCCGGTGTGGACGGGTTTGCCCATAGGGGAGCCATAAAAGTGGGAGGGAAGACTTATGCAGTACTCGGCTGCGGAGTGGATGTATGTTATCCCGCCATGAACAGGGATATCTTTGATACACTGTCAGGAAAACAGGACCGTATAAGGACGGATAAAACGGAGAGTGGTGGGGATAACGTGAAAAGTTACGGCGGGATAATATCGGAGTATTATCCCGGGGATAAAGCACTTCCGTACAATTTCCCCCAGCGCAACCGCATCATATCGGGACTGTGCGATATACTATTGGTGGTCGAGGCAGGGAAGAAAAGCGGTACCTTTATCACCGTGGACCACGCCTTAGAGCAGGGAAGGGAGATATTTGCGATACCCGGACGCATAGGTGATACGGTGAGTGACGGATGTAACAGTCTTATAAAGAACGGAGCCATGATGGCAACCGAGCCGGATGACATCATAGAGGAACTTAAAAACCATTATGAAATGCTTCTTACGGTCGAGAAGAAAAAGAAGAAGACCGTTAAGGAAAAACTGTCGGGAGAGGAAAAAGAGGTGTACGACAGGCTTGAACCGGTACCCATCGGCATCAATGAGATATCGGGATTGACGGGAGTAGGCTTTGACAGACTGTCCATGATACTTATCAGCCTTGAACTTAAAGGGCTTATAAAGGAAGTCGGGAAGAATCTGTATATAAAAATATGACACGATACAAATGCCAATTTAGGTTTGAAAACCGGATTGGCATTTGCTATAATTATATATGATTATTTCGGATAAAAAGACTGCTTATGACATTTCAGAGGCAGATATGTATAATTCAGAGAAGTGTTATTGAATTAAATTAACTTTGTGATATGCTGTGACCATGGAGGTAATAAGGTGGGCAATAAAGATTTTTACCTGGTGCTTTGTGCCGTACTTGTGATAATCCTTACGGGATGCATTGTTTTACTTGTCAAAAGTTATAAAAAACTCGTGAACAGAAACGAAACTCTTCGCGAAAGTTTCGGAAACCTGGTCAGGCTGAATGACAGGTTAAGGATGGACCGGCATGATTATCTGAATCATCTGCAGGTGATATACGGACTGATGGAGCTTAAGGAATATGATGAGATGGATTCATATCTAAAGAAGGTCTATCGGGAGCTGCTTAAAACCGGAAAAGCGATAAAGACTTCAAAACCGGCGATAAATGCACTGCTTGCAGCCAAATCGGCTGAAGCGGAAGAAAAAAAGATCGAATTCCTGATAGAAGTAAAGTCGGACCTAAAGGAACTGCACATAGAGGACTGGGAGCTTTGCAAGGTCCTTTCCAATCTGATCGATAACGGGATAAGAGCCTTGGAAGAATCGGATGTAAAGGAAAAAAAGCTGGGAGTCAATATTACCGAGACACCTCACCATTACCTGTTTGAAGTGGAGGACAACGGAGACATGATCCCTGAAAAAGACAGGGAGAACATATTCGTAAAAGGGTTCTCTACCAAAAAAGATGAAGGCCACGGAATGGGGCTTTCGATCGTAAAAGAAATACTTAATGCAAACAGAGGTAATATCAGTTTAAGATCAAACGAAAAGGAAACAGTGTTTACGGTTACGTTTGAGAAAGGAGTATAACATGGGAACGGTTCCGGTTTTAGGTGTTGTGGTTTTGGTCGTCGGGATAATCCTCATCGGAGTTGAGTTTTACATGCCGGGCTTCGGGATACCCGGGATCTTCGGTATCATTTTTACGGCAGCAGGTATATATCTTACCGGTGATAATACGTACGACAGAGTGCTGATCGGAGTTATCGCGATAGTGATCATAGCGATCATGCTGGTGATAAGCATTATCGTATTCAACTCCAAAAAGGTAAAGTCACCGATCAAGCTTGATACGGATCTGCCTGCAAAAGATCTGTTTATCGAAGGTAAGGATATGGAATATCTTATCGGCAGGAAGGGAGTTGCCTTAACGGATCTGAAGCTTTCGGGGAAAGGTGAATTTGACGGAGTGGTGCTGGACATCATGGGTCAGGAATTTATCAATAAAGGTGCTTTACTTGTGATCAAAGAGATCAAAAATAATAAAATCATTGTCAGGGAGGGTTAAGATATGCCTACAAATGCTATAATCATTGCAGCGATAGTTATTGTTTTCTTATTATTGTTTTTTACCATTATCCCGGTCGGATTATGGATCTCGGCTGTAGCGAGCGGTGTAAGGATAGGTGTTTTTTCACTGATCGGAATGAAGATACGTCGTGTAAAGCCTGCACTTATCGTGGTACCCATGATAAAGGCTACAAAAGCAGGACTTAAGGTTAAGAATAATGAACTTGAAGCTCATTATCTTGCAGGAGGAAATGTTGACAGTGTTATAAATGCACTGATCGCAGCCGAAAGAGCCGGAATGGAACTCTCGTTTGAGAAGGCTTCGGCCATAGATCTTGCAGGAAGAAATGTATTTGATGCAGTAAGGATGAGCGTAACTCCCAGGGTTATCGAAACTCCTCAGATATCAGCTGTCGCAAAGGACGGTATCGAGCTTCTTGTTAAGGCAAGAGTAACTGTCAGGACCAATATCGACAGACTGATCGGCGGTGCCGGTGAAGCTACCGTACTTGCGAGAGTAGGTGAAGGTATCGTTACTACCGTAGGTTCTGCGGAAAAGCACAGTGAAGTACTGGAAAATCCCGATGATATATCAAAGGTTGTGCTGGAAAAAGGACTTGATTCGGGTACTGCATTCGAGATCATATCCATCGATATCGCGGATATCGATATAGGCAGAAATATAGGCGCAAACCTTCAGAGCCTTCAGGCTGAGGCCAATACCAAGATCGCACAGGCCAAAGCTGAGGAAAGAAGGGCCATGGCGGTAGCCTTAGAGCAGGAAATGAAGGCAGAAGTTGTAAAGGCAAAGGCTGATGTTGTCAAAGCTGAGGCTGAGGTGCCGAGAGCTATGGCAGAGGCTTTAAAGACAGGAAACCTCGGAGTGCTTGATTATTATAAACTCGAGAATGTTAAGGCTGATACAAAGATGAAGAATGATATCGGAAACGGTGTCATTGATTTTATCGAACCCAAGAAAAACAAATAATGACCTAAGGTTGAGGACGAAGCTATGATAAAAGTTATGGTTGTCGAGGATGAGGAACATATCCGCAGCATATTGAAGAAGATGATAGAAAAGAACGACGGTTTTAAGGTTGTATCTTTGTGTGAGGATTTTGCTTCTGCAATAAGTGACTTTATAAAGCTTCGTCCCGATGTGGTTTTTATGGATATAGATCTTAAGGGCGAGAGCGGCTTGGAATGCGCAAAAGCCATATGCGAAGTGGAGCCTAAGGTCAAGATCGTATTTGCTACGGCTCATTCCGAGTATATGGCAAATGCTTTTGAGATATATGCATTTGATTATCTTGTAAAGCCTTTTGATATGGAAAGGATAGGAAAAACACTCGACAGGATCATGAACTTTTCCGATATCGGGAGGCATGAGGATACTTTAGAAAACACCGGAGACGAAAAACTGCTCATAAAGGGTAAAGAGGAGATCAATATTCTCGATATAAACGATATCATTATGATCGAACGTACCGACAGTACTACCAGGATCGTAACAAAGGATGAGGTTTATCTTACCGCACAGTCGTTATCTTCATTAGAGGAAAAGCTTAATGCGGATAAATTCATGCGGTGCCATAAATCATATATCATCCGGATCGATGCCATAAAAAAACTTGAAGTATACGGAAGATGGACATATGTGGTAAAGTTTAAAGGGACGGACGAGACGGCACTCATGACTTCGGCGAAGTACGATGAGATAAAACAAAGGTTCAGCTAAACCTTAAAACTATATTAAATAAGAGGTATACGATATAAAACCACTTGAAAAATCAAGTGGTTTTTATTATACTTGTATATTAGGTTATTATAGATAAATAGAAAAATAATATATATTTTCGGAGGATAAAAATGTCGGAGCAGACAGACAGGATAAAGAATTCAATAAAGCTCGTCATACATGGCAAGGATGAAGTTATAGATATGGTACTGTGTGCGATACTGGCAAAGGGACATATACTGCTTGAGGATATACCCGGAGTGGGAAAGACCACACTCGTCACAGCGCTGGCTAAGGTTATGTCGCTTGATTATAAGAGAATACAGTTTACACCCGATGTTCTTCCTTCTGACTTAAGCGGCTTTACAATGTATGATAAGAATACAGGAGAATTCAGCTTCAGAGAGGGAGCTGTTTTTACCAACCTGTTTCTGGCAGATGAGATAAACCGTACTTCTCCGAAGACACAGTCTGCATTACTGGAGGTTATGGAGGAGCAGAATGTAACTGTGGACGGTGTGACGAGAAGTCTTCCTACACCATTTTTTGTAATAGCCACACAGAACCCTGTAGGTGCATCAGGTACACAGAAACTGCCCGAGTCACAGCTGGACCGTTTCATGATAAGACTTACCATGGGTTACCCCGATCATGACAGTGCGATAGATATCCTGCGCGGAGACTCTCATGAGATAGTGGCAAGTCTTAATGCCTGTGTAAGCAGGGATGAGCTTCTTGATATGCAGAAGAAGGTTGAGGCTGTAAAGACATCTGAGCCAATCTTAAGCTATATAGTTCAGCTTACCGAGGTTACAAGGGATAACGATCTGTATTCACTCGGACTTAGTCCGCGTGCAAGCATAGCATTGCTTAAAATGGCAAGAGCCAGGGCATTTACTCTTGACAGGGACTATGTGGTACCTGAGGATGTAAAGGCCGTGTACTTTGCAATAGCCAACCACAGGGTTATCCTTTCGACAAAAGCCAAGGCAACAGGGTATACTTTGGAGATGGCACTTGCAAAATCATTTGATTCTGTAAAGCTGCCGGGGTGATAAGAAGGTTTTACGTTAATGAAAATACATATTTGGTCTATAATCAGATATCTTTTTATATTCATTTTAATAGTCTTCTTTGTACTTATTTTTAAGCAGAATTATCTTGTATTTCTGCTTTTTCCTTATGTCATCCTTCCGGCGGTGGCCATTCCGGCATTTATCGTAAATGTAAAAAAACTGGAGATCACGGGAGGGGCAGTCGTACCCGATATCGAAAAGGGCGGTAATATCCTGTATTACGTGGAGTATTCAAATCCGACATATTATCCGTTTTTAAAATGCATAATCAATTTTTCAATCGACAATCTTTTTTTTAAGACGGATAAGGATACTGTCTTAAACATCAACTGTATGCCTAAAAAGAAAGACAGGGTAAATATCAGTATCAGGACTTCAAAGACCGGTATGGTGTCTTTTGAGGGAAAGAGCATACAGATAACCGGCTTTATGGGCATGGTAAGCGTGAGAGAGCCTCTGAACTTCAGCGTGCAGGTGGCTGTATTGCCGGAGAAAAAGAGCAAGGTGCCCGTACAGGAGCTTCCGTATTCCGAAGGGTATGATGAATATACGGAACCTGACATGAAGGGTTCGTTATCTTCCGATATAAAGGAGATAAGGGAGTACCGTCCGGGTGACAGACTGGCGAGGATACACTGGAAGATAAGTGCAAAGATCGACGACCTGGCGGTAAAGGAGATGGAGAGGACCTCGGTCATGTCGCTTGTGATAGTGCCGGAGCTTGAGAAAAGTATGATAGACGATACGGTTTCCATGACGGATGCCGTATGCAGGGAGCTCACGGACAGGGGAGAGAGGTTTGAGGTGTGCTTGTACAACAAGACCGACTGTTCGTTTGAGTACTATATTATAGATGACGAGGATTCACTTAAAAACTGTTACAGGGATATGTATCTGCTGCCTCTGTATGACACGGCCGGAGAAGCTAAAGAGGCATATTATTCTTCAAGCCAGAAATCGGCTTTCCTGATATCGGTTGCCGGGGATAAGGTGACGATGTATGAGGACGGGCTGGAAGTAGTTATGGATGATTGACGATAAGATTCTTCGCTGACGCTCAGAATGACAATGTTGTGTTCAGGATGATAATATAGCGCAGGAATGTTAGATAACAAGGTACGACGGATGAAAAAAAGATTATCAAGACAGGAGAAAAAGTTCTATCAGGAGCTGGACCTTTCCGGTGTTGCCATAGAGGACGTATATGGCACCAGAAAGTCGAGCCCTCTGTTTATATGCCTTTCAAAAGCTCTGATAATCTTTATGGTATGTACCGGTACGGTCACAGGATTCTGTGATGCATTTTCATTTACTTACAACAAAAATGCTGTTGTACTGTTCACACTCGTGGTAAGTGTGCTGATATCACTTCTTTATGCAAATAAGAAGATATTTTATGTCGGCTATATTCTGTTCCTGGTCGTATTTACCGTGGAGCTTTTAAGATACTATCTGTATGCCAACTCGGGTTTCCAGGCCATCACCAACAGCATCCGTGAGGCATATGCGGATTATTTTAACATGTCCTATGTAAGAAGTGCGGAAGAGCAGATGACCAACAGATATGTGACGGTCACGATCACACTGTTCTTTATCATTTCTTTTCTTATTATCATGTACAATATCACTGTTTCAAGGTACATGAATTTTGCAGAGACATTTGCGATATCTTTTATTCTTCTTGAGATCCCTCTGTATATCGGCCTCAAGCCTCCGCTGCTCCCGCTGATACTTGTGATGGCGGGCTGTATCTGCACGGGACTTTTGCAAAAGGGCTCCTTCAACAGGGTCACTATACCCGGGAAAGTATACCCGGACTATATAAAGGACAAATTTTTTAAGAGAACTTACTATACCACCAGGGGCAGCCATAAGGGCATTCTCCTGGCTATTGCCTTTTCACTTGTATTTTCCCTGGTTGTATGTGTCATTTCACTTCCCGTATTTAACAGGGACCTCGGGGAGACGCCTGAGGACAGCGCGAAGGCTGCATTTGACGATTATGTAAAGATAGTCGTACAGAACGGATTCTGGGGATTGTTTAACAGATATGACTCCATCAACGGCCTAAACCGCGGCCAGCTCGGTGGAGTATCTTCCGTGAGCCCCGATTTCGGTACGGATCTTGTGGTGAACTTTGTACCTTACAGCAGGGAGACTGTATATCTGCCGGGTTTCAGCGGAGTATCTTATACCGGATCAAGCTGGCAGAGTGATGTATCAAGCCTGGACCTTCCGGAACTTAACATAGATACGGAAAATATAAAAATGTTTGACAGATCGATCTTTTCCTCTATGGAAAACAGTATCCGTTATAATACCATAATGACCGGTTCCGGTGTTGCAATGGCGCAGGTGACTTATCTGGATAAAAGCTTCGGAATGGATGTTTTCCCTTATTATACAATGGCAGGGAATTATTCTGTGCAGAAGGATCCGCTTTACAAGCCTGAGAGTCAGGATGAGAATATCATAACGACTCATGATGTTAGGTTCTACGCACCCGAATATGTTGAATACTGGATGGATCATCCGGGTGGAAGTTTTAGATATAGATTGAGCAGCGGGGTGATCGTCGAATTCAGCGATGTTTATAACGGTGACTATACGGAACCGATAATGAAAATGCAAAGGCCGGCCAGTGATGAGCTTTATGGAATATATCCGGTAGGCGGTGTTTTCTTAAAGTATTCGGACTATGTTTACAATATCTGCCTTAAAGTGCCCGACCAGTTGGACAGGTATCTGTCGGATTTCTGCCGCAAGCATAAGAATTTCGGCCTTAAGGACCTTGACAGATATAAGCTGCTTGTAAAAGAAAGGCTTGAAAATCTGGAAATTCAGAATATATATTCAGGTAACTCCGGGCAGTTATTTATTAATTATGACAGTGACGGAACCGATGAAAATACCCACGATATGGGTATAACCGATATTACGGGGACTTTAAGCAGCGAGGAGCTGGAGGCTCTGCTAAACGTTATAGACAATAAAAATGATGAACAGAAAAAAGAAATAAATGAGTTCAGATTAAGAGCATGTGAAGCGATTAAGAACATGTTCTTAGATGAGTATCCTTATACGCTGTCACCCGGAAGGACTCCGAACAATACGGATTTTGTATATTATTTCCTTGAGGAGCAGAAGAGAGGATTCTGTTCCCACTTCGCTTCGGCTGCGGTAATGATACTGCGTCATATGGGTATCCCCGCAAAATATGTGGAGGGATACTGTATCCCGTATTCGCTCATGTCGGAATCTGCAAAAAAACTTGACATAGACGGAAACGAATGGTTTACGTATCAGGAAAATGCATATAATCCCGATAATAACGTTTATCAGGTAAAGGTGAGCGACTATTATGCCCATGCATGGGTAGAGGTATATCTTGAAGGAGAGGGTTTTGTACCTTTTGAGTTTACACCGCCCAGCTACGAAGCGGCACCGACGCCCCAGCAGATGACAGGTATAGGCGGATTTTTCGCAAGACTGTTTGATGTGGATTTAGGACTCGGAAATAACGATACGGGTGAAAGTTTCTCCGTGACAGGTGATGACGGATATACCATAGAAAAGGAAAAATCCGAACTGAATCTTTCGCTTCTGCTCATACCTTTGGGAATTGTGACAGGAGCCGTTGCTCTGTTCTGGGCACTGTTCATCTTAATAAGGAGAGCATTAAGGGAGCACAGATACGGCAAGTGGCTTAAGGAGGGGAAGTATGAGCCTCTTGTTTATGCGAGGTACATGGATTTTGTAAAGAAGCTGAAGAAAAAGAAGATAGTTAAGGAAGAAAATCCGCTTCCTCTCGAGTTGTGCGGGACACTTGCGGATTATAAGGCTCAGGTTTCGATTAAAACCGGACAGGCGGAGGATATAGCAAAAAAGAGGGAAGAATTATATAACGGATATCTTGAAATTTTTGAGTATGCGGAAAAAGTCCTGTACTCCGGACAGGGCTCGGGAAAAGAGGAGTATGAAGCATACTACGGATTTATCAGACAGTTTTTTAAAAACTATAAATAAGAAGAAAAATAAAAAAATACTTGATTTTCTGAAAAAAAAAGTTTATGCTATGTTTCGTTTGATTTTCTTTTAGAAACAGAAAGGCGGAATGAAATGGCTAAGAATCTGGTTATAGTTGAGTCGCCTGCCAAGGCCAAGACCATAAAGAAGTTCCTGGGCACAGGTTATGATGTTATTGCTTCGCAGGGACATGTGAGGGACCTGCCCAAAAGTCAGATGGGTGTTTCTCCTGAGAACGATTTCGAACCCAAATATATCACTATCAGGGGTAAGGGGGAGATATTGTCCGAGCTTAAGAAAGCAGCCAAGAAGGCTGATAAGATATATCTCGCAACGGACCCTGACCGTGAGGGAGAAGCTATATCCTGGCACCTTCAAAAACTGCTTAAGCTTAATGAAAAGGCAGCCAACAGGATCACCTTTAATGAGATAACAAAGGATGCTATAAAGAATTCACTAAAGAACCCCAGAAAGATCGATATGGGTCTTGTGGATGCACAGCAGGCAAGACGTGTGCTCGACAGGATCGTGGGATATAAGATCAGTCCTCTTTTATGGAAAAAGATAAAGAGCGGACTTTCTGCGGGAAGAGTGCAGTCTGTAGCATTAAAGCTTATATGCGAGCGTGAAAAAGAGATAAACGATTTTAAGCCGGAGGAGTACTGGAGTCTGGATGCTGTCCTTAAAACAGGCGTTTCGGGTAAGGGGCTTACTGTACATTTTTACGGAAAAAAGGATGAAAAGATCGTTCCCAAGACCGGTAAAGAGACCGACGGATATATCGCAAAAACAGGAAAGAAAGTAAAGTGTATAGAGATTAAGGAGGGTGAGAAGCACAGAAAGGCACCGCTTCCTTTTACTACGAGCACACTCCAGCAGGAGGCTTCCAAAGTCCTTAATTTCTCTACCAAGAAGACCATGCAGCTGGCACAGACTCTTTACGAGGGTGTCGAGGTGGAAGGTCACGGAACGATAGGTCTTATCACATACTTGAGGACCGATTCGGTAAGAGTATCCGCTGAGGCAGATGCAGCTGTAAGAAAGTACATTGATACAAAGTACGGAAAAGAGTTTGAGACTACCGAAGAGGTAAACAAGGGTACAGGAAAGAAGATACAGGACGCACATGAGGCGATCAGACCTTCTTATGTGGATATTCCCCTTGAGGATGTAAAGAAGTCTCTTTCAAGAGATCTTTTCAGGTTATATCAGCTGATATGGAAGAGATTTGTAGCAAGCCGTATGAAGAGTGCGGAATACAAGACCGTAAGAGCCGTATTTGAAGCGGATGACATGAGATACACATGTTCATCGTCGAAGCTTACATTTGCCGGATTTATGTCGGTATATTCTACAGATGAAGATGTAAGCGAAGATGTCAGCGACGGTGACCTTACCGGTATAAAGCAGGGTACTTCCTATACCGTGAGCGAGACCGTAAAGGAGCAGCATTTTACACAGCCTCCCGCTCATTTTACTGAGGCTTCCTTAGTTAAGACTTTAGAGGAGCTCCGTATAGGACGTCCGAGTACATATGCTCCCACCATCACTACCATACTTGCAAGACATTATATACTTAAGGAAAAGAAGAACCTGTATGTTACCGAGCTCGGTGAGGCGGTAAACGCCATCATGGTAGGGTCCTTCCCCGAGATCGTCAACAGCGAGTTCACCGCACTTATGGAGGATACTCTTGACAGTGTCGAGACAGGTGATGTTGAGTGGAAATCAATTGTCAGAAATTTCTATCCCGATCTCTTAAGCGCGGTCAATGAGGCTGAGAAAAACCTGGATAAGGTTAAGGTGTCTGATGAAGAGACCGATATAGTCTGTGAACAGTGCGGACGCAAAATGGTCATAAAATACGGACCTCACGGAAAATTCCTGGCATGTCCCGGATTCCCCGAGTGCAGGAATACGAAGTCGTATAATGAAAAGACCGAATATAAATGCCCTAAATGCGGCGGCGATATCGTGATAATGAAGAGCAAAAAGGGCAGAAGATATTACAGCTGTACAAATCATCCCACTTGTGATTATATGTCATGGCAGAAGCCGGAGCAATAAAGCAATAATAATCAATAACAGGTTATAGTATCGCAATAAACAGCAAGAAGAATGATAATTTTATCCCTTGTCGGAAAAATGTTCAAATTTTTAGAAAATTCTATTGATTTTTGAATAAATATGTGTTATTCTATCAAATAGAGTAATTACTTCAAGATGGGGGTAGAATATGAGCGTTCAATTACTTGATAAAACGAGAAAGATTAATAAGCTCCTGCATAACAACAGTTCGCACAAGGTAGTTTTCAACGATATCTGTCAGGTTTTAAGCGATATTCTTGACGCGAATATTCTTGTCATCAGTAAAAAAGGCAAGGTACTCGGCGTAACAAATAAGGAAGAGGTTAAGCCTTTAAGCGAGCTCATAATGAATGAGATCGGCGATCATATCGATAATGACTTAAACGAACGTCTGCTTAACATCCTTTCCACAAAAGAGAATGTTAACCTTGAGACTCTGGGCTTTGAGCTTCCCGATATCGATTCGTATGTGGCTCTTATCACTCCGATAGACATCGCGGGCGAGAGACTGGGCACCCTGTTCCAGTACAGGAAGCATGACCAGTTCAATATCGACGATATAATCTTAAGCGAATACGGCACCACGGTAGTGGGGCTTGAAATGATGCGCTCCGTTAATGAAGAGAATGCGGAAGAAAGCAGAAAGGTGGCTATCGTGAGATCGGCCATCAGCACACTTTCCTTCTCTGAACTTGACGCGATCAAGCATATATTTAAGGAACTGGGGGGCAATGAAGGAATTCTGGTTGCCAGCCGTATAGCCGACAGCGTGGGTATCACAAGGTCGGTTATCGTTAATGCACTCCGCAAATTTGAAAGTGCCGGCGTTATAGAGTCCAGGTCTTCCGGTATGAAAGGTACTTACATCAAGGTACTTAACGATGTAGTCTTTGAAGAACTTGAAAAAACCAAATAATAAATGGATTGCCATTACAAAAGGGATTTTGCGTGCAAAATCCTTTTTGTGATTTTTTAAATATTGCTTGTGTTTTTTATGCAATTAATTATAATTATGTTTAGTGGGTTTATTTCGGAGGTTTTTTAATGATTGGATCTAATGCTTTTAACTATGTAAACGTGCTCAATAAAGCAGCCGATGCGAGCTGGATCAGGAATGAGGTCATAGCCAACAATATAGCAAATGTCAGTACTCCCGGATACAAGAGAAAGGATATAAAGTTCGAGGGGTATCTTAAGCGTGAGATCATGAAGGACGGGCTCACAGGCGGCGACTTAAACCAGCGTGTCGCAAACGTCGACCTTGACAGACTGGGCACCAGGATATACACCGATCAGGCAGAGCTTTCCTACCGCAAGGATGGAAACAATGTCGATATCAATACGGAAAATGCAAATCTGGCCGAAAACCAGATCAGATACTATACATTGCTTAATTCCATGACACAGGAATTCAGCAGGATCAAATCGGTTCTTTCCAAGGGCTGATATGAAAGGAGTGGCTTATGGCGATTTTTAACGGAATGAATATAAGTGCCAGCGGTATGACCGCCCAGACCATGCGTATGGATACGATAGCCCAGAACCTGGCTAATATCGATACCACGCGTGATGAGAACGGCAACGTATATCGCAGGAAGACTGTGGTTTTTGCCGAAAAAGGCAATGATGCGTTCGGCGTGGCTTTGGCACAGCAGCAGGCAAGACGTGCAACATATGTAAACGGCAGCGGCGTAAAAGTAACCGCCATAGCTGAGGATCACGTGACCGCATTAAAGAAGGTATACGACCCCGCACATCCTGATGCTGATGAGGACGGATATGTTACATATCCCAATGTGGATACGGTTACCGAAATGACCAACCTTATAGATGCGACACGTTCATATGAGGCGAATGTTACCGCATTCAATGCCACAAAGAACATGCTTCTTAAAGGTCTGGATGTAGGACAATGACCTGCATAAAACAGTGTCATTCTGAGGGCTAAAGCTTTCAGAATCTTAATGATACAGGAGATAATATGGATAATTACAGGGTTATGGGTATAAACGGTCTGGACATCTTAAGTACCGGAAGTACCGGGAAAACAACCAAAAAGGAAAAACTTGACATGTTTGACCTTATGGATCCGGAAGAACTTAACGGCACGAAGAAATCGGGTTCGTTTGATTCCCTGCTTAAATCGGCCATGGACATGATATCGGAAACCAACAGGTATTCCAATGAGGCCCAGGAAGCCGAACTTGCATATGCCATGGGCCTTACCAACAGCACGCATGACCTGCAGGTAGCCCAGATGAAGGCAAACATCTCCCTACAGTACACGGTTGCAGTACGTAACGCAGTCATGGACGCATACAGGGAAATCATGCAGATGCAGTTTTGATAAATAGCCGCTATCCGCGGTCAATACGGATAAAACTCAAAGCGCAAGCTTGCTTGCAGATTTGAGTTTTGACGGATTGTACCGGGGAGGTTGGGCAAAACCAACGAGTAAACTTTAAGCCGCTTTAGCGGCGGCCGACGGCGAAGCCGGCGGGTTTATGAGTGGTTTTGAGCAACCGCGGATAGCGTGGATAAGTGGCTATACGGAGGCTGGCCAAAATCAACGAGTAAACTTTAAGCCGCTTTAGCGGCGGCCGCCGGCGAAGCCGGCGGGTTTATGAGTGGTTTTGAGCAACCGCGGATAGCGTGGATAAGTGGCTATACGGAGGCTGGCCAAAATCAACGAGTAAACAAGAGCCACTTCAGTGGCGGCCGACGGCAAAGCCGGCGGGTTTATGAGGTGATTTGGGGCAGACGCTGATAGTGTAATGTAGAAGGGTGAACACAAATGCTTGATCGTTTGAAGCAGATACCGAAAAGAATAGCGGAAATATGGAAAAAATATTCGGCCAAACAAAGAGCAGTCATCATCAGTACGGTGGCTGTTGTTGTGTTGGCCTTAATTATTTTAATAGTCATACTTAACCAGACAAAGTTTGTAAAGCTCTACACATTTGAAGACACAGCCACAGCCAAGACAGCCATGGCGGTTCTTGAAACAAATGCGATAGAATACAGGCTCGGCAATGACGACAAAACGATCGAGGTAAACGAAAAGCAGAAGCAGGATGCGGTACTTGCCCTTGCAGACAGTGATGTTATGTCTGAAAGTGCATTTACGCTTGCCGACCTCTTAAATACCGACTTGAGTACCACCACATCCGATAAGCAGAGGAACAACCATCTGTACATACAGAGCGAGCTTGAGACATGGATAAAAGGTATGGACGGCGTTAACAAGGCTAAGGTTATCTATTATCCTTCAGACAATTCACATTCGATCCTTAAGGAACAGAGGGAGATCGGAGTCAGCGTTACCCTGAACGTAACCGATAAATTTGACAAGGTAAACACACCTCTCAGTATAGCTACCGGTGTAGCCTATGCAGTCGGAAACAGTACTACGGATAAGATCACTGTCATAGACCAGCACGGACGTATGCTTTTCGGCGGGGAAAACACCGATGCAGACAGCTACGGCAGAAACGAAACACTGAGTTATGAAAAGACCGTAGAAAAATGGTATATAGACAAGCTCATGGAGCTTGCTATCATAAACGGATATTATAATGCACAGATATCTCCGAATCTTGACATAAACATGGAAAAGACCTCCGAGATGTTTACCGAATATATCGCAACCGAAGGTCTCCAGAGTGCATATGATTCGTACACCAAGATATCTTCCGAGAATCAGGGCGTACAGGGCGATGTACCCGGTACCGATTCAAATGATGAGCCTGATTATTATATTGAGACTTCAGGCTCGGGCAGCAGTGCTTATAACGAGGAAACATATAAGTTTAAGCCTAGTGAACGTGTAACCCAGACGATCAGGAATTCGCCTTTCATCGTTCATGAGAATTCATCACTCGCAGTAACTTTAAGAAAAGCGATAAATATTACCGAAGAAGAGCTTGAAGAAAGCGGTGCACTGGAAGGCACGACATTTGAAAGATATGCCGAGACACATCAGGAACTGACCAGGATCGATGACCAGGATGTTATCGACGATCTGAAACAGCTTTTCTCGGATGCGAGCGGAATACCTGTAAATAATATATCCATAATAGCTTATTCCGAACCTTTCTATATCCCGAAGGATACAGGGGAAAGCATCAATTTCTCGCTCATCCTTGAGATACTGCTTGCAGTACTTATAGTGGGACTGCTTCTCTTTGTTGTATTCAGGGCTATGAAGCCTGCAGAAGTTGTGGAGACAGAACCCGAGCTTTCGGTAGAACGTCTGCTTGCTACCACAAGAGAGAACCAGTCATTAGAGGATATCGAGTTTGGTGAGAAATCCGAGACCAGAAAGATGATTGAAAAGTATATAGACGAGAACGCCGATGCGGTTGCGGCACTGCTCCGTAACTGGCTGAGCGATGACGGATGGAATTGATACATGTAGGAGGACACTATGGCGGCAAAGGCTAGTCTGGCTGATTACAACGGCCTTCAGAAGGCAGCGATACTTATGATCGCGTTAGGACCTGAGAAAGCTTCAAAGCTTTTTAAGCATCTGAAGGACGAAGAGATAGAAGCACTGACTTTGGAGATAGCAAATACAAAAAGTGTATCACAGCAGGTAAAAGATGATGTGATGGATGAATTCTATGAGCTGTGCCTTGCCCAGCAGTATATCGCGGAAGGCGGTATCGGATATGCCAAGGAGCTGCTTGACAATGCACTCGGAAGCGACAGGGCATCCGAAGTCATCGGAAGACTTACGGCTTCCCTGCAGGTACGTCCTTTCGAGTTTATCAGAAAGACGGATCCTTCACAGCTGCTTAACTTTATTCAGGACGAACATCCCCAGACCATCGCCCTTATTTTGAGCTACCTTCCTTCGTCACAGGCAGCCCAGGTCATCAGTGCGCTTCCTCCCGAGAAACAGGCGGATGTTGCAAAACGTATAGCAATGATGGACAGAACATCGCCCGATATCATACAGGAGGTGGAGGCTGTGCTGGAAAAGAAGCTTGCTTCGCTTGTTAATCAGGATTACACCATTGCAGGCGGCGTTGATTCTATCGTTGAGATACTTAATTCAGTTGACCGTGCTACTGAGAAGCATATCCTTGAAACTCTCGAGATCGAGGAGCCCGAGCTTACCGACGAGATCAGAAAGAAGATGTTCGTATTCGAGGATATACTGCTGCTTGATGATAAATCCATACAGAGAGTTCTGCGTGAGGTTGACAATTCCGAGCTTGCCATAGCCATGAAGGCTGCAAACGAGCAGGTTCAGAATGCTATCTTCAACAACCTTTCAAAACGTCTGGCAGTCATGATAAAAGAAGATATGGAATATATGGGCCCTGTACGTATGAAGGATGTTGAGGAAGCCCAGCAGAAGATCGTTAACATTATCAGAAAACTTGAGGATTCAGGCGAGATCATTGTTTCGCGTGGCGGAGGTGATGATATAGTTGTCTAATCTTATAAAAGGGTACTCCATCAAATATGATGAGCCTACCAAAAAACTTGATATGAATGAAAGGGCAGAAAACTTCCGCAAGCTTTATGTTGAGGAGCTTGAAAAGAAACAGTCGGGAGCATACGAGGCGGAGGCTGCGGATACCGCTAAAGCGTCCGCATCATTTACCGAAGGACTGCCCGGGGAGAGGATAGTTATCTCCGGAAGCGAGGAAGAGACCCTGTCTGAACAGGAAAAACAGATACTCGAGAACCAGCGTCAGATAAAAGAGCTTGAGGCAAAGCTTGAGGAGCTGAGAGTCCAGGCGGGACAGATGCTCGATGAAGCGGAGGAACAGGCTGAAAAGATCATAGAGGATGCAAAACAGCAGGCAGAGGTTGAGGCACAGCAGCTGATCGACGGATACATCCGAAAAGGCTACGATGAAGGCCATGAGCAGGCTGAACAGGAATGTGCCGCATTAAAGCAGGAACTTGAAGATAAGATAAAACAGACAGAAGAAGATTATGAGAAGCAGGTGAGTGAACTGGAGCCTGCTTTTGTTGAAATTCTGATAAAATATGTGGAAAAACTTACGGGAATATATGCCGGTGAGCGTCCTGAGGTCATCATGCATGTGATACATCAGGCTATGACCAAGCAGACTTCCTGCAGAAACTTTATCATAAGGGTATCGCCTCAGGATTACGGTAATGTTATCAACCAGCAGCCTGAGATAAATCTGTGGCTGCCCGAAGGCTCACAGGTCGAGGTCGTAGAAGACAAGATGCTTAAAGAAGGCGGATGTCTTATAGAGACCGATACCAGGATATTTGACTGCAGCATTGAGACTCAGCTGAGGAGTCTGAAGGAAGACTTAAGGCTTCTGGCGGGCGATGATGAAAACGAATCGACATGATATTCAGAAACGATACATAAGATTTTTCGCTGAGCTCAGAATGACACCGGATTTTAAAATGACTTGAGGGCATTGAGAAGGATATACGGAGCTTGATATGGATGTAAAAAAGTATGAGGCTTTTCTTGATAAAAGGTATATAAAAGAGCTTGGAAGAGTAAAGAAGGTAGTCGGACTTACCATGGAATCCTTCGGCCCGGATGTCGTACTTGACGATGTATGCCGTGTGACATCCATTGACCATAAGGTTGAGACCAGGGCGGAGGTTATCGGATTTAAGGATGACTATGTTCTTCTTATGCCTTACGAGGAGATAGGCGGCATAGGCGTAGGAAGCTATGTGGAGAATTTAGGTGTTAAATTTTCCGTAAGAGTGGGCGACGAGCTCTTAGGAAAGAAACTTAACGGCTTAGGAGAGTCCATGGACGGGACACCGATCAGGACGAGCAAGACCTATCCGGCAGAAGCGGCTCCTCCCGATCCGTTAAAAAGAGAGATGATAAAAGAAACGCTTACCTTAGGTGTTAAGGCCGTAGACGGTCTGCTTACCATAGGCAAGGGACAGCGTATCGGAATATTTGCGGGCAGCGGTGTCGGAAAAAGTACATTGCTCGGCATGTTTGCCAGAAATACAAGAGCAGATATAAATGTCATAGCACTTATAGGAGAGCGTGGAAGAGAGGTCAGGGAATTCATAGAACGTGACTTAGGCGAAGAAGGTATGAGAAGGTCTGTGGTAGTCATAGCTACCTCCGATAAGCCTGCACTTGCCAGAAAGAAAGCCGCAAAGACTGCTACAGCAATTGCCGAGTATTTCCGTGACCAGGGTAAGGACGTGCTCCTTATGATGGACTCGCTTACGCGTTTTTCCATGGCGCAGCGTGAGATAGGACTTGCCGCGGGCGAGCCTCCCGTTTCGCGTGGATATCCTCCGAGCGTATATTCGGAGATGCCGAAACTTTTAGAGCGCGCCGGCAAAGGTGCCGTAGGCTCCATAACAGGCCTTTATACGGTCCTTGTAGACGGTGATGATTTCAATGAGCCCATAACCGATACTGCGCGAGGTATCTTAGACGGACATATAGTGCTTTCGAGAAAGATAGCTGCAAAGGGACATTACCCGGCCATAGATGTACTCTCAAGCATCTCCCGTGTAATGAGTTCGATAGTCACAAAGGAACAGAAGAAGCTTGCGGCCGAGCTTAAGATGGTCATGGCCACCTACAACGAATCGGAGGACCTGATCAATATCGGAGCGTATAAGCCGGGAGCAAACAAAAACATTGATTATGCGATAGAAAAGATCGATGCGGTCAACGCGTTTTTATGCCAGGGTACGGACGAAAAATTCACATTCGACGAGACACTTTCGGAGTTAAAGAAGATATTTGAATGAGGATAGCTTATGACTAAGTTTACATTCCGCTTGGAGAGCATCCTGTCGATCAAGCTAAAGCTGGAAGAGCAGGCCAAAATGGAATTCGGTGCGGCCAAACTTAAGCTTAATGAGGAACAGGACAAACTTGAAGGGCTCTTTTCAAAGAAAAGTGAATATGAAGAAGAGTTAAAGAAGCTCTACAGCGACGATCTGGATGTGAAACGCATAAACGGGACTGCCAGAGCCATTGTTATCGTGGATGAGCAGATCAAGCTGCAGAAATATGCCGTAAAGCGTGCGGAAAAGCAGGTCGATCTGGCAACACAAAAGCTCAATACCGTCATGCAGGAGCGAAAGAGCATGGAAAAGCTTAAGGAAAACAGGTTTGCCGAGTACATGAGGGAATACAACGAAGAAGAAAGCAAACAGACGGATGAGCTGATAAGCTATCAGTACGGCAGGGTTGAAGAATAAACTTTAAGAGGTTGAAATGGCTAAAAAAGATAAAAACAATGAAAACATGGAAGAAAAAGGGGAGGGCATAGGCAGCAAAATAGGTACTGTCGTGCTTATCATAATCATTGTAGCGGTATGGCTGGCTATTTTTGCACTTCTCGTTAAAATGGATGTCGGAGGCATGGGAACGAAGCTGAGACCTCTCATCAAGGATGTCCCGGTACTTAACCTTATCCTTCCGGAAGTGGATGACGAAACGCTCATCGCCGAGAAAAACTACCCTTACAAAAACATTGATGAAGCCGTAGAAGTGATAAAAAAGCTGGAAGCAGAGCTTGATGAGATGAAGAACAATGCGGATGCTTCGTCAAAGAGGATAATCGAGCTTCAGAACGAGGTTGCGAGACTTAAGAAATTTGAGGATGATCAGGCTGCTTTTGAGGAAAGGGTAAAGCGGTTTGACGAACAGGTAGTATTTAATTCGAATGCTCCGGATATAGAGGAATACAAAAAGTTCTATGAGGAGATAAATCCCGAGAATGCAGAGGAGATATACAGACAGGTTATAGAACAGCTGGCCTATGACAATATGATAAAAGAAAAGGCCGACCTTATAAAGAATATGAAGCCTGCACAGGCGGCAGCGGCTCTCGAAGAAATGACTGCGGACTTGGAGTACACCTGTAAGGTGCTCTTAAGCATGAAACCGACCGAGGCTACACCTATCTTAGACAAGATGGATCCCCTGTTTGTGGCACGTCTCTTACAGACAATGCATGACATGGATGAGGCATATTATAAAAAAATCTCAAAAAATTTCTCTGAAAACTAAAAAAAATTCATTTTTTCGGCAGGAGAGGTTATGAAAATGACCTATCCTGCCGAATAATATATAGAGTGTATTTTATGTATTTATAATGCACTTAAAACTTGAAGAAAGGAGGAAAAAAATGACAGCAGTTAACTTGAACGCTTTAGGAAGTGTTCAGCAGATCGTCCAGCCTGCAAGCAATGCTGTAAGCCCCCGTGAAAATACATCGGTTAAGGATGATTTCGCAAAGGTAATGAACGGCAAGGTGAGTGAGCGCGGTGCTTCGACAAGAGTTAACGCCGAGGAAGGAGTAAAGACTTCAAATCCTTCTACCCGTAAAGAAGTTAACACCCCTGAAAGAACAAAAGCAAAAGCTTTTTCAAAACAGGAAAAGAAACAGATCACGGATAAGCAGGAAACAGCTCCTGAGACAGTTAACGAGATGATGGCCGGTGCAGCCCAGATCCTTAACGTCACTCCGGAGGAGTTAAAGGAAGCATTAGATTCCATGGGACTCAACATCGGTGACCTGACAGACAGGAACAATGTAGCACAGCTGATACTGATGCTCAACGGCTCAAACGATATTTCGGATATGCTTGTTGACAACGGAATGCTTGAAGCATTTAACGAGCTGAATGATTTTATCGCTGAAACACTTAGTGAAACAGGCTTAAGTGCCGATGAGTTTAAGGAAGCGCTTCTGAACTTTTCAAAGCCCGGTGAAGATGATACCCGTATCGCAGCAGAAGAAGGAGATGTAAAAGCTCAGCTTGAAGAAACACTTAAAGAGGATACATCTGCTGAAACAGTAGCAGCTAATGCGGCAGGCGGGGATAACATCGAAGTGACCGTCACAAAGACCGGAACAGGAGAGGGCAGCGGAAGTCTTTCGGACAGATCTGAAAGAGATACCGACTCTCAGGATCTCAGAGCAATGGGTGCTGTTGAAGGGTTCGTCAGAAATCTCGAGATGACCGTAGAGCAGACCGGTGAAGTAACCACAGAACAGGTAAGCATCAGGGATATCGTTTATCAGGTAGTACAGAGGATAAGAGTTGATATCACACCTGACCACACAAGCTTAGAGATGAGACTCAATCCCGAAAACTTAGGCAGGGTTGCGATCAGTATCACAAATAACGGCGGAGTGATGACAGCAAGGATCGATACCGAAAATGCCAAGGCAAGGGAAGCAATCGAGAGCCAGCTTCAGATACTTAAGGAAAACATCGAGGCAAAGGGTATCAAGGTTGAGGCAGTGGAAGTAAGGATCTCCGATTTCAACATGGCCGATAACACCGAGACGGGTAACAACGAGCAGAGCGCGGAAGGGCGTGAAAGCCGCGGAAGCAGGAGAAATACCGGTAATATTTCCATAAGCACAGATGAAGACATCACGGAAGCAGAACGTGTAGCTCAGGAAGTACTTGCGGATACGGGAAGTACGGTAAGCTACAGAGCATAAGAGGGCAATACGTAAAAAAGGAGGAGTACAAATGGCAGACAACAATGTCGGCATGGGATTTAACTCCAAGGTAGAGACGTTTGAGTATACAAGAAAAGCTACCGGAACCGAAAAAGCGGATACAAAAGGTACCACGGATCTCGGTAAGGACGCGTTCTTACAGCTTCTTGTATGTCAGATGCAGAACCAGGATCCCATGAATCCCAACAGCGATACGGAATATGTCGCACAGCTTGCCCAGTTCTCACAGCTTGAACAGCTTCAGAACTTAGGCACCGAATCGGAAAAGGCACAGGCATTTTCACTGGTAGGCAAGTATTGTATGTTCCAGGTTAAGGACTCAAACGGAACAGTTTCATATCCGGAAGGATTTATCAGTTCGGTCAATATTTCGGGAAAGAATGTTACACTTTCTGTGGGAGATCAGACATACAAGTATGAAGAACTCTACACAGTGATGAACAATGCTCCTAAGACCGAAGAGGAAGAACCGGATACCTGACATTAAAAAGAGGTGACGAAATGGCAATTGATGTATTAAACAGATTTCCTTCCGTCCCGATCATTTTAGGTACGAAGGAAAAAGCATCCGACCTTAAAGTTAAAGAACCGGCAGCCGGCGGGCTTTCTTTTGAAAGCGTCTTAAAGGCAAAAACCTCGGGCAACGGTGAGCTTAAGATCTCAAAGCATGCGGGAGAGAGATTAAGGCAGAGAAATATAGATCTTTCGGATACCCAGTGGTCAAGGCTTGAGAGCGGAGTCAAAAAAGCCGGACTTAAGGGTATCAGGGAATCACTGATAATGGTCGATGATGTGGCTTTTATAGTAAATGTTAACAGTAACACGGTGATAACGGCAGTCGATGAAAATGAAGACAAGGTTTTCACCAATATAGACGGAGCAGTTATAGCTTAAATATGCGCTGGACCTATTCGGAGAGCGCAGACAGCCGAATGCCAGAGGCTGTCATATTAAAGCATTTTTTTAGCAATCGGTGATTGCAGATTGGAGTTTATTATGATGCGTTCATTATATTCCGGTGTTTCCGGACTTAAGGTTCATCAGACAAAGATGGACGTTATAGGTAACAATATTTCTAACGTTAATACAATAGGATTTAAGAGCAGCCAGGTAAATTTCTCAGATATCCTTTACCAGACATCAAGTGATGCGACCGGTCCCAATGCTGAAGCACGAACCGCAGGTATCAATGCCAAGAAGATCGGTCTCGGTGCAAGCGTATCTTCCATCTCGACCGTTACCACTTCAGGCGGATCCCAGAGAACCGACAATGCTCTTGATATCATGATAGAAGGCAATCAGTTCTTTATCGTTGATAAGGGCGGCCAGAATTATTTCACCAAGGCCGGTGATTTCACGATCGATGCGAGCGGACTTCTTTGTAACACAGGCGGATGTAAGGTTATGGGATGGCTTCCCGACCCCAACGATCCTTCAAAGTGCGTTCATGACCGTGTAACCGATCTTCGTATCAAGTCCGAAGAAAACATGTATGTTCCCCCTGAGGCTACCGAACAGGTATATTTCTCGGGAAATATAGACTATAAGGATACACAGCTTTCTTCAGATACAGGCAAGACTACCACACTTTCGTTCTATGACAAGCTCGGACAGAACTATATGGCAGTGCTTAATCTTAAGCAGCCTGCAGATGCCGAGGCAGGTTCGTTTAAGGTAAGCATTACCGATATCCTTGATGCCAACAGGGAATCCATCTTTGTCAAGAAGACAGTGGATGAGAATAATAACGTAACCTACTCTGCATCGGAGATCACAAGTTTCTCCTTCGGCGGCGAGGAGATCACTGTCGGCGAGATAGATGAAGAGACCGGTAAGGTCACCATAGACGGGGAGGGTATCGACCTTAAGTTCAACCCCGCAAACGGTAAATTTGTAAGTGTCGGATCCGATGATTCAGCCAAGATCGTTGATTTTACCATCAACGGCGGTGAAAACTCGTCATTCGCTGATATCAAGTGTGATTTCTCGGCTATGACCATGTATGCGAGCAGCGGTTCATCCACATTCCTTGCACAGCGCGGAAGTCTTGATGGCGGACTCGGAGCAGGAAAGCCCCAGGGTACCATGACCGGTATTTCCGTAGATGCATCGGGAAGAATTTACGGTTCTTACGATAACGGCGACAAGAAGCTTTTAGCTCAGATCGCGGTTGCACAGTTTGCTAACCCTGCAGGTCTTGAAGCAGTCGGAAGCAGCTTGTTTGCTGCAACTATGAACTCAGGTACCTTTAACGGTATAGGAGAGGATATCTCGGTAGTAGGCGGCAAGATGAACACCGGCGTACTCGAGATGTCAAACGTAGACCTTTCCACAGAGTTTACTTCGATCATTACAACACAGCGTGGTTTCCAGGCAAATTCAAGGATCATCACCACATCCGATACATTGCTTGAGGAACTGATAAATCTTAAGCGTTAACAGTTAAATGTCATGTTTTTTAAGCCGGCAGCGGGCAACCGCCGCCGGCATTTTTGGTCATCGGACCGGTTTTTAAGTTAATTTTTTAAAAAAATTCAAAAAAAATGAAAAAAAAAACAAAAAAATGGGCTTAAAGACTTTACAGAATCACACAAATTAAGTATTATATAGAGTAGGGGTTTTGTATGTTTTGAAACGAAAACAGGCAACTTGAAAATCGGAGACGGCATATGATAGATATAACCAAAATAGACGGCAGAGGTATCACGATAAATGCCGAACTGATAGAGACGATAGAAGAGATCCCGGAGACGGTGATCACTCTCACTACAGGCAAGAAACTGATCGTCAAAGAAAGTAGACAGAAAGTTAAGAATCTAGTAAAATCATATAAGCAGGATATATTCAGACAGTATTTGATGGAAGAACAGATAGATTAAGATACATACATTTTGCATGGTAAGGTGGTGTTATTTTGGATTTAGCGACTTTGATAGGCCTTGTAGCGGCATTTATACTAATGATATTCGGTATGGTTTTCGATGCAGACACCATGAGCGTCAATTTTGCGGCGGTCAAGGCTTTCGTTGACGTACCCTCGCTTCTTATCACATTCGGTGGCGCATTCATGGCGACCATGGCTATGCAGGAGAGCCCCGGAGAATTCGTTAAGAGCCTTAAGACTTTTACTCTTAACCTTAAGAAGACTCCTTCAAATGAAGAGGAGACGATCAAGTCTATCATCAATCTTTCAAATATAGCACGTAAGGAAGGTCTGCTCGCACTTGAAGAAGCTGCCGGCAGCATCGAAGACGAATTCATGAAGAAGGGTGTACTGCTCATAGTTGACGGTACCGACCCCGAACTTGTACGCTCCATTATGGAGACGGAACTTGCGTGTATAGAGACCAGACATAAAGGAAATGTATCATTCTGGGAAAACCTCGGATCCATGGGTCCTGCATGGGGTATGATCGGTACCCTTATCGGTCTTATCAACATGCTTGGTAACTTAAGTGACGTTAGCGCCGTAGGTCCTTCCATGGCGGTCGCCCTGGTTACGACATTCTACGGTTCCGTTCTTGCAAACTGGATATGTACGCCTACAGCTACAAAGCTTAAGGCGACCAACGACAGGGAAATACAGATGAAAGAAGTAATGGTTGAGGGACTTCTTTCAATTCAGGCGGGTGAAAACCCGAGAGTTATCGAGGAAAAGCTTAAGTCCTTCTTGTCACCTGAAGCAAGGGCAAGCTTCTCTTCTGAAGAAGGTGGTGAAGAGAATGGCTAAAAAGAAGCAGGACGATCCGCCTAAAGGGTCACCCGCGTGGATGGCTACTTTCTCGGATCTGATGAACCTCCTGCTCTGCTTTTTCGTTCTTTTGTTCTCAATGTCAAGCGTTGATGCCAATAAATGGGAAGAGGTCGTGGCTTCCATGACCAGTGCCTTCAGTGTATTTAATGAGGGCAGCACTTCCATAGGAGACGGTACGCTTATCGGAATGGGTACCACGCAGTTATCCAATCTTGATGAATACTTTTCTTCAATGGGCCAGAGTGCTACCGACAAAGGTGAAGATCCGAGGGATACCAGTGACCAGTCAGGAGAGGGTAAAACCGAGGATCCTCAAAACGGGGAAGGTAAGACCGAGAATCCCAATGACGGAGAGGGCAGCTTAGAGAAGCAGCTTGAGGAAGCAAACAGAAAAGAAACCGAAACCATGCTGGATTCAGTTTCTGAGCTTACCGAGATTTATAATATCAGCGGACTTTTAGAGGTCGGTATGGATCCTAACGGAAAGTACATAGAGCTTACGATCAACGGTTCGGTACTTTTTGATTCGGGTAAGGCAGAATTAAAGAAGGAATGCCTGCCGCTGCTTTCCAAGGTCGGAGACATACTTAAGGTATATGCGGGACATGATGTTGAGGTTATAGGACATACGGACAATATCCCGATGAAATCCTCACTGTATCCGAACAATGATATGTTATCTTCGGCACGTGCGATAAGTGCAGCCCATTACCTGATAGAAGAAAAGGGTGTAAGTGTTGAACACATATCCTGGACGGGACGCGGAGAGTACGATCCGATCGATACCAACACTACTGCTGAGGGCAGAGCCCGCAACAGAAGAGTGGAGATAAGGATATATAATTCGCTTAATTCTACCCGTACTAAGGAAAAATGAATGAAAGGCAGATAAGAACATGAAGAAGAATATGTTAACGGTACTGGTACTCATACTCTGTATCGTAAATCTGACACTCAGTGCTTATATTGTTTTTACCGTTGTACCCAATGCACAGAGGACCGATCAGCTGATCACCAAGATACTTCAGATCATCGACCTGGAGCTTGAATCTCCTAATGTTGAGGATAACGAGACACCCTCATACGATATTGCGAATATCGAGAATTACACCATTGAAGAGAGCAAGCTTACTACCAATCTTGCGATCGGACCTGACGGCAGACAGCATTATGCAAAGATAACAGCATCACTTTCCATCAACAATGCGGATGAGGATTACAAGACTCTGAATCCTAAGGTTGAGACTATGGAAAGCAAGATCGTTTCCATCATAAAGACCAATGTTTCCAAGTACAACAACGAGGAACTGACCCGTCCTGAGACCAAGGAAGCTATAAAAGCTCAGATTCTCGAAGAAGTACAGACATTGTTTGACTCGAAGTTTATTGTTGAAGTTATCGTAGATTACCTGATCCAGTAAAAGACGGATCTGTCCGGGACTCATTTAAGGAGGTAATGCGATGGGTGAAGTATTATCCCAAAGCGAGATTGACAATCTGCTTGCGGCACTGTCGAGCGGTGAGCTTGATGCAAGCGATATAAAGGATGTCGGTGAAAAGGGAATAAAGAATTACGACTTTAACCGTCCTGCCAAGTTCTCCAAAGAGCATTTAAGAACCCTGGAGATAATCTTTGAGCATTACGGAAGACTTCTTTCGACATCACTTCCCGCATATCTGCGTAAGAACGTCCAGATAGAAGTGATAAGCGCAGAGGCTACCATATATCAGGAGTTCACAAACTCGCTTACCAACCCTGTATTGCTCGGGATAGTGGATTTTTCACCGCTCTCAGGCAATATTGTCATAGAGATGGCTGAAAAACTGGGTTATACCATTGTGGACAGGATGCTCGGAGGTCTGGGAGCTCCGCTGGAGAAAGCCAGGGAGTTTTCCGAGATAGAGCTTGCCATAATCGAAAAGATATTTACCGTATGCGTAAATCTGCTTACGGAACCCTGGGCTAATGTTGTGAAGCTTGAAGCAAGGCTTCAGAGGATAGAGACCAATTCACAGTTTGCACAGATCATCTCACCAAGTGAGACTTCGGCGATAGTTACCATGAACATGAGGATAGGCAATGTCGAAGGCATGATAAATGTCTGCCTGCCTTATGAAGTGATAGAGCCGGTCATCGACAAACTGAATACAAAGTACTGGTATTCAACCATAAAGGATATGGATAAATCAGCCAGCAGGGCAGTTGTTGAAGTTGCCATTGCAAGAGCGAGGATACCCGTTAAGGCTGAGCTTGGCAGAAGCACGATATCCGTACAGGATTTTGTCAATATCCAGAAGGGTGATATCATAAAGCTCAATACAAGAGTAAATGACGAGCTGTGCGTATATGTCGGAAATATCAGGAAGTTTTTCGCACTGCCCGGAACTGCAGAAGAATCCTATGCAGTAAAAATATCAAGGGTCATTAATGAGGAGGAATAAGAGCTAATGGATGGCATGCTTTCACAGGAAGAGATAAATGCGCTGCTTAACGGTGCAAATATGCCTTCGGCGGATCCGGCACCCACTGCGGCGGCTTTTGAACCGTCCGAGACACTTTCGGATGCGGAAAAAGACGCCATAGGCGAGATATCCAATATCAGTATGGGTACGGCGGCAACCACTCTTTCCGCACTTATTAATCAAAAAGTCAATATTACCACACCCAAGGTAACTTATTCCACATGGGAAAACCTGATGGCAGAAGTACAGGTGCCTTGTGTATGTATCCAGATCTATTATACTTCGGGACTTGAAGGCAACAATATCCTGATCCTTAAGGAAGAGGATGTAAAGACCATCACCGACCTTATGATGGGCGGAGACGGAAACGGTATTACAGGGGAGCTTACAGATCTTCATTTAAGCGCTATCGGAGAGGCGATGAACCAGATGATGGGTTCGGCTTCGACTTCAATGTCTTCGATGCTCAACAAGAAGATCGATATCAGCCCTCCCACGGCAAGCCTTGTTAAGCTTACCGAAGTGATAAATGCGACCGACATAGCCGATTTCCTTACCGGTGATTTTGTAAAGGTTACATTTGATCTGGAAATAGACAACCTTATAAAGAGCGAGATCATGCAGATGTATTCGTTTGATTTCGCAAGGAATATATATCAGCAGTTTATGAACATGACTTCGGAACAGCAAGCTCCCGCTCCGAAGCCCGCAAGTGCTCCCGAACAGAAGCAGGCTCCCGTTCAGCCGGAGCCCGTCAGGGAAACAAAAAGACAGGAGGAACAGGGAATGTTTGCTCAGCAACCGTACGCATATCCTAACGGAATGTATGCACCGCAGACGCCGTCAGCACCATATCAGGCTGCACCGGTTCAGAATGTTAACATAGCACCGGTTCAGTTCCAGCCTTTTACCGAGATGAACAACCCGCTCTTAAGGACGGAAAACATCGACCTTCTTTTGGATGTCCCGCTTGAGGTTACGGCAGAGCTCGGAAGAACAAGCAAATCCATCAAGGAAGTACTTGATTTCGCTCCGGGTACCATTATAGAGCTTAACCGTCTTGCAGGTGAGCCGGTAGATGTACTGGTTAACGGAAAATATGTAGCAAAGGGCGAGGTAGTCGTTATAGAGGAGACCTTTGGCATAAAGGTTACAGAGGTTATAAAGTAAATGCCGTATTTTTTGTATGTGATCACGGAGATTACAGGAAAAGCCGCTTCGGAGGCCTCCAAGACTGTTTCTTTAGACGGCGGAGGAATAAAAAGCATCTTAAAGCTTATAGGTCTGATAATCCTGTGCATCCTGATAATAGCCGCCAGTTACTTTACCACGAAGTTTGTCGGTAAAAAGCAGATACAGAGCGGCTCTAAATCAAACTTCAAAAGTGTTGATGTATTCAGGATTACTCCGAATAAATATCTTCAGATCGTGGAAGTCGGGAAAAGGTACTTCTGCATAGCCGTTACAAAGGAAAGCGTGACGCTCATATCCGAGCTGAGCGAGGAAGATTTAAAAGTACTTCCTGCTGAGATGAAGCCCAAGAGCTTTAAAGAGCAGATGAATGAGCTGATACACAGGAAAAATACCACAGGTACCGGAAACGGTGAATTGGGAGATATAGCAAGGCTTACGCTTGAACCCGGTGATGAAGAGGCATCTGATACCGCTGAACAGTCAGAGGACGCTCAGGTGCAGGATAGCGAAAATGACATTAAATGATATGCTGATACAAATGTACCGGTAAGCATCATTTAGCAATATAAAAAAGATCCGAATAAAAAAATAAGATAAAGGTTGATAGCATGAAAGAAACAGTTGGCAGGAGAAAACTTTTAAAAACGTTGGTGTTTGGAGTTCTCCTGGTGCTGATGTGCGTATTAACCTCTATTTGTCGTGCAGAAATTAAGGTCGGCGCATCTGAACTTACGGATGAGCCGGCCATTACGCGTTCAAATGAGGATACGGACACCACAAATGATTATCTTGAAGGAGATCTGGGAGGTCTCACCTTCCGTTTTGACGGAGACAATTCGAGTTCACTGTCAGCAACACTGCAGATACTCCTGATACTTACGATCATATCGCTCGCACCGTCCATTCTTATCATGCTCACGTCATTTACGAGAATTGTGATCGTGCTGCATTTCGTAAGGACTGCCGTGGGCACGCAGACGACACCGCCCAACCAGGTGCTTATAGGACTGGCACTTTTCCTTACATTTTTCATCATGTCGCCGACTCTTACCAAGATATATGATGCGGCCATCACACCCCTCAACAACGGTGAGATATCGACCGAAGAAGCCATCGAAAAGGGTATGGAGCCTATAAGGGAATTCATGTTTGAGCAGATGGACGGCGGTGAAAAAGACCTCCGGCTGTTCCTTGACATAGCCGGTATAGAAGAGGTTAATACAAGAGCTGATGTTCCCAATTCCGTGCTTATACCCGCATTTATACTGAATGAACTCCGTATAGCATTTATCATCGGATTTTTGATATATATACCGTTCCTGATCATAGATATGGTCGTGGCATCGACCCTGATGTCAATGGGTATGATGATGCTCCCGCCCACCACAATATCAATGCCGTTCAAGATCCTGCTCTTTGTTGTAGCTGACGGATGGGATCTTATCATAGGACAGGTAGTAAAGACGTTCTATTAGTTCCGCATTCACTCCGCTCGGAATGAAGACGGGACAGGACAGTAAAGAGAAAGGAAGTGCATAAATTGAGTGAGGAAATGGTAGTAACCCTGCTTAGGGAAACGCTTTATCTTATCATTAAGGTTTCGGCTCCGATGCTGCTTGTGTCGTTAGTAGTCGGTCTTGTCATAAGTATACTGCAGACCGTTACATCCATACAGGAGCAGACCTTAAGCTTTGTGCCCAAGCTCATCAGCATATTCCTTGTGATAATGATAGCGGGCAACTGGATACTGACAAGCATAGTAGAGTACATGGAGTATTTGTTTGAGAATTTTAATACGTTTATAAGATGAATGAGATTACATTTTCCTTACAACAACTGGAGTTTTTCCTGATAATACTGGTAAGGCTTTCGGGATTTGTGTTTACCGCTCCGTTTTTCAGCCTGAAAAACTCTCCGCGAAGCATAAAGATAGGTTTTACCCTGATGCTTTCGCTGGTGGTGTTCTCGGTACTGCCGTATGAACCGCTTGAGTACGCCGGAGTGATAGGATATGCGGGTATGATATTTGAAAACCTGCTGTGCGGACTGATCCTCGGATTTTTGGCCAATGTATGTTACCAGATCATAGGACTTGCGGGACATCTGATAGACATGGAGATCGGTTTTTCCATGGTAAACGAATTCGATCCCGTAACAAGTGCACAGGTAACCGTGTCCGGTACATTTTATGAGTATGCGATAATGCTCATACTGATGGTAACCTACATGCACCACTACCTGATAGATGCGATAATAGACAGCTTTAAGCTGGTACCCGTCGGAGGGGTCACTATCAATCCTTTGATCTATTCGGTGGGAATAACGTATATAGTCGACTTTTTTGTGATAGCGTTCAGAATTGTGCTCCCTGTATTCGGAGCGCTGCTGATAGTGAATGCGATACTTGCCATTATGGCAAAGGTAGCACCGCAGATGAACATGTTCGTTATCGGTATGCAGCTTAAGGTATTTGTCGGAATGGCCGTGATGCTGGTAGTTATCGAACTTATTCCCGGTGTTGCGGATATGATATTTGATGAAATGTTTGAACTGATGAGGATGGCGACAGACTATTTTGGGGGAGCTTGAGAATAATGCAAGGGTTCAGATCTTTCGAAAGAAAAGATGTACAACTTAATCCCGGACTTTTAAGGTTTAATCTTCAGTTCTTCGCTGACGAAGGAGGAGATAAGACCGAGGAAGCCACACCCAAAAAACTTGATGACGCACGAAAAGAAGGTCAGGTGGCAAAGAGTCAGGAACTCGCTACCGCCGTTACACTCATCGCACTTTTCGGCGGACTGAAAGTATTTGTAGGTGTCATAGCTTCCAATTTTGCAGCATCCTTCGGAGAATACTACAATTCGATAGAAACATACTCAAAGGGCGGACCATTTACCTCCAATTACGCATCCGCATTTGTGAACGGTGCCATGTGGTCGATACTATTCAGCTGCCTGCCCATGTTTGCGGTGGCAGTGGTATTTGCGATAGTGATCAATGTGGTCCAGGTAAAATGGAAACCCACATTAAAGCCCTTGATGCCTAAGTTTTCAAAACTTAATCCGATAAACGGTTTTAAGCGTATCATATCTCTTGATAAATTGGTCGAACTGTTAAAAGCCGTAATCAAAATAGGCCTGATCGCATACCTTGCCTACTCGGAACTGACCGAATCGGCAGGGCTGGTGAATTCGCTTTATGATACGGATCTGTTTGGTGCAGTAAAGATGATAGGCGGCATAGTCATAGATTTCGGATTCAGGGTGGCCATCATATACCTCGTGATAGGACTTGCAGATTATATCTACCAGAAGTTCAAGTTCAACAAGGATATGCGTATGACCAAGCAGGAGATCAAGGACGAGTTCAAGCAGACTGAAGGTGATCCGAAGATCAAGGGCCAGATCAGGCAGAGGATGCGTGAGGCATCCCAGCGAAGGATGATGCAGCAGCTTCCGGAAGCCGATGTAGTCATCACCAACCCTACACATCTTGCATGTGCCATAAAATACGATAAAACCCAGGCCGAGGCTCCGATACTTCTTGCAAAAGGAGCGGATTTCCTGGCTCAGAAGATAAAAGAAGAGGCTAAGAAGAACGACATCCCCATAGTGGAGAACAAGCCGCTTGCCAGAATGCTTTACCACAATGTGGAGCTGAACGAGGAAATCCCCGAAGAGCTCTACCAGATGACGGCCGAAGTGCTGGCTTATGTCTACTCTTTAAAAGAGAGGACGTGAGCCCTCGGCTTCCCGGGTATCCACAACAGCATTTTCGATATAATACCCGTCACCACTCGCAGGATATGCATATGATTCCATGCGCATCTCTGCTTCGGACACTCGCAATCGTGTGTCCGCCTGATGCCGGACCCACTTGTGCTTCGTTCAAAAATCGATTTGGATAATCGATTTTTGCCTTGCGACGATGCACCTGTAATCATTGCATATCAACCGCTCGTTCTATGGTATTATATCGAAAATGCTGTTGCGTCTACCCGATATACTGTAGCCACAACAATGGATTCCGTAGTGTTTTATGGATATCCTGTGCTTAACAGTGCATTAGGGTACTTTTAAAGAGAGTTACATAAGCCTACACTTTGAAAAAAATAATAAAGGATACTGAGCACAGGGCAGCCACAGGTGCCTCACGGTATAAAACCATAAAGCGTGCAGAGGATATGCACCGGTTTAATATCTGTGAAGTGAGGCACAAATCAGTTTACCAAACTGATTTGTGAGCGTAGCCTAAGTTCGTCCGGTATCAAGCGGACGAACGATTGCAAGCGTCCGAAACGAAGCAGGGATTAAAGCGGTATGCATATCCCTGCAGGTAGCGAAGACGGGTTTTATACCGTGAGGCACCTGTGGCTGCCCGGTCCCGTGATGATGAAATAGTATGGAAGGGAGGAAAACTATGAAGCTGAATTTTAAGGCATTATCCAACTACATGGTCGGAATATATGTCATGGCTGTAATAGTATTTTTCATAGTTCCGATCCCTTCGATATTGCTTGACGTACTGGTAGCGTTCAATATGTCCATAGCGATGATAGTATTGTTCAATGCACTGTTTGCACCGGACGTACTGCAGATGTCGAGCTTCCCTACGATACTGCTGATGACCACCATCTTCAGAATATCACTGAACGTATCTTCAACAAGACTGATACTGGCTCAGGGCGATCCCGGAAAAGTAATCAGCACGTTCGGCCAGTTCGTTGGCGGCGGCAATCTGATACTTGGCGGTATCGTATTCATAGTACTGATACTTATACAGTTTTTGGTAATAAATAAAGGTTCCGAGCGTGTATCCGAAGTAACTGCCAGGTTTACGCTGGACGCAATGCCCGGTAAACAGATGGCGATAGACGCCGACCTTAATACCGGCGCGATAACTGATGAGGAAGCAAGGAAGAGAAGAGAGAAGATACAGGAGGAATCCACTTTCTTCGGTTCCATGGACGGTGCTACGAAGTACGTAAAAGGAGATGCAGTAGCGGGCCTCATCATCACACTGATCAACTTCGGCGGCGGAATAGCCATGGGCGTTACAAGCCAGGGACTTACAGCCGGTGAAGCACTGCAGAAATACGGAATGCTTACTATCGGTGACGGTCTGGTAAGCTCCATGCCTTCACTTATGATATCTCTGGCAACCGGTATGCTGGTAACAAAGGTATCAAAGGATTCCGATATCGGAGATATCCTTATCTCGCAGCTTTTCTCGATACCGAGAGTATTATATATGGTCGGTGTGGCAATGATAGTTCTGGGACTTACACCGCTTCCGTGGTTCATATTTATACCGTTCGGTGCCATGTTTGTGGCAGCGGGCAGGAGCATTGAAAAGAAGGTAAAGACCAAGGAGGTCGAAAAGGAAGTCACGACCGAGGAAACGGCCGCAGAGGAAATACGACGGCCGGAAAACGTTACGCAGCTCTTGCAGGTTGACCAGATCGAGCTTGAATTCGGTTACGGTATCATACCGCTGGCCGATACCAACCAGGGCGGTGACCTGCTTGACAGAGTGGTACTCATAAGACGTCAGATAGCATTGGAGCTCGGCTGTGTAGTACCTACCATAAGACTGAGGGACAATATACAGCTTAATCCTAACCAGTATGTGATAAAGATAAAGGGCGTACCCGTATCGGACGGCGAGATACTCTTTGACCATTATATGGCCATGAATCCCGGCTATGTAGAAGAAGAGATAACAGGTATCCCTACATTCGAGCCTTCGTTCCATCTGCCTGCGCTGTGGATAACGGAGAGCCAGAGAGAAAGAGCGGAGTCCTACGGATACACCGTTGTAGACCCGCCTTCGATCATCGCAACACATTTGACAGAGGTTATAAGGCATCACCTGGACGAACTGCTGACACGCCAGGATGTACAGAACCTCATAAACAATATAAAGGACGCAAACGAGACGCTTGTAAACGAACTTGTACCCAAGCTCTTAAGCGTCGGCGAGATACAGAAAGTCCTTCAGAACCTGCTGCGTGAGGGTATATCGATAAGGGATCTGGTATCGATATTTGAAACTCTTGCGGATTATGCGGCTACGACACATGATACGGACGTGCTTACGGAATATGTAAGACAGAACCTTAAGCGTGCGATATCAGCCAAGTATTTCCCGAAGGGTGAGAAGAATTCGGTGGTTACCCTTGATCCTGCGGTAGAGCAGGAGATCATGGCTTCGGTCAAGACAACGGAACAGACGACATTTATCAACTATGATCCGGAAAAGACCAAGAAGCTCATGGATTCTATCGAGGAACAGGTAAAGACCTTAGAGGATATGGGAAGAAATCCCATCATCGTGACCTCGCCTATTGTCAGAATGTACTTTAAACGGCTTACCAGGGATTATTTCCCTGACCTGATAGTAATATCATATTATGAAATTGATTCGGATGTAGAACTTCAATCAGTTGGGATGGTGACAGTTAATTGATAATCAAAAAATTTCAAGGGAATACGGAAACGGAAGCTATAATGAAGGCCAGGGATGAACTGGGCAAGGATGCTATCGTGACTAACGTTAAGCAGATAAAGCCCGGCGGGATCATGCGCCTGTTCAAAAAGCCCACATATGAGATCACGGCCGCGCTTGACGAGACCCCGCCCAAGACGGAGCTTTCAAGGCGCGAGAGCATAAAGGCCATGTTCAAGGACAATCCCGATATCATCCTGGACGATGATAAGAAGGATACAAAAGAGGATGAGAAGTCTGCTAACGGCTTAACCGATTCGGAAAAGCTGGAACAGAAGATATCTAATATAGCAATGCTCCTGGAAAAGCAGATGGGGGCTAAGGCAAAAGAAGATACTAAGGACAAAGACGAAGAAAAGAAAGATACCGCGGAGGAAAAGAACAATGCCTGCCTCCAGCTGATATATAAGCAGCTCCTTGAAAATGAGGTGGATGAAAAGTACATCAATCAGCTCATTACCGAGATAGAACCTGCACTTAAAAAGGACGGCTCGGTGGAAAACATCCTTTCCGGCATATACCAGAAGATAGTGCTTAAGCTCGGAAAGACCGAGGTTATGGGTGTGACTCAGGGAAAGGCAAGATTTGTATTCTTTATCGGTCCTACCGGAGTAGGAAAAACGACCACTATAGCTAAGCTTGCATCGAAACTCAAGCTTGACAGGAAACTTAATGTGGCACTGCTTACCGCCGATACTTACAGGATAGCTGCAGTGGACCAGTTAAAAACTTATGCGGAGATACTGAATGTTCCGCTCAAAGTGGTCTATTCCGATACGGAATTAAAAGACGCATACGAAGAAATGAAGAATTACGATATCGTACTCATAGATACTGCGGGACGTTCCCACAGGGACAAGCAGCAGAGAGAGGATATCGAAAAGCTTATAAGTGCGGTACCTGCGGAGGAAAGGGATATTTTCCTGGTACTCAGCATTACGACAAAATACCGCGATCTTATAAGGATTACGCAAAGCTATTCCGAAATAGCCGAATACAGGCTGATCTTTACGAAGCTGGATGAAACTGATACTCTCGGAAATATATTTAACGTGAAGCTTTTGACCGGAGCTCCGTTATCCTATGCGACATTCGGACAGAAGGTTCCGAACGACATATCAAGGCTGGACGCCCAGATGATCGCAAAACAATTGCTCGGAGGCAGTGACTGATGGATCAGGCCGAACAGCTGAGGATGCTGGTAAACAAACAGCAGGAACAGAAGAAAAAAGAAAGAAAGGTTTCGAGAGTAATAACGGTCACAAGCGGCAAGGGCGGAGTAGGAAAGTCAACTCTTACAGTCAATCTTGCCATTCAGCTTTCAAGACTCGGAAAAAAGGTCATCATTCTTGATGCGGATTTCGGACTCGCAAACATAGAGGTAATGCTCGGCATAAGACCGGATTATAATCTTGCAGATCTGATGTTCCGCGGAAAAGAATTAAAGGAGATAATAATCCCCGGACCGGAAAACATAGGCTTTATCTCGGGAGGATCCGGCATACAGGAGCTTTCAAGGCTTACCAGGGAGCAGGTGGTATATCTGGTGCAGAAGCTTTATGAGCTGGATGAACTGGCAGATATAATCCTTGTAGACACGGGTGCCGGTATTTCCGACTCGGTACTGGAGTTTGTATCCGCAAGCAATGAGGTGCTGCTTGTTGCGACACCCGAGCCCACATCCATTACGGATGCATACGCACTGCTGAAAACCCTTAACCGCCGCAGCGGTTTTTCCAAAGAAGATACAGTCTTGAGAATGGTAGCAAACCGTATAAAGGGCAGCGAAGAGGGTGAAGCGCTTTACAACAAGCTCGGTATAGTGGTGGAAAAATTCCTGAATCTTAAGGTTGAATATATGGGAGGCATCCCGGACGATCCGAATTGCGGAAAGGCCATTATGCAGCAGAGCCCTATCACATTATCGGAGCCCCGCTCGGCTTCGGTAAAGGCTATAGCTTCTATAGCCGCAAAGATTGCACAGAGCGAAAACGAAACTGTAGACAGGAAAGGGATTTCCCAGCTTTTCAGCCGCTTCCTGAAAAGCATATACAGAAAGAAAAATAAACAGAACAAGGATGCTTAGAACACGTAGTTTAAGGCAGACATACGGAAGGACAGAAGTATGCTGAAAAAGGTTTTAAAGGTTGGAGACAAAATTGAATTAAAAAGTGTAAATCAGCCGAAGTCCGCAGACGGACAGGCAAGGATTTACAAGAGCCAGGTGCTTGACATATTGGACGACTACAGGATGAACATAGCCGTTCCCATCGAGTCGGGTCATCTTGTGCCGCTTGAGATCGGTGCAAAATACGAAATGAGCTTTCTGACGATCTCGGGTCTTTTTATGTGCAAATGCGAGATCACAAACCGCTTGAAACAGAATAATCTGTACTATCTGTCCGTCCTGGTGGTATCGGAGCTTAAAAGAGACCAGAGAAGACAGTATTTCCGTCTTGAGAAGGTAATGAGGCTGAAATACAGGGTTATATCGGAGCTTGAGGTACGCTTAAGATACTTCATGGAGAAAAAGGCCTACAAGGATGACAGGGAGAAGAGGATCGTATCAGAAAAGCTTGAACAGCTTGAAGGATCGGTACTTGAAGGTACCATAGTCAACGTAAGCGGCGGAGGTCTCAAGTTTGCTTCGGATGTAAAACATGAACACGGGACCATCCTTTATGTAAGCTTCAGCCTTGACGAAGGCATAGATATTGAGGCGGAAGCAAGGATAATCGGTGTGGCTGAGGTCGAGAACGTAAGGGGCAGGACAGAATACAGATGTGAGTTTTCCAAGATAAAGAAAGAGATACGTGAAAAGATAGTCAGGTACGTATTCAGTGAAGAGAGAAGACAGAGACAGAAGGAAAACGGGCTGTGAGCATAAAAAACACGGAAAAAAATAAAAAAATATCACAAAACGGTGACTCTGCACTTATGTGCAGTGAAGAATCTGATATAATAGAAAATACGAAAGAGGAGAAGGCAGAAGGTATACGGCGTCTGGTCGTCATATGTGCATCGACCGGAGGACCTAAAGCATTACATAAGGTACTGTTTTATCTGCCGGACAATCTGAATGCGCCGGTGCTTATCGTACAGCATATGCCTAAAGGATTTACCGAATCCTTAGCAGACAGACTGGGGAAAAAATGCGGTCTTAATGTAAAAGAGGCCGAGGACGGTGATAAGCCCGAAAAAGGAAAGGTATATGTCGCAAAAGGCGGCATGCACATGAAGCTTACAAAATTCAGAAGCGCATATAAGATATCCCTTTCGGACGATCCGCCCAAAGGCGGGCTTAAGCCCTGCGCCGATCTGCTTTTTGAATCCATAAAGGACATAAGTGTTGATGAAGTGGTATGTGTGGTCCTTACCGGTATGGGAAGTGACGGGACAGCAGGAATAGTAGACTTAAGCGAAAAGAAAAAGGTATATGTCATAACACAGGATGAACAGACGAGCACTGTTTTCGGTATGCCGTCGAGCATAATCAAGACAGGTATCGCAGATGAGGTACTCCCGATAGGAAAAATAGCGGATGCTATCGTAAACGCAGTCGGTACATTTAAGCGGTAATATCGGGAACCGGCAGGTTGAGAGTGATCATAACCTGATATTTGAGAGGAGGAGCGTATGGACGTCAGCCAATATCTGGAGGTATTTATAGAAGAAGCCAAAGAGCATCTTCAGGCACTTAATGAACATCTTCTTATATTAGAAAAAGAACCGGAAAACGAAAATACCATAAATGAGATATTCCGTGCCGCTCACTCACTTAAAGGAATGGCCGGTACCATGGGTTATAAGAGGATGCAGCACTTGACCCATGATATGGAGAATGTTTTCCAGGAGATAAGATCCGGCAAGATGAAGGTTAGGCCCGAGCTTACGGACTGCCTGTTTGAAGGCCTTGATGCGCTGCAGGAATATGTTGACAATATCATCAATACCCAGGACGAGGGAACAAATGACAACCAGCAGCTGATCGATGCACTTGCACGTGAGCTGGATATAGGACTTAACGGAGGTGCCGGAGAAGCCGAAGCTCCCAAGAAAGCTCCCGAACCTGAAAAGAAAGAGGCTCCCGTTCCCGAGGTAAAGGCGGCGGAGAATGCTTCCAAGGTAAACTATGCGGAGTATGAGAAGACAGCGATACAGGAAGCTTCATCTGAAGGCCTGACAGCCTATGAGGTACATGTGGATCTGCAGGAAAGCTGCCTTTTAAAGGCTGCAAGAGCATACCTTGTATTTAAGGCAGTTGAGGAATTCGGCGAGATCATAAAGTCAGTTCCCGATGCCCAGATGATAGAGGATGAAAAGTTTGATTTCAGCTTTGTGGTAGTAGTCCTTTCAAATGCCGATCCTGAAAATATAAGAAAAAGAGTATTAAACGTTTCCGAGGTAAAGGAAGCAACAGTACAGAAGGTCGATTTCGGTACTGCGGCACCTGCCGAGGTACAGGAAAAGGCAGAGGATGCTGCAAAGGAAAATGCAGCGAATGAGACGGCTGCCCCTGCACAGACAGCTGCCAAGCCTGCGTCCCCCGCAGCCGCCCAGAAGAGCGGACAGCAGCCTGCAAAGAAGGCAGTCGTTAACCGTTCGGTACGTGTTGATATCGAAAAGCTTGACGATCTGATGAATCTGGTGAGCGAGCTTATCATAGCAAAGAACGGACTGGCTTCCATATCCGGCGATGATTTTGCAAAGAAGGAAAAGAAGACTATATATAATGAACAGATAGAGTACTTAGAGAGGATCACTTCAAACATCCATCAGAGTGTCATGAAGGTCCGCATGGTGCCTATCGAGAGTGTTGTAAACCGTTTCCCGAGAATGATAAGGGATCTTTCAAAGAAGCTTGACAAGCCCATGGAGCTTGTTATGACAGGTGAGGAGACAGAGCTTGACCGTACCGTTATCGATGAGATAGGCGATCCTCTGATGCATATCTTAAGAAATTCCGCTGACCATGGTCTTGAGAGTGCCGAAAAGAGAAAGGCACTCGGTAAGCCCGAGACAGGTCTTATAACACTCAATGCCTTCCAGGAAGGCAACAGTGTCATCATCGAATGCAGTGATGACGGCGGCGGGATCGATACCGAAAAGGTTAAAAAGAAGGCTATAGAAAAGGGTACGATCACAGAGGAACAGGCAGAGACCATGTCGGAGAAGGACTTTATCGACCTGCTCTTTAGACCCAGCTTTTCAACGGCTGAACAGGTATCCGACGTATCCGGCAGAGGCGTGGGACTTGATGTTGTAAAATCAAAGATAGAATCACTTTCGGGTACTGTAGAGTGCAAGACGGTGCTCGGCCAGGGTACCACGTTTACCATCAGGCTTCCTCTGACACTGGCTATCATACAGTCACTGATGGTTACCATCGGAGATGAGAAATACGCCATACCTCTCGGAAGTATCGATACCATCGAGGATATCCCGAAGGAAGAGGTTAAGAAGGTAGAAAAGAAAGAGGTCATAAACTTAAGAGGAAGCGTGATACCTCTTATCAGAATGGCAGAGCTCCTGGATGTTCCGGGAGAAAGACCTGAAAAGGATACGGTGACCATGGTAGTGGTTGCAAAGGGTGACAGAAAAGCAGGCCTTGTAGTGGATGAACTTATAGGCCAGCTTGAGATAGTTATAAAGTCCATCGGAAAGTATATCAACAACAGCAAGATGATAAGCGGTGCTACGGTACTCGGAGACGGCGAGGTTGCACTTATCCTCGATGCGAACGCTTTAGTATAAGGGAGGTTTGTTATGGCAGATGCAGCTGACTTCACCAACAACGCTAAAATTGCGCAGTATATTGGTGTCATGATAAATAATGAACAATACGGGATAGACATCAGTTTCGTAGACAATATCGTAAGGATGCAGAGGATAACCCGTGTTCCGAAATCCCAGCCTTTCTTTCCGGGAGTCATAAACCTGCGTGGCGAGATAATACCCGTCATGAGCTTAAGGCGGAAATTCGGACTCGAGGATGATGTCTTTACCACTAAGACGAGGATACTGATACTTAAGCCCGAACCGCAGGCATCCATAGGTTTTATCGTGGATGAGGTAAAAGAAGTGCTTTCGCTTTCGGAGGATGATATCGATCATGTATCGAATCCCGATGACAGGAATACATATGTTACCGGAGTGGGCAAGCATGCGAAGGGACTTATATCCATCATGAATGTTCCTGCGGTACTGGCTGAAAAGGAAGCAACATAAACCGGCTTTTGTCTGAAGAGGTACGATATGGATGAGATGAGGATTGAAGAACTGTCCGATACCGAGTTTGACGTACTGAAGGAAGTATCGAACATCGGCACGGGAAATGCGGCGACAGCCATTTCCAAGCTGCTTGGCGGCCGGGTGGATATCAAGGTGCCCGACATCAGGTTCCTGCAGTTTTCCGAACTGCCTGAGATAATAGGAGGAGCGGAGAATGAAGTGATAGGGATACTTGTTTCGCTCGAAAACGATATCGACGGCATGATGATGTTTGTCATGGACAAACCGTCGGCTTCCGTTATCGTAAACGGTATCCTTAACCGTGAAGGCGGGGAATTGGGACAGGAAATGTCCGAGATGGAGATGTCGGTCCTCACGGAATTCGGAAACATTATTGCCGGCTCATATCTTTCGGCAATATCGGGACTTACAGGCATGGTCGTAAGTCCGAGCGTACCGGCTCTTTCCGATGATATGGCGGGAGCGATCCTTTCGGTACCTGCTATAGAGTTCGGTAAGATGAGCGACAGGGTACTCCTTATTCAGTCGGAATTTTCCAGTGAATGCGGACAGGCCAAGGGATTTTTCATACTGGTTCCTACATTAAAAGGGTTTGACAATATTTTCAGAAAATTAGGGCTTAAGAAGGAATAAAATGGGAGAACTGATCAGAGTCGGGATGGCCGACATGAATATCTGCAGAGCTCCCGACAGGATAACGACCTTAGGGCTAGGCTCTTGCATAGGACTGGTTTTATTTGATATCAATACCGCGACCTGCGGGCTGATACATATAATGCTTCCGGACAGTTCCATCACAAAAGCCAATTACAATCCCGCAAAATTTGCGGATACGGGCATTACGGAACTGATAAAAAGACTGACGCAGAGTGGTGTACGTTCCGGTTCGCTGTGTGCAAAAATGGCAGGCGGAGCAAAGATGTTTTCCATGAGCGGAAGCGATATCCAGAGTATCGGTGAAAAAAATACGGAAGCAGTCAGGGATATCCTTAAAAACTTAAGGATACCGCTTATTTCCTCCGACTGCGGGGGAACATACGGAAGAACTATCGAGTTTGATCCTGTGACATTCCGCTTAAAGATCAGAGCGATAGGGAAAAAAGAGTTGTATATTTAGATGGGTACGGAGGAAAAACGTGAAGGACAAGCCGATAGCTGTTATCATCACCCTCACTGCCGGACTTATCGCATGTGTCTGCTGTATCATAAACAAAGCGGGACTTTTAGGGACGCTTATCACGGTACTTGTAACACTGTTTGTGTTTATGATAATCGGGCTGATAGTTAATTCGATAGTGGCAAAACAGGGTAGAGATGCGGAAAAACGAGCAAAGGATCTAAAAGCAAAAGAGGAAGAAGAAAAGAACAACGGATTAAAGGAAATGTCGGAGCTTTCAGGGGAAGATGAAACTGATAAGGTTTGATCGGTAAAAATGTTATCTGATAACAGGGGGACTACAAAATGGCAGCAGCTGACAGAGACAAAATGTGGAGTGAGTACAGTAAACAGAAAACTCCCCAGCTTAGGGAAAAGCTGATAATTGAATATTCCGGACTGGTAAAGGTGGTTGCAGGTAAGCTTAGCATGTACTTAGGGTACAACGTTGAATATGACGATCTTGTCGGATACGGGGTATTCGGACTGATAGATGCCATTGACAAGTTTGATTACGGCAAGGGCATCAAGTTTGAAACATACGCATCCCTGCGTATAAGAGGCGAGATCTTGGACCAGATAAGAAAGATGGACTGGATCCCGAGAACGGTAAGACAGAAGCAGAAACAGCTGGATATGGCTTACCGCAAGATAGAGGAAAAGACCGGACGTCTTGCTACGGATGAAGAGATAGCCGAGGAGCTCGGCATTACCATGGAAGAACTCTTAAATATGCAGAATGAGACCAAGGTAAGCAATATCATATCTCTTGATGAATATATGGAGCAGGGCGATTCCAAGGTTGAACCTGTCGAGACCAAGGATTATATGCAGCCTGACCGGGTTGTTGAAAAGGAAGAGTTAAAGAAGCTTCTTCTTGAAGTTTTAGAGACGCTTACGGATAAAGAGAAAAAGGTTATCCTTCTGTATTATTATGAGGAAATGACACTGAAAGAGATAAGCAACGTAATGGATGTATCGGAATCAAGAGTATCCCAGCTCCATTCGAAGGCACTGGTAAAGATGAAACAGCGCTTGGGCAGCAACATGCAGATGTTCCTGGGATAAGAGGAAAAATCTGCGCGGCCATAAAGGAAGGAAGTGAAGGCGATGACAATGAACGGTTTTTTCCGTCTCATGATAAGAGATGACGGAACCTATCTTATAGTATACCCGCCCACAGACGGAGGACAGCCGTGTCAGCCTTCTGAGGTACTTCAATATCTGGACACATATCAGATACCGTATGATAAGATAGCCATATACAATGTGATGAAGACCTTTAACGAGAAGAAGGAGCTGAAGATCACTTCTTCCAACGTGTCAAGGCTTGATGAGACTCTTGTTATTGAGTTTACCGAGAATTTTCTGGCAGTTACGGGAAGGTTTTATCCTGAGGTCGAGGGAGGTAAAAAACTCGAAAAGTCAGATATCATATGGCTGCTTAATAACAGGGGTGTAAAATTCGGTATAAAGGAAGATGTGATCGAAGATTATCTGGAACACAGGATGTATTGTACCACATATACCCTCGCTGAGGCCTTGGCACCGATAGAGGGCACGGATGCGGAGATAACGTATCACTTTAATACGGATCTTACCAAGAAGCCGAAGATGAATGAGGACGGATCGGTGGATTTTCATCAGCTGGATAACTTAAGCAAGGTCACCAAGGACCAGATCCTTGCCGAATTAAAGCCTGCAGTGTACGGAAAACCCGGTACCGATGTACTCGGAAGACAGATAGCACCTAAAAAAGTAAATGTCCTTTTCTTAAAGCAGTCCAAAAACACCAGGCTTTCGGATGACGGACTCCAGCTGTACTGTAATGTCAATGGTCATGCCGTACTTGCGGACAGGCAGGTATTTGTTTCGGATACTTATGAGATACCCGGAAATGTGGACGTGGCTACGGGAGATGTTGAATATACCGGTAACGTAAAGATTTCGGGCAATGTAAATTCCGGATACAAGGTACATGCCGAAGGTGATGTCATAGTCGACGGTATAGTGGAAGGTGCTGAGATAATCGCCGGTGGCCAGATAGTCTTAAAGCGCGGTATACAGGGCATGAGTAAAGGCGTGTTAAGAGCCGGCGGAAATATCGTGGCTAAGTTTATTGAAAGTGCCGAGGTTGTAGCCGGAGGTTTTATCCAGACCGAATCGATCATGCACAGCAGGGTACAGTCCGGTGCCGAGATCATAGTTAAGGGTAAGAAGGGCTTTATCACCGGCGGTGTCATTAAGGCTTCAAAATTTATCGATGCAAAAACGGCAGGTTCCGTCATGGGCACCCAGACCATCATTGAGGTCGGAGAGAACATGGTCCTCATCGAAGAGGAAAGAACACTGCTTAATGAAAAAAGAGTCATCAAGGAAAACCTTGAAAAATCGGAGAAGGTTATCTTTTATCTTTCAAAGAAGATAAAGGACCGTGAACAGCTTCCTCCGGAAAGAATAGTACAGTTCCAGCAGCTCTCCGTAAGCATCAGCGAGTACAAAAAACGTCTGGCTGAGATAGAGGAGAGGCTGTCGGAGATCGATGCTATGCTCAATACCGCGTCAAAGGGATATATCAATGTGGATGATGTCATATATCCCGGATGTAAGGTTACGGTAGCAAATGTTACTACTTATATAAAGTCGGAGACCAAACACTGCTGTTTAGTGAGGGACGGAGCCGATATAAGAGTGACAGCTTACAGATAATTTTATAAAAGGACTTGTATTTTCAGGCACAAAAGTATACACTTGCAAGGGGGGATTTCATGATAACACCTATTGAAATGTATTCTATGGTACCAAAATCCCAGGAAGCCTCGATGGTCCACAGTGCCCAGAATGCCAAGCACGTTGCACAGCAGCAGAGCGGCATGCAGGAGATAGCACGCGAGGCCCGGCAGAATACCCAGCAGATTGTACACACTACTTCGGCGGAGAACCCCGATTACAGGTATGACGCCAAGGAACAGGGTAACGGAAGCTACTCTTCGGGAGAGAAAAAAAAGAAAAAAAAGGAAGACGGATCGGAGCAGGACCGTGAGAACCAGACAGAGAACCACGGCGGCTTTGATATAAGGATTTGAGAGTATGGACGGATTAGAGATTGCATTATTGATTTTTGCGGTTATTTTGATTGTAGTGAGCTTTTTCCTTGTGGATAAGAAGGAAAAGACGGCGCCTGTCACGGTTCCCGTGCCGGACATGAAGCAGCTTAACGTGATAAGCGAACGTGCCATAAAGGACATGAATACCAATGCCAATAAGCTTATAGAGAGTACCGAGGACCAGCTTGAGGCTATTTCGAATGACAAGATCATGGCGGTCAATGAGTACTCGGAACAGGTCATCGCAAAAATCGATACCAATCATAAGGAAACGGTATTTTTATATCAGATGCTCCAGGATAAGGAGAAGGAGCTTAAGGAGACAGCGCAGAGGATGGAAGAGCTCCGCATATACTGCGAAAAGCTCCTGCATGACACTCCTGGAGCTGAAGGTGCTGCCAAAAAGGCGGGCAAAGGCGCTAAAAAGGAATATTTCGCTGCACTTGACGAGCTTTCATCAGCTAATACTCCTGCCCCTGCAAAGACGGAAGAAGACCGTCCTGCGCGCAAGCTTGACATAGGCATGGAGGATTTCAGCTTTGACGAAGATACATCAGCTCCTGAGCCTGAACCCGAGCCTAAGACCAACAAAAAAATGAAGTCAAAGGACAGGGCAAAGCAGAGGCTTGCGACCGTATCGACCGACGTAAAACAGAATATGGTAGAGAATGCCCCGGAAAAATCCGAGAAGACCAATGAAGTTATAGCTCTGTATAAAAAGAAGAAATCAGTTATGGAAATTTCTAAACTGCTCAATATGGGACAGGGTGAAGTAAAACTGATCATTGAATTATATTGTAAATAAGTCCCGGAGGCAGCAGATGAAACTTAAGTATTATATGAGAGGCGTCGGATGCGGAATCCTTTTTACCTTATTTATATTTGTGGTGATAATCATTCCGAATCTGAAGCTTAAGGATAAGTTAGAAGAAAACACCGATAATAAAACACAGACTGTAGACGACAGTGATATAGGAAAGCTTACCGGCCAGACGGGAACGGAAGTGACTCCGGATCCCGCAACAGGTACGGAACCGGCTCCTACAGGTGATGAGGATAAAACTCCCACAGAGAAGCCTACAGAAATACCTACGGCTACACCGACTTTAGCTCCGACGGCGACACCGACGGAAGAAGCGACACCTACTCCTACAGAGGAAGCAACACCTACCCCTACGGAGGAGGCGACACCCACACCTACAGAGGAAGCAACTCCTACTCCTACAGAAGAAGCAACCCCTACTCCTACGGCAACACCTATACCTACACCTACCGCAACGCCCGAGCCTACACCGACTCCTACAGCGGTACCGACTCCCACACCTACACCCGAGCCGACCGTGAGCCCGACACCTACACCTACTGAAAAGCCCACGCCGACTCCTACGGAGAAGCCTACCGAAAAGCCTACGGAGAAGCCTACAGCTACACCTGTTCCTACAGAGAAGCCCACCGAAAAGCCCACAGAGAAGCCTACGGCAACACCGGAGCCTACCAAGAAGCCCGAAAAGGATAAGACCGTAAGCGTCACTGTAGCAAAGGGCACAACATCCGAGCAGTTTGCACAGGCTATAGAGAAGGCAGGACTTGTAGACAACTGGAATGATTTCAATAAATACCTGATAAGCAGCGGTTATGCATATCAGCTTCAGTACGGTACATTTAAGCTCAAAAAGGGCATGAGCTATAAGGAGATAGCGGCAGCCTGCAGCGTATGGCCGGGGAACTGAAAAAAATAAAAAAATTATCTTGCATTATTAAAATATTTATGTTAGAATCGAAAAGGTCGTGCAATCCGCATGGCCTTTTACCAATTATTCATACGCCCGGCGCACGGTGCAGCTTAATAAGCTGTCGCAGAATGGGGCGCAAAATTAACCAAATGGAGGAAAAAAACATGAGTGTAATCTCAATGAAGCAGCTTCTGGAAGCAGGTGTTCATTTCGGACATCAGACCAGACGTTGGAACCCTAAGATGGCTGAGTACATCTACACAGAAAGAAACGGTATCTACATTATCGACCTTCAGAAGTCAGTTGGCAAGGTTGACGAAGCTTACTACGCAATCAAAGATATCGTAGCAAACGGCGGAAAGGTACTTTTCGTTGGAACAAAGAAGCAGGCTCAGGACGCTATCAAGTCAGAGGCAGAGCGTTGCGGTATGTATTATGTAAACGAGAGATGGCTCGGCGGTATGCTTACCAACTTCAAGACCATCAAGACCCGTATAGCAAGACTTAAGGCTATCGAGAAGATGTCAGAAGACGGCACATTCGAAGTACTTCCCAAGAAGGAAGTTATCCAGATAAAGAAGGAGTGGGAGAAGTTAGAGAAGAACCTTGCGGGTATCAAGGAAATGCCCACTATTCCCGATTGTATTTTCGTAGTAGATCCCAAGAAGGAGAAAATCTGTGTTGATGAGGCACATACTCTTGGTATCCCGCTTGTAGGTATCGCTGATACCAACTGTGATCCCGAGGAACTTGATTATGTTATCCCCGGAAATGATGACGCTATCCGTGCAGTAAAGCTTATCGTAGCTAAGATGGCTGACGCTGTTATCGAGGCTAATCAGGGTGCTGACGCTCTTTCAAGCGATGCAGAAGCAGAGAGCGCTGAGGCAGATGCAGAGGAAGCAGAGGCTTAATAGTTAATCACAGATCAGGAGGAAAAACAAATGGCAGCTATTACAGCAGCAATGGTTAAGGAATTAAGAGAAATGACCGGTTCAGGCATGATGGATTGTAAGAAAGCTCTTACAGAGTGTGACGGTAATTTCGATGAGGCTATAGAGTATTTACGTAAGCGTGGTCTTGCTCAGGCAGAGAAGAAGGCAAGCCGTATCGCTGCAGAAGGCGTATGTGACGTATTCATTACCGCTGATAACAAGACCGGTTCTATCGTAGAGGTTAACTCCGAGACAGACTTCGTTGCTAAGAACGAGAAGTTTAGAGCATATGTTGAGCAGGTAGCTCAGCAGGCAGCAGAGACAAATGCAGCTGATATCGATGCTTTCCTTGCAGAGACATGGAAGTTTGATACATCAAAGACTGTTGATGAGGCTCGTGCAGCTCAGGTTGCAGTTATCGGTGAGAACCTTAAGGTTCGTCGTTTTGTTAAGTATACAACAAACGGATTCGTTGTTAAGTACATCCATATGAACGGCAAGATTGCTATCCTTCTTGATGTTGATGCTCCTTACAGCGATGCTACAGTTGAGTGTGCAAAGAACATCGCTATGCAGATCGCAGCTATGAATCCTTCATATGTAAAGAAGGAAGAGATCTCAGCAGAGACCCTTTCAAAGGAGAAGGAGATCGTAGTTGACAGCTCACTTGCTGATCCCGCTTCACTTCCTAAGCCCATCCTTAATGCAGTTATCCAGGAAGCTCTTGACAAGAACCTTTGGGGAGCAGATGATAAGGCAGCTTACGAAGCAGAGAAGAACAACAAGTTCTGGTACAACTTCATGTCAAATGAAGGAATGCAGGTACTTAGAGACATCGCAGCAGCACATAAGGCTGAGTATCTTGAGAACAAGATCTTTGCAGGTCTTGTAGAGGGACGTTTTGCTAAGCGTCTTAAGGAAATCTGTCTTGTTGATCAGGAATATGTTAAGGCTGAGGACAAAGAAAATGTCGGTCAGTACATCGCTAAGGTAGCAAAAGAGAACGGCTGCACATTCAATGTAAACAGATTCGTTCGTTTTGAGACCGGTGAAGGCCTTGAGAAGAGAAACGAAGACTTCGCAGCAGAAGTAGCTAAACAGATGGGACAGTAGGCACTATTCGACGCAAAAAAATAATAACCAGCTTGCAAGCTTGCTTGTAAAGCTGGTTTTTCTTTTTTGGCGTAGGAGGCTGGACAGAACGCACGAGTAAACAAAAGCCGCGATAGCGGCGACCTACGGCGAAGCCGAAGGGTTTATGAGTGGGTTCTGTCCAGACGTCGAATAGTGCCGTAAGACTGAGGCTGGATAGAACGCACAAAAAACCGGCTTTACAAGCAAGCTTGCAAGCCGATTTTATAATTGTATCCGGCGGATAGTGCCTTTTTTACATTTTAAAATACGATACAGCATCCTTCAGAGTATCGGACAATTCGTTCAGATGCTCCGTGTCATTGCTGATGGTAATGACATTCTTGGATATCTGTGTAACTGATGCCGTTACTTCTTCGTTGGTGGCTGCGGTCTGTTCGGATATGGCTGACAGATCTGTAACCGCATTTGTGATAACTTCCTTGATATCGTTGAGTTCATCGGTTATGGCGGATACGGAATCAATCTCCTTAACGGAGGTCTTGATCTCGGAGTCAAGTACATCAAACTTGTCACGCGTGATACCGAGAAGTCTCTGTTCTTCGGCAATGATCTTTTCAACTTCTCTGGACTGTGCCACACAATCCTCGGATTGTGCGGATATCTCGGATACTATCTCGGTGATACGCATAGCGGAATCATTGGACTGCTCAGCCAAGTGCTTGATCTCCTCGGCTACGACACCGAAGCCCCTTCCGCTTTCGCCTGCACGGGCAGCTTCGATGGAAGCGTTAAGTGCCAGCAGGTTAGTCTGATCGGCTATCTCTGTGATAAATCCTACCATTTCCTCAATCTTGCTGATGGAGTTGTTGGTATCGGTGATCTTCTTGGAGATGATATCAATGGCTTCAGCGGATCTCTTGCTGCTTACGGTCATATTATCGATACATCCGGCAGCTTCTTCGTTGGCTGAAAGCATATTGTCCGAACTTGCATTTAAGTGCTCTGTATTTGCTACGATGTTCTCTATCATGGAGCCCATGGAGATTATCTTTGTATTGATCTCCTGAACACTCTCAGCCATGGTCTCGGTAGCCTGTGAAAGGCTGTCCATTGACTTTGTGATGTGTTCTGCGCCTGCAGCTGATTGTTTTACCAGATCTGAAGTTGATTCCATGGAAGCTTTGAGCTCTCCGGAAGAGGAGCGAATCTTTGACATGGATTCGTTTAATGCATTGGACAGACGCTTGGCAGATTCTATCAGGGAGATGGTCTCGTGGATGACGGACTTGGTCGTGATCTTTACCGGTTCACCGTTGGATATCTTCTTAATACTGTTGGCTACATTTTTAAGCGGCGTGGAAATCTTTCGGGACATGATAATAGTGCCGATCAGGAAGAGCAATATCAATATACCCGATGTAAGGATCGTCCTGACGATCAGGGCCTGCCGCAGGTTTGCGATGTCATGATCGGGTTTTCCTGCAAATGCCATACCGCAGATATTATCTTTGGGACCCAGCGGCATATAATATACATGGTATTTGATCCCGTTGATAACTACCTGATCGGAGTAATAGTCTTCACCTTTACTTACAGCGGCCCATACATCATCATCGGCAAATGTACCTTCGATCCTTTCGCCGTTCTCATCTTTTATGGTGGTCATAAAACGCTGCTTGCCTTTGAAAATCGTAAAATCTATACCGGTGGCGGCCATCTTATCCAGATAATCGGTGTCGTATTCCAAAAAACCGTCTACAAGGTCGTTATTGTTTACAAGATCATAATCGTAATATTCTTTTAGTCCCATTGCAGCAAGTTTTAACTCGTCCTTAAGGTTTTCCACGGTGGATCTTACGGAAGAGCTTATGCTTATGGTGGACAGCGCGGAATTACCGATAAACAACGGCACGATAGCAAATAGGATAAGTAAACGCTTAAAGTTCAGTATATATCTTTTCATGGCTCAAAGGCTCCTTTCGGTGTCCTTTCTTATTATAATATATAATATCAAAGTATGTTAAATAAATCAAGAAAAAGAGTGGCAAAAACAGCTTTAAATCCGAAAAAAAGAGTGAAAAAAAGAAAATTATTAAACATTATATATAATAGGAGACAAAATATTAAGTATAAATTTATACAATGTGTCCAAAAAATGACAACAAAGTAAAAAAAGTGCTTACGAAAGTAAATAATATACATTTACTTGAATACGTAGATATAATATACTCGATATTGTAGAAATTAAGAAAAGGCGGAATCAAATGAAAGTAAAGAAAATGCCTGTTTTCGCGATGATCCTTGTGCTTACCGCGGCTTTACTTACAGGATGCGGCAAGGCCGAAAGCTGGGCATACAATTTCGATGAGACCAAAGAGATTCTCCGGTTGAATTCCGACGGCACGGCAGTCTATCAGGCAAAAGTATTTGTCGACGGCATTCAGAAGACAGAAGAGAGAAAGTACACTTCTTATAAAAAGGATGATTCATATCTCACCTTAAGCGGATCTGACGGAGAGCTTAAGATGCGCTGTAAGACTACAGATGAGGGAATGGTTCTTTACGAGAAAAGTACTTATGTTTATACTCCACGTGAAGGCTACGAGAGGGGAGACGGTATCGTCGGTGTTTGGACCAATACCGGTACCGACAGACTCTTTTATGAGTTCTCGGAAAAAGGAAACTTTATGGAGGACGGAGTATTTGTAGGAGATTACTTCCTTGACGGTGAACCGGGTTCGATCAGGCTGGATTATTACGATGACCTGCCGGATACCATACTTTACTACACCATAGAAGGTGACGAGATGATAGTAGAGTATCCCTGGGATCTGGTCCCTACTAAATAATTACGATCGTTAAAGCGGATAACCGCTTTCGATAAACAACAATCGGCAGATATCTGCCACACATTTTTAAGGAGGAGAATTATGAAACGAATTCTTGCGGTTTTATTAGTTCTTGCTATGGTTTTCTCTTTAGCAGCATGTTCTAAGGATGAAGAGAAGAAGCCCGATGGCGGAAACAATAACACCACCACAACAACCGATAGCGGCGTTCTTGACAAAGAGATTACTCTTACTCTTTGGGACATCGCTACAGAGGGCGACGGAAACCGTCCCGCTTATGACAAGGCACTTGCTGATCTTAAGGCAAAGTATCCTAAGGTAACTATCACAGAGACAGTTACAGAGAACAATGCTTACAAGACAAAGATCAAGTCAGCTATGGGCGCTAACGAGCTTCCCGACATCTTCTTTACATGGGCTGGCGCATTCCTTGGTGACTTCGTAAATGCTGGTAAGGTTCATTGCCTTGATGCTGAATTACAGCCTTGGATCGACAACGGCGAGATGACAGCAGCTCAGCTTGGTAACAGCACTTACAACGGAAAGCACTACGGTGTTCCTACAACTTACAACATCGTTACCCTTTTCGCTAACATGGACATCCTTGCTAAGGTTGGATATGATCATATCCCCGCTACTATGGATGAACTTAATGACTGCTGCGATAAGCTTTTAGCTCAGAACATCATTCCTTTCGGCTGCGCTGGTAAGACAGATGATACCTGGTGTGTAACTGAGTACCTTGAGCCCATCATCGAGAAGACAATCGGTGCTACAGCTCTTAAGGACATCATGACATTTGGTAAGACCTGGAACAATCAGGGTGTTGCTTCTTCAGTAGATCTGCTTCAGAGCATGATCAAGAAGGGCTACTTCGATCCCGACGGAATCGCACTTGGTAACGAAGAAGTTAAGCAGAACTTCATGGCTGGCAAGTATGCATTCTATCAGAACGGTTCATGGAACTGTGGTGATTTCTCAAATGCTGAGAAGGTTAAGTTCACTGTTAAGGCTGGTGAGTTCCCTGTAGTTGATTCTGCAAACGGCAAGCTTGGTATGCTCATCGGTGGACCTTCAGATACAATCGCTGTATCAGAGGGAGCTAATGCCGCAGCTGCAGCTGCTTACGCAGTTGAGTTCGGTAGACTTATCTGCCACTATGGTTACCTTGAAGGTAGCGGACTTCCTGCTTGGAAGGTATGGGGCGATACAAGCTCAGTTAAGCCTTTAGTTCAGCAGGTAGCAGATATCTGTGCTAATGCTGTTGACTATGTTCTTTTCGGCGACAATGCTATGCCTGCTGATGAGGCAGCTATCTACCTTGAGTACGTATCAAGCGTATACGGTGGAGCAGTTAGCGGTGCAGATTTCATTAAGGGCTTAACATCAGAAATCAGATAATGATCGATGTTTATAAGTATTAATTAATGAAATATTTGGTCTTCCCGGTAACTCCTTTTGGGAGGAACCGGAAAGACCTTTTATAATGATTGGGAAGGTGCCAATATGAAACAAAAACAAAAATATATCGCAATATTTCTGTTCCTTCTTCCTGCGTTATTGTTGTTTGTCGGTCTGCTGATCGCGCCGATAATTATGTCAATCTATTACAGTTTATTCGATTGGAATGGATTAAGAGCGCTCGATCCGTCGAATGATTTTGTCGGATTAAAGAATTATGCGACTTTATTTAACCAGAGAATACAATTTGGAAGTGCTTTAAAGAACGCATTTATACTTGCCGGTCTTTCAGTATTCCTTCAGCTTCCTTTCTCACTTGCGCTTGCGCTTGCTTTAGGAAAGAAGATAAAAGGAGAAAGAGCATTCCTTTCAATATATTTCCTTCCTGTTCTGATATCAACCGTAGTTATCGGTCAGTTATGGCTGAAGATCTACAATCCCGAATACGGTATACTTAATACCTTCCTTCGTGCATTAGGTTATGACGGTGAGAATATCAGATGGCTCGGAGACCAGAGTATTGCGTTGGGAGCGGTGTTTGTTCCTACGTTGTGGCAATATGTCGGATATCATATGCTTCTGCTTTATGCGGGAGTAAAGGGTGTTTCACCCGAACTTCGTGAGGCTGCAAAGCTTGACGGATGTACCGACTGGCAGGTTAACTGGAATGTCGTTATTCCTACCATTAAGCCGATCATTAAGGTAAGTGTTATATTTGCTGTTACCGGATCACTTAAATCATTCGATTTAATATATGTCCTGACAAACGGTGGCCCTATGAAGGCAACTGAAGTTCCCAGTATCATCATGATCAACCAGCTGTTCAAAGCCAACCAGTACGGTATCGGCAGTGCGATCGCTGTTCTTCTGATCATATTGTGTTTCTTCTTTGCTATTCTTATAGGATTTATATTTAAGGAGAGGGATATATATGGAAAAAAATAATCAGGTAAATGTAGAACAGAGTTCACTAAAACTTGATACATCCAAGTATCATGTAAGAAAGACGAATAAAGGTCTTCGTGTATTAGTCTTTGTCGGATTGATCCTTTGGGCATTTATAAACCTTTTCCCTATTTACTGGATGTTCACGTTCTCTCTTAAGACAAACGAGGAAATATTCGGTGAAAATGTTGCAGGACTTCCTAATGAATGGAAATGGGAAAACTATGATACCGCATTCTGGGGCAAGGGCGGCAGAGACAAGAAGGCCGCAGGTAATATCGAAGGTACCGAAGAGGGCGGATTCCAACTTCCGAAGATCATCAGACAGTTTATAAACAGTGTTATTATTACGGTTACTACAATACTTATATCTATATTTGCGGCGATGATGGCGACATTCGCTATGTCGCGAATACAATGGAAGCTAAGCAAATGGGCATATGCAATGTTCATGCTGGGACTAACAATTCCTATCCATGCATCATTGCTTCCCGTATATAAGACAATATCAAGTCTTGGACTGCTTAATACGTATACATCACTGATACTTCCGTATTCAGCATTCTCACTTGCGATGTCAATCCTTATCTGTTCAGGATTTATGGAGGATATCCCTAAGGAACTTGATGAGGCTGCTTATATTGACGGAGCCGGCCTTTGGAAGACATTTATCAAGGTTATCGTTCCTTTGATGAAACCTGCACTTGCTACTATCGGAATCTATACATTCCTTCAGTGCTGGAACGAGCTGATGTTTGCAAACCAGTTCATTTCATCAGGTGATAAGATGACCCTTCCTGTAGGTGTTCAGCAGCTCTCAGGCCAGTACCTGACTGAGTGGGGACCTATAGGTGCAGCACTTGTTATAGCTACATTTCCTACACTGATCGTTTATGTATTCTTCAGCAAGAAGATTCAGGACAGCTTTATAGCCGGTGCGGTTAAAGGATGATGATATCATAAAATATTATAAAGACTCTCCTTATACAGGGGAGTCTTTTTTTGTTTTCAAGGTGTAAATTTTTTACTTTCTTTGTTCAGATTTCCTTGCAAAAGAGATATAAAAATGATAAAATGAAACAAATATGTAACAATTATAATGTGTGGGGAGCATATGAGGATATCTAAGAAAATTAAGAGAGTTAAAAATTTAAAAAATTCTCTTTCTTTTAAGCTCAGTATGGTATTTACCGGTATTGCCGGAGTACTCATCCTGTCTTCGATGATATTTATATTTATCATTGTAAACAGAGAAAGAAAAGAATATGCTGAGCGTGAAGCGGAAAATGTCCTGATCACGCTTTCTACCAGTATTAAGTCAGATATAGATTATTACAGGAACGTATCCCGACTTATCGAATATGATGCAAGAGTAAAGGAGTTTTTAAAGGCTCCTTCTTCGGAGGTCATGCGGTCGATAACATATAGCGAAACTGCCAGGATCGGAACACAGGATTATTTAAATATCACTGAAGGGGTTGATTCTGTTTTTATATTCAGAAAAGATCTGCAGTTTATGACGACACTTGTCAACCGGAGTGATTACCGGTTTGATTATGCCAGACAGGTTCAGCCGGATTGGCTGGATCCGCTTATTGAACTTAAAGGCGGGGCTTTTCTTTCACTGAACGGCAACGGTGTGATCCATAAGTCTGACGGAAAGACCGTACTTTCGATAAGCAGAGCGGTGTATGATAATGTATCGCAGAAGCATACCGGTTACATGTTTATGAATATTACGAGTTCCTTTTTGGAGGATGAGATATCACAGTTAAGGCCTGATGATATTTGTGTGCTCACTACAGATGGGATATATCTGGCAGGCAATAATGAGCTGGCAAAATATCTTGAAGGTTTTAATATAGCGGAAGATATCACTCACAGAAATATAAGTACTTCCGGGACAAAGATGATGCTTTCGGCCATAAAGCTCGAAGGACTCCCGATAGTACTTTTATATGCCGTAAGGGAAGAAAGACATCTGCTCCCGATGGAGCTTTTGTACGTTATAATCTTACTGCCGCTGATCTATTTTATCTGCGTATCGTTAGCAGGCATATTTATCAGGAAAAACATTACGAGTCCCGTCTTTGAACTGACTAACGAGATAAACAAAAACAGTAAGGGCGACAGTCTTGTAAAAATTGAGCGTGAGTTTCCGAAGAATGAGATAGGTATGATAAAAGATACCTATAACAACATGGTAACCCATACTCAGGAGCTTTGGGATAAGCTTTTGGAAAACGAGCAGATCCTCCAGAATTCACAGATGCGAGTACTGCAGGAGCAGATAAAGCCTCATTTCCTGTATAATTCGCTTGAGACCATAGGATATCTGGCTATGGATGCCGGAGCGGAGAAGGTACATTCGGCTTTGGAGACTCTGGGCAGTTTTTACCGTAATTTCTTAAGTAAAGGAGACAGAGAGATCCCGTTAAAGAGAGAATTGATGATAATCAAGGATTATCTGTCACTGCAAAAGCTCCGGTACGGGGATATCCTGAACGATGAATACGATATAGCACCTGACACGGAAGAGTGCCTTATCCCCAAGCTTATATTACAGCCGCTGGTTGAGAACAGTATTTATCACGGTATACGTATGAAAGGGGAAAAGGGTACCATAAAGATCTCAAGCTGGCTGGAAAATAAGGAACTCCATATAACGGTAAAGGATACCGGTATAGGTATGACGGATGAACAGATAGAGAAGGTGCTTTCAACCGAGAAAACGGACAATACGGATGAAGACGGAATATCCGCTTCCGGTCTTGGCAGCAGCTTCGGCCTGTGGGGTACCATAGAGCGTATCAGATGTTACTGCAATAAAGATGATGTAGTAAAGATCACCAGTGAACCCGGTGAATATACGGAAGTAGAGATAATAATCAATACAGACACAAAGAATTGGAGAACGGCAAATGTACAGAGTAATGCTGATCGATGACGAGGAATCCGCAAGGAAGCTGATGAGAGCCTCGATAAACTGGGAAGAGCTTGATATGGAGGTGGTCGGAGAGGCCGCCAGCGGTATCGAAGCCATAAATGTCATAGATGACATGAAACCGGATATAGCTTTTGTGGATATTTCCATGCCTTTTATGAACGGAATAGAGTTTACCGAACTGGCTACGAAGAGATATCCCAATCTTATCATCATAATCATGACGGCGATCGATCAGTTCGAGTATGCCAGAAAATGTGTCAGCCTCCCGGTATTTGAATATATGCTGAAACCCATAGTGAGAGCCGAAGTGACTGCCACACTTGCATCTGCAAAAGCAAAACTTGACGCTGAGCATGTAAAGAACGAGGCACTCCAGGAGCCGGAAAATACAAATAAGATAGAAGCATCCACCATAGACCAGATCAAGATGTATATAGAGTCCAATTATACAGATTCCAAGCTTAACCTTACATCGGTAGCACAGTATTTCGGATTCAGTGCGAGTTATCTTTCGAGAAAGTTTAAGCAGGAGACCGGAAAGAACTTCGTGGAATATCTTACCGAATGCAGGATGAACGCCGCAATGAAGCTTGCGGCTGCCAATATTAAAATGTTTAAGGCATCGGATGAGGTAGGTATCCCCGATCCCAATTATTTCGGAAGATGCTTTAAAAAATATGCGGGTATCAGTTATTCGGAATACGTTTCTATGAAGAATCTTAAGGACTGACTTTGATGAAATACATATATTTTGACAGCATAGACTCAACCAATAATGAAGCAAAAAGAATGATAAGCAGGGCACAGGTTTCGGAAAATCTGTGCCTTGTGGCGTTTGAACAGACTGCAGGGCGCGGCAGACAAGGGAAGAGCTTTTTTTCGCCGGATACGGGACTGTATATGACGGTGGTGCTTCCGGTCGGACGCCCCATAGCATCGCAGGTTACCATGACAGTGAGGACGGCGGCAGCAGTATGCAGTGCCATAGAGGAAGTGACAGGTATATCTGCGGGGATAAAATGGGTAAATGATATATATGTCCGCGGGAAAAAGTGCTGCGGTATCCTGTGCGAAGCCGTAAACGACTACGAAAAGGGTGTCATGCAGTATATGATAGCCGGTATCGGTATAAACATATATACGAAGGAATGGCCTGAGGAGATTAAAAATATAGCGGGAAGCCTGTATGAAGAGGACCCTGACGGAGCCTGTCCGATGAAAAGCAATCTAAGCAGTCAGAATGAAAAGCCGTTACCGGAAAAGCCGGATACGGGAACAGTAGCCGGCAGGCTCACGGAAAAAATAGCGGAAAATCTAAAAAGCTGGATATTTGATGTTCCGGCAGAGGAGTTCCTGACGTATTATAAATCCCGATCCATAGTGCTCGGAAAAGAGATTGTATTTACCGAAGACGGAGAGAGCCGTACCGGTATAGCAGCGGATATCGATGAAAAAGGAGGGCTGGTTGTCGAAACCGCCCCCCAAAACATAGTTCTTCGAAGTGGAGAAATATCGATAAAACTAAGATGATACAGCTGTAGAATAGTGCTTTTGCCGAAGAATTTAATGCTTAATATACTCTTTAAGCCACTTCTCGGTCTCGTTGTCCAGATACGGCGAGAGTCTGTCATATACCATCCTGTGGTAGTCATCGAGAGCTTTTATCTCATCCGGGGACATATCCTCGAACAGCACCGGTGAAAGATCGATGGGAGCTAAGGTAAGTATCTCAAACCCTAAAAAGTTATCATACTCATTTTCGCATTTCTTAACTGCTGCGATATCATTTTCTATACGTATGCCGTACTCGCCTTCAAGGTAGAAGCCGGGCTCGTCGGACGTTACCATACCTGGTTCTACAGGCGTAGTATTGCCAAAACGCTTACCTATTTTCCAGTTTATATTCTGAGGTCCTTCATGGACATTCAGGAAGAAGCCTATACCATGACCGGTACCATGGTTATAATCCTTATACATCTGCCAGAGAGGACCGCGGGCGAGGATATCAAGGTTTGCCCCTGCGGTACCTGCCGGAAATACGGCGGAAGCAAGATCGAGCATACCCTTAAGCACAGCGGTATAATACTTTTTCATCTCATAAGTTACTTCCCCCATGGCTATGGTCCTTGTGATATCGGTGGTGCCTTTAAGGTATTGCGCGCCAGAATCCACAAGCAGGAAACTCTTTCTTTCCACGGGGATGTCGCTTTCCGCATCCGGTTCATAGTGTACTATGGCGCCGTGATATCCGTAGGCGGCTATGGTCTCAAAACTTATATCTTTAAACTCGGGACTTTCCATACGGAATTTAAGGAGCTTATCGGCTACCCCGAGTTCTGTGATCTTCTCACCGGAAGCATCTTTCTTATATTCATCCAGCCACTTTAAAAACTTTACCATGGCTATACCGTCTATAACATTTGCCGAGCGGAGGTTACTCAGCTCCGTTTCATTCTTCTGAGCCTTAAGGATCGTGGAAGGATTGGTATCAAGTACGGGCTCGAAACAGTCGGAAAACGCCTTATACAGTCTGTAATTGACCGTATCCGGGTCGAGAAGTATCTTCTGCTTATCCTTGCCGCCGGACTGTTCCTCAAAACGGCACTTACAGTAAGAGTAGATATCGTTATAATCCCTGCACTCCACGCCCATATCATCAAGATATTTTTTTGTATCCGGATTTAGGCAGCTCTTTTGGCAGAACAGTACGGTGTTTTCCTCTGCGATAAAAAGATATGATAAGAATACGGGATTACAGGTCACATCACTTCCGCGCAGGTTAAGAAGCCAGGCGATATCGTCAAGAGAGGAGACGACATGACAGCTACAGCCTTCCTCGCGTATACGGCGTACTACCTCCAGAAGTTTATTCACCGCATTTGCACCGGTATATTCTTCGGGGAATATATAAATATCATTTGCGGGAAGAGCGGGTCTGTCCTCCCAGATGTTCCCGACAAGATCCGGGTCGGATACTATCTCTGCATGGGGGACTTTTTCTTCTATACGTTTAACAAACGAGATATCCATAACCCTGCCGTCAAAGCCGATCTTTGCAGTATCGTCCCCGATACGGTTTTTCAGGTATTCGGAGATGGTGGGTACCCCCTTGTTGCCGGACTTATAAAGCTCGATACCGGTATTTTTCAGCTGGTCTTCAGCCTGGATAAAATATCTGCCGTCAGTCCACAGAATTGCTTCTTTTGCGCTTATGACCAGGGTGCCGGCCGAGCCTGTAAAACCGCTCATATATTCACGGCACTTAAAATAGTCGCTCACGTACTCCGAGCTGTGGAAATCCGAAGTGGGGATGATATAATAATCTATGTCGTTTAAGGCCATTTCCTTTCTTAAACGTTCAATTCGCTCACGGATCATTTCTTTAAACTCCTTTTTGTTTACATTACCATTCAAGTATAGTATACCTGCGGGTATCTTGCAAGAAAAAAAGAAAATAAAAGGTTAAAAGTATGTGCTAATCATTTGACTTATTAGGGAAATGATATTATAATTAGCATGAAATATCAGTCTGACTTAAGGGGTAGAGTTATGGCAGAGATCAGGATAGTACCGATAAGAAAAATAAAGATAGGATCAAGAGTCCTTTGCGATATATATTCAAAAAACGGAAGCGTTATGCTCAGACGCGGGAATATCATGACCGAAGCCATCATGGAGAAGCTGGAGTCAGTGGGTGTAAACAGGGTACTTGTGGAAGCTGGTACAGTAGAACTTGAAGACGATGAGCCCAGGAAAACCCCTCTGTATAATGACGGCCTTCCGACGGACAATATCGCACAGTACAGGGACGATTTCCTGCTCAAAAAAGAGTTCGAACAGGGAAAGGATGCCCTGCTTGACAAGGATATAGACGGAGCACAGGATGTAGCAAAGGGTATCGCAGGAAAGATCCAGACTTCCGGCAGTATCAAAAAAGAGCTCGATGAGCTGAAATACGGTACCGAAGGTGTTGTAACCCACAGCTTAAATACGGCCGTACTTGCCGGTGCCATAGGCATTGAAAACGGATTTGCACCCAAAGACATCGAGCAGCTGGTAATCGGCGGTATGCTCCACGATATAGGCAAGCTATATATAGATCCCGAGATACTCAATAAAAAGGGCCGTCTTACTGAAAAAGAATATGAGATCATGAAGACACATGCGGAGGAAGGCTACAAAAAGCTCTGTGACAACAAGGGCGTGACCCAGAAGGTACGTTTCATGGCTTTCCAGCATCATGAGAACAATGACGGCACCGGATATCCCAAGAGACTTAAAGGAGAGCAGATACTCTGGGAAGCAAGGATACTGCATGTGGTAGACGTATATGAAGCCATGACGGCGAAGAGATGCTATAAGGACCATCTTCTTCCGGGAGATGTCATGGAGTTCGTTATGGGCAAGTATTCCACCATGTTTGATATAAAAGCCATGGATATGTTTTTAAGGACCATCCCGGCATACAGGAAGGGCGACCTTGTGCGTCTTTCTGACGGAACAAGATGCCAGGTGCTTGAAAGCAATCCGATAAACAGCTTAAGACCTTTGGTAGTAGACCTTAAAACCATGAAGGTTATAGACTTATATACCGACAGGGATTATCTTTCGAGAACTGTCACGGAACTCATACTGAAGGAGGAAGAAGTAGTTAAAACGCAGTAACTGGAAGAAACGCATATGGATATCATTATTTCTATATTGTTTCTTTTCCTTTTGATCTGTGCCATAGCAATGAGCTTTACAAAAAACACGCTCGCTGCCGTGATCATATTCGGTGCGTTCAGTCTGGCTATGTCCGTCATATGGATAATCATAGAATCGCCTGACTTAGCCATCACCGAAGCGGCGGTAGGAGCGGGAGTCACCGGCATTCTGTTTTATGCGACATTAAAGAGGATCGACCAGATAGACATGAATGCAGCCACGATGACCGGAACGACCAGAAAAAAGCTTAAAGGGAACAGACATGAAAAAGGAAAGAGAAAATGATTCGCACAATATAATATCCGGTAAAATATCGGGGAAGCTGGGAGCAGTGTACAGAGTAGCGGCACTGGTTCTTGCAGTTCTCCTTTTTTTCATGCTTGCGACCGTTATGATAGGCATGCCGGACATAGGAAACAAGAACAATCCGGACAACAATGAGGTGGCAAAGCGGTATATAGAAAACGGACTTGAGGAGACCGGTGCGGTAAACATAGTATCCGGAATGATACTTGATTATCGTGCATTCGATACCTTCGGGGAGTCCTGTGTGCTGTTTGCAGCTACGATATGCGTCATGATCATGCTCCGTATAGACGGACAGACGAAGGAGGATGACGAGGAGGCAAAGAAGACGACTTTCGGTATCAGGCAGTCCGCATTTTCACTGATCGACAGCCGCCAGTATGAGCCGGAAAACGACAGTATCCTGAAAAAGAGTGCGCTCCTCATCGTTCCACTGATACTTATATTCGGACTGTATGTAATACTTAACGGGCATATCTCTCCCGGAGGAGGATTCTCGGGAGGAGCTATACTCGGAGCAGGGCTTATCCTTTTCTTAAGCGCATTCGGATTTCAGACTGCGGAGAAGGTATTAAACGCAAAAACGGTAAAGATAATAACACTGGTATCACTGCTTGTTTACTGCCTCGCAAAAAGCTATTCCTTCTTTACGGGGGCAAATCACTTGGAGTCGGGCATACCGCTCGGTACTCCTGGTGCCATACTCAGCAGCGGTCTGATACTGGTACTTAATATATGCGTCGGCATGGTCGTGGCCTGTACGATGTACAGCTTCTATGCGCTTGTAAGACGCGGACGTATCTGAAATACTTGTACGGTATGTTTTATATAAGCCCTTTAGGGGGCGGGAGAGGTGCTTTTAACATGTGGAATCTGATAACAAATCATCTGAACGATCTCGTAGCCGTAGCACTGTTTGTCATCGGCTTTGCAGATCTGTTATTCCAGAAAAACATGATAAAAAAGGTCATAGGACTTAACATAATGGATTCTGCCATATACCTGCTGCTTGCATCCCAGGGGTATATAAAGGGTAGAAAGGCGCCCATAATCACGGACGGCATCACATCGGCACAGAATTATATCAACCCGATCCCTACCGGACTTGTACTTACCGGTATCGTTGTATCCGTGAGTGTTACGGCACTGCTTCTTTCCATGACCATCAGGATGTATAAAAAGTATCATTCGTTGGATCTTGATTATTGTCTTATGATGGCGAGAAAAGAGGGCTGACATTTTATGGATTTCATCAAGAATTTTCCGTTTTTTTCCATAATGCTCTGCATGTTCTGTGCCATCGTCAATTCAGTGCTGGGCAGAAAAGCGGCAAAATACATGACAAGGATAGTTCTGGGCCTTGTCTTATGCCTTTCCGTGGCGATCCTCTTCTTCACGATAAAGAGAGGAGAGGCATATGTCTACTACATGGGACATTTTCCTGCACCTTGGGGAAATGAGATACGTTTCGGGTGCCTGGAGTCCATGTTTTCACTGTTTGTGAGCATGATCGCGTTCTTATCGACCATAGCCGGAACAAAAGCAGTGGAAGATGATGTGGAGGACAAGAAGGAGAACCTGTTCTATATCCTGGTATGTCTTATGACAAGCTCGCTGCTTGCCATGAGCTACACCAACGACTTATTCACAGGCTATGTATTTATAGAGATCAATACTATCGCAGGCTGCGGCCTTATCATGGTCAGACAGATCGGAAAGACCACCGTTACCGCCATAAGATACATGGTGATAAGTATCCTCGGCTCGGGCCTTTTCCTGATGGGTGTCACACTGCTGTATACACTTACCGGACATCTGCTTATGTCCAATATCAAGGAATCTGTGGCAGAGCTTTCCGTAAGCGGAGAGTACAGGGTGCAGCTTACCATCGTCATAGGACTGATGATGGTAGGACTTGCCATCAAATCGGGACTTTTCCCGTTCCACCTCTGGATACCCGATGCATACGGACAGTCCAATGTGGTATCAAGTTCGCTGCTTTCGAGTACCGTATCGAAGGGTTATATATTCCTGCTCATCAAGATATTTGTACGTACCATAGGATTTGATGTTATAAAAACGACCGGAGTACTCTATATATGCTTCACCTTAGGCATCGTTGCCATGATACTCGGGTCCGTGATGGCACTGCATGAGCAGAGTTTCAGACGTATGATAGCATATTCCTCGATAGCGCAGATAGGCTACATATATATGGGTATAGGCTTAGGTACCGCAGCCGGAGTTGCGGCAGCCATATTCCATATATTTGCACACGGAGCTACCAAGTCACTGCTCTTTATATCATCATCCGAGTTTACCGAAGGTTCTCATTCGAAGACCATAGATGACTTAAAAGGTCTCGGACACAAATATAAGTTTTCGGCATTCTGTTACAGCGTCGGAGCCTTTTCCATAGTGGGATTCCCGCTCCTTGCCGGTTTTGTATCGAAGCTCCTTTTGGGAGGAGCCGCCATAGGGCACGGGCCCATGCAGTGGATAGCGCTTTTGGCACTTGCCGTAAGTACGATACTGAATGCTATTTATTTCTTAAAGACTGTTATATACCTCTACATACCTTATGATGAGGAACATACGGGAAAGAGCGCCGATATGGTGCCGACATACCGTATGAACTGCGAAGAGTATGTATTCGGAGTCATAATGCTGGTAGCGATAAATCTTATATTGGGACTTGCATCCGGCTCCATCATCGATGTGATAAATAACGGACTTGAAATCTTTTCATAACCTTTAGGGAGGCTTTTTATGCTGATTCTTTTACTGCCTGTGATACTTCCCGTACTTTTCGGGATACTGTTGTTCATATATAAGGGCTTTGACGACAGGAAAAAGAGAAATATCTATACAGGTGCTGCACTTATCATATCCGCTGCAGTGACGCTTGCCGTAGTATTCTGTACGTCCGGCACGCTTACACTGTGGAAGATAACCGAGAGTGCTTCCATAACATTAAAATGCGACGGGCTTACAAAGTTCTTTGCAGTCCTTATGACACTTATGTGGAACATAGTGGGCTTTTATGCATTTGATTATATGAAGCATGAGGAAGATGAGAAGAGATTCTTCGCATTTTATCTCATCGTAATGGGCGTGCTTTCAGGCATATACATGTCGGCAAACCTCATAACACTGTATCTTTTCTATGAGCTTATGACCCTTACATCGCTGCCTCTGGTACTGCATTCGCTGACCAAAGAAGCTATAAGCGCAGGTAAAAAGTATCTCTTCTACTCCATAGGCGGAGCATTCCTTTCACTTATTTCGATATTCTATATTTATACAAAATGCAACGTATCGGATTTCACCGCGGGCGGTTTCTTGGGAGAGGTACCCGCAGGTGATAAGAACATGCTTTTAGTATTTGTATTTTTGGCTTTAGTCGGCTTCGGATGTAAGGCAGGTCTTTTCCCTCTTCAGGACTGGCTGCCCACAGCGCACCCGGTAGCACCTTCACCGGCTTCTGCAGTTCTTTCGGGTGTCATCACCAAGTCAGGCGTATTTGTTATCATAAGACTCGTATTCTTCAGTATCGGTGCTGATTTTATCAGGGGCACCTGGGTACAGTATGCATGGATGGGACTGGCACTTCTCACCGTATTCTTAGGCTCCATGATGGCATATAACGAGAAGGTGATGAAAAAGAGATTCGCCTACTCTACAGTCAGCCAGGTATCCTACGTACTTTTCGGACTTTCCATCCTTTCCGCTACAGGCTTGAAGGGGGCACTCCTGCATGTTATATTCCATTCGGTGATCAAGGACGGCCTGTTCTTAGTAGCCGGTGCGATCATAGTATATACCGGCATCAAGAACGTGGACGGACTTAAAGGCATAGCCAAAAGAATGCCGACTGTTATCTGGTGTTTTACACTCTATGCACTGGCACTTATCGGTATCCCGCCCGCAAGCGGATTTGTGAGCAAATGGTTCCTGTGCCTCGGAGCACTTGAAGGCGAGATAGGAGTGTTCAGGTTCTTGGGACCTGCCATCCTTCTTATAAGCGCACTGCTTACTGCAGGATACCTGCTTCCGATCACCATAGGCGGATTCTTCCCGGGCAATGATTTTGATTACGGAAAATGCGAAAAATGCAAGGTATCACCTTTGATGACAGTACCTCTTATTATACTCGCCGTAGCGGCTATCGGCTTCGGGCTTTTCCCTGATTTTATCACGGAAGGGATCGATGCTGTTACTGCCGGATTGTTTTAAGACTTTCTTTTAAAGATCAAGCAGATCAATCGTAATATTTTAGTTTACATAGGAGACATTAAGTGAACACGGATATCCTGATACTCCTTCCCGTATTCCTGCCCATCGCAGCTGGACTCCTTATGCTGGCATTCCCGGCTGAGGACGATCGGGTAAGGAATAAGGTAAACATGATATTTGTCCTGATAAATACGGCTTTAGCCTTTATTGCCATGACGGTATGTAAGGAAAAGAGCATATCGATCGTCAGGATATATATGAACTATGGTTTCGAATTTAGGACAGACAGGGCGGCCTGTATATTCGGAACGATAGTCGCTTCACTGTGGCCTTTTGCAAGCCTGTACTCCTACGGATATATGAAAGGACACGAGAGAAAGAATTCATTCTTTGCGTTCTTTACCATGACATACGGTGTGGTAATGGGTATAGCATTTGCCTCCAACCTTCTTACGATGTATGTATTCTACGAGATGCTGACTCTTGTCACCTTCCCTTTAGTACTTCATCCCATGACAAAAAAGGCGGTAAAGGCGGCAAGAACATATCTTGCTTACTCTTTGGGAGGCGCGGCATTCGGACTTATCGGACTCATATTTATGATGTATCTCGGAAGTACAGGGTTTACGCTCGGAGGAAGCATACCGGCTGATAGTGCGGCATCGGCATTCCTGCTTCCGGCATTTGTCCTTTCATTCTGCGGATTCAGTGTCAAAGCAGCTATGGCACCGTTCTCGGGATGGCTTATAAAGGCAGCGGTCGCACCGACTCCGGTCACTGCGCTTCTGCATGCGGTAGCGGTAGTAAATGCCGGCGCTTTTGCCTGCATAAGGCTTATATATTACGTATACGGGACGGATATACTTCACGGCACATGGGCACAGTATCTGGTGCTTCTCATGACTGCGGTGACCATAGTATACGGTTCTTCGTTTGCTGTAAAGGAGACTCATTTTAAGAGAAGGCTTGCATATTCTACCATAAGCAACCTTTCGTATATATTGTTTGCAGCCACCATCATGACACCGATGGGACTTACGGCCGCATTTGCACACATGCTCATGCATTCGCTTACCAAGATATGTTCTTTCTTCTGCTGCGGCATAGTGATGGAGCAGACGGGAAAGGAATATATAGAAGAACTTTCGGGCCTCGGCAGGGTCATGAAAAAGACCTTCGTATGCTTTACGATATCGTCACTTTCACTTATCGGCATACCTCTGTTCTGCGGATTCTTCAGTAAATGGAGGATAGGACTTGCCGCCATAGATGAAGGCAGTCAGTTTGCGATCACCGGACTTGTGGCGATCCTGTTCTCTGCACTGCTTACAGCCATATATATGCTGGGTATCGTGATAAAGGCATATTTTCCTATGAAGGCAGATAGTGGCGAAACTGAAAACAGCACTAAGGACGGGGCTGAAGACGATCCTTCAAAGGTGATAAAGGAGCATTCATGGCAGATGCTTATCCCTGTTATATGTTTTGCAGCCGGCATACTCATCCTTGGAGCATTCTGGCAGCCTGTACTTGATTTTATACAGTTTTAAAATCCGATTTTGATAAAAGTATTTTAGAAACCTGTTGACTTGTGAGGTAAGAGATGAAAGGCAATATCCTTTTGATAAATTTAATATTATGGCCGTTTGCGGCAGCCGTTATCTGTTACCTTGCGGGATGGCGGAGGGTTCCTTACGGCAATCCCGGTAGCACCGAGAGTGAGAAAGAGGCAAAAAGCAGAAAAGAGTTCAGAAATATACTTGTGATATGCTCTGTACTTTTAGAGATACTTTTGTATGTATTTGCGATCATTTCGATCGGGAAAAAAGGTAACGAGCTCCATATAGATAAGATATGCGGTCTGGGTATCAATCTGTACTTCGGAGGATTCAGGACCGTGTACGCGGGCGTGGCGCTCCTTATGTGGTCCATGACTGCGCTTTTCTCAAGAGAGTACTTTGCACATTACAGGAACAGGAACCGTTACTATTTCTTCTTCCTGTTTACACTCGGAGCCACACTCGGAGTATTCATGTCGGGTGACCTTTATACCGCATTCATATTCTTTGAGATCATGTCATTTACATCATATACCTGGGTAGCACATGATGAGAAGCCGGGTGCCATGAAGGCAGCCGGTACCTACCTTGCGGTAGCTGTCATAGGCGGACTTGTCATGCTGATGGGTATAATGATGCTTTACCATAAGCTTGGGACATTGATGATAAGTGAGCTGCGTGAGGCGGCTGCGGCATGCTGGTTAAAAGCAAAAGGCTCTGACAGAACTTTTATTTTTGTATCAGGCATATGTATCCTGTTCGGATTCGGAGCCAAAGCGGGTATGTTCCCGCTCCACATTTGGCTTCCAAAAGCACATCCTGTAGCCCCTGCGCCCGCATCGGCACTTCTTTCGGGTATCCTTACCAAATCAGGCGTATACGGAGTGCTTATCCTTTGCTTTGAGATATTCAGCGGTAATGAAAGCTGGGGAGTACTCATGCTTGTGCTCGGAGTCATTACCATGTTTACCGGAGCCGTACTTGCGGTATTCTCCGTTGATCTTAAAAGGACACTTGCATGTTCTTCCATGTCACAGATAGGTTTTATACTGACAGGATGTGCCATATCGGTACTGCTGTCGGAGACATATTATACGACCACGGACCCCAGTGCCTCCGATGCCATTGCGATTTATCTTGAATTCCTTACGGAAGAGACAGCCTTATCCGCTGCAGGTACCGTACTGTATATGGTAAACCACTCATTGTTCAAACTTGTACTATTCATGTGTGCCGGAGCCATATATATGAAGCTGCATAAGCTTGATCTGAATGACATCAGGGGATTCGGCAGGGGCAATAAGCTCCTTATGGTATTATTCGGAGTCGGAGCATTAGGTATCATGGGTGTGCCGCTGTTCTCCGGATATATCAGCAAAACCCTGATACACGAAGGTATAGTGGAGTATGCACATGAGCTTACAGGTGCTGCACATACTGCTGTAAAAGTTGTAGAGTATCTGTTCTTACTCAGCGGCGGTATGACGGTAGGGTATATGATCAAGCTCTTTGTGGCAATCTTTATAGAGAAACCGGTTCAAAAGACAGAAGCTCATTTGGCAAAAGGAACTAATACATCCAAAGAAAAACAGACAGAAAAAAATACACATGAGGAACATGAGCATCATGCGGAATCAGGAAAGTGGAAGATAAGCCCGCTATCGGCCATAGCACTTATCATACCTGCATGCATCATAGTGGTATGCGGAGTCATCCCTTCGATATACATTGATAATTTAAGCGTGTATATGAGCGATATTACCCATGCACCGGAGATCGAGCATATCAGCATATTCTCTTTAGAGAACCTTAAAGGCTTTGCAATATCACTTACCATAGGACTTCTGGTATATCTCTTTATCAGAAAGGTACTTATGAAGGAGGAAAACGGAAGAAAGGTATATGTAAACAGATGGCCTGCTAAGCTCGATCTTGAGGAACTTATCTACAGACCTCTGCTCCTTAAAGCACTTCCGGGACTCTTTACAGGTATATTTAAGGGTCTTATCAGGCTTACTGAAGATTTATGGAGCTTTATGGTAAAAGCTCCCGGAGTATTCTTTAAGGGACTTATAAGATTTACTGAGATCATCTGGAACGGACTTGTTAAATTCGGGAAGGGCGTAGGTTTTGTAACCTCGGCATTTGCCGAATCCGTCATATATTCTGTAAGAAAGATATTCTTTAAAAATCTGCAGGAAAATAAAAAAAGCCCTCTCATGGAGAAGCTCTATGCAAGGTTTGATGCCGGCGACAGGGTATTAAGGATAGTCGAAGCCACGATATCCTACAGTATCATATGGCTGATGCTCGGACTTATCGGAACCATCCTGTTCCTGCTGTTTTATAAGTAAATAAAACTTTGCCGTTAAGATAGTATGATTATCATTCTGAGATAATTGATGTCATTCTGAGCGCAGCGAAGAATCTGAAAAAGAGTCAATCAGCTAAGTCCTGATCGACTCTTTAATTATCTGTAATGCATATATAGATCGACAGATGTTCCTCATCGTTTATTACGATCGGTATCCTGATCGCGGTGGTCTCGGCCTGAAGCTTTAAGTCATAGCCATGCATGGACAGGGGAGGAGTGATATCAAATACGATATTCATGGTCGAGAATATGGTAGAGGAGTTACCCATGATCATATTCCCCAGCTCTCCCAAAGCTGAGCAGGCCATTGCATCAAGTTCTTCCACAGGCATTCCCATCATCATGACGGAAGCCGTATCCTTCGCTTTTTGCTCGGTAAGGCCTATTATGACCTGACCTTTCATTCCTCCGGTCACGCCTACCTGTATCAGAAACGCATTATCCGGGAATTTCATGTCGGACATTGACGGTTTCCCGAGTTTTCCGCCTGTCATTCCCAGCATTTCCATAACTGTCAGGGTAGCTTTGACGAAGGGATTGATATATTTTATATCGACAGATGCCATAAATTATCCCTTTTCAAGTGTTTATATTTTATTCATATACAAAATCATCATAACATAATATTTAAAAAATAGCAAGAAGTAAAAAGTGTTGCGAAAACATGCGAAAAGTTGTATGATAAAAGGCGGAATAAAAATGTTTGGGAGGTTTACTATGGAATCAAAGGATTACATGGAAGAATACTGTTTGTGGATGTCTTCGGACGCATTTGACGAGAAGACAAAAAAAGAACTTGAATCCATCGCCGGAAACGAAGAAGAGATCAAGGACCGCTTCTACAGAAGCCTTGAATTCGGTACTGCCGGACTTCGCGGCGTGATAGGCGCAGGCACCAACAGAATGAATATCTATACTGTCAGAAAGGCATCTCAGGGCCTTGCAAATGTTATCATACGTGAGGGAGGCCAGGATAAGGGTGTTGCCATAGCATATGATTCAAGACATATGTCCGTGGAATTCAGTGAGGAAGCAGCTCTGTGCCTCAACGCCAACGGTATCAAGACCTATCTGTTTGATTCGTTAAGACCCACACCCGAGCTTTCGTTTGCATTAAGGGAGCTTGGCTGTATAGCAGGTATAGTGGTTACCGCAAGCCACAATCCTTCGGAGTACAACGGATATAAGGTATACTGGGAGGACGGTGCACAGATCACCGCACCTAAGGATGCACAGATCATAAACGAAGTCAATTCAATCACCGATTACCTGTCGCTTAAGACCATGTCAAGGCTCGATGCCATAAAGGCAGGACTTTTCCATATCATCGGCAAAGAGATAGATGACAGATATAACGAGGAGCTTATGAAGCTTGCACTCCGTCCGGATGTTATAAAGAAGGCGGCAGAGGATATCTCCATAGTTTACACACCTTTCCACGGCACCGGCAACCTGCCTGTAAGGCGTGTTCTTAAGGAACTCGGCTTTAAAAAGGTATATGTGGTACCCGAGCAGGAGAAGCCTGACGGGGACTTCCCTACGGTTGCATATCCCAACCCCGAAGACAAGAGTGCGTTTAAGCTTGCCTTAGAGCTTGCAGAAAAGGTTAATGCCGACCTAGTGCTTGCGACAGACCCCGATGCGGACAGACTCGGTGTATATGCCAAGGATTCAAAGACCGGAGAGTACATGGCATTTACCGGTAATATGAGCGGAACACTGCTTTGCGAATACCAGCTTGCAGCTCGCAAGGAATTAGGGCTTATGCCTGAGAATCCCGCAGTTATCAAGACCATAGTCACCACCAATATGTGTGATGTTGTAGCTAAGAAGTTCGGCTGCACGCTTATCGAATGCCTGACCGGTTTTAAGTATATCGGCGAGCAGATAAAACTGTTCGAGCAGGGCGTTAAGAACTTTAACTATGTATTCGGTTATGAAGAGTCATACGGATGCCTTATCGGTACCCATGCAAGGGACAAGGATGCATGTGCCGCAGTTATGGGCCTGTGTGAGGCGGCAGCATACAACAAGCTGCAGGGCAAGAGCTTATGGGATAAGATGCTTGAAATGTACGACGAGTACGGCTACTATCGTGAGGGTGCCGTATCGGTATCCATGCCCGGTGCAGACGGAGCACAAAAAATTGCAGCTATCCTTGACAACCTTCGCCAGAATCCTATTTCCGAGCTTGGCGGTTTCAAGGTGCTTGAAGCAAGAGATTACAAGCTTCATACCGTAAAGAACATGATAACCGGTGAGACCTCTGAGACCACACTTCCCGAGTCGAATGTACTTTATTACGTACTTGAGAATGACCAGTGGTGCTGTGTAAGACCTTCCGGTACAGAGCCGAAGATCAAGTTCTATTACGGCATCAAAGGCACATCCATGGAGGATGCCGACAGATTATACGCTTTAGTGGGTGAAGCCATCAAAAAGCTTGCTTAAATATTGTCTTTTTAGCCGTGCTATTGCACGGCTTTTTTCTATCTTAGGGTCGGGCAGGAAAGAAATATAAAGTGATTTTTATGGACAATTAAAGAGGTTTATGCTATTATATATATATATATATCAACTTTATTTGAGCATAAGTATATCGATTGACTGCTTGGGGTACTTTGGATTACTACAATAATAACGAGGAGGGAAACGGAATGAGAAAGCCGGGAAAGACCATGTTAACTGTTTTGGTGTTGCTTATTGTTATTTTTGCATTTGGCTGTTCTAAGCCGGAAAACACAAATGATACCGGAAATACGGATAAAACCGTAAAAGCATATGCTAAATCCGATATCGAAATGGTACCTATAGAGACGGAATTGGATGGCGCTCATAATGGTATGTATGTTGTCACGATAGATGGTAAAAAGTACAGATACAGGATGTCATCAAAACGAATTGATGATGTAACTGTCAGCGAAAAGATATATAGTTGGGAAAACAAAGGAAACATATATGATTTTTATGAGGTAAAAGAATATCCGGATCATGTGTACATCCGGTGCAGCGAACACCGGGACGGAACAGACGGAACGGATTATATTATCGAGTACGCTCCAAGTGAAGGACTGCCGGAAGGAGCACTGGAAGAGATTATTAATGATGGATTTGTAGTCATGAAGAACGGGCATGTGATCGAAGGGGAAGATAAATGGCTCGAATTCGTAGAAAAGACAGGTGCAGGAACCTCTGCGGAGATAAAAATAGCTCATTATTTTGTCATAAGCGGAAAAATGGCTAAAAATCTTTATGAACTGACAAAAATGGATTATCCGAATGCATACCTGCATCTGTTAAAATATGACGGAAATAATTATACCTTAAGTCCAATCAAAAAAGAAAACGGAGAATATGTTATCCGGCCTGATGACGAATATGACCGGGCAGAAACATTTAAGTATATGAAACATTATACGGAGGAAGCTCCCAGTGCGACAGCATTATATACAACCTTTGATAAATATGTTCTGGTTGATGACGATGCAATTACCTGGGATGACATCTGGAACAGTACGATAAGCAGCTCACACGAGGCTCGTCTGAAATTTGCCGAGGTATTCAACAAATATGAGTATAAAGAAGGTGTCGATCCATATGAGCTTACACTTGTAGATATTGATTTTCAATAATTCATAAAAACCTTGTAAAGACCTTAAAGAGAGAGGAAGGGGAACTTCTCAAACGGTACAACGATCTTTATGAATGCTTTGATAAGATTTTCGGAGCATAATCGATATTACGTCATATAACATATTATTGACAATCCTGCTTAATAGTATAAAATTGTATCCGGATATGCTAAATATCCATTCATAATGATTATCGGAGGACAGTAAAATGGCAGATTTTAGTGAAATGACGATCGCGAACATGTATGATTTATCGCAGACAATAGCTGCAGAGCTTTTTGAAGGGAAAACCTACCCTTGGGAAGTATTACCCGAGATAGGTGATTTTATCAAGAAGTTAGGTCCCACACTCGACCCTGAGGAGTATGAGAAAAAGGGTGAGGATATCTGGATAGCTAAGTCAGCGACGGTTGCACCTACCGCAAGTATCACAGGTCCCTGCATCATAGGAAAAAATACTGAGGTTAGACAGTGTGCATTTGTCCGCGGCAAGGCCATAGTAGGTGAGGGATGTGTAGTAGGCAACTCTACAGAGCTTAAGAATGTAGTTCTTTTCAATAAAGTACAGGTACCTCATTATAACTATGTCGGCGACTCGGTATTCGGCTTTAAGTCACATACAGGTGCCGGTGCCGTAACATCAAATGTAAAACAGGATAAGACTTTAGTCACGGTAAACTATAAAGGGACCAAGGTTGAGACAGGATTAAAGAAGTTCGGCGCTATGCTGGCAGATAATGTAGAAGTAGGCTGCAATTCCGTGCTTAACCCCGGTACTGTAGTCGGAAAGCATTCAAATGTATACCCCCTTTCCATGGTAAGAGGTTTTGTACCCGCAGATTCTATCTTTAAGACCGGCGGTGTAATAGTAGCTAAGAGGGAAGACATCTGATATTCAGAGAATTAAATGTTCCGTTTAAAGAATAAAACAATAAGGAGTTTACTATTTATGGGGATTCTGTCTATGATACTCGGAGGGTGCTCGGGAGTAAAGGGTACCGGCGGCAAGGGCTCAAAGGCGAAACCCAATGAAAGCGGTATAGCATCGTTTTATTACGGATATCACGGGATGCGCATAGGTTCTGACTTTACCGTGACAGCTAAAGACGGTAAGACCGTATTTAACTTTGAGGACGGTGAGCATCAGGCATACGGGGAGATGGAATACGAGTGCGGGCCGGTGGTCTTAGGGGACTTGGAGCAGCTCTATAAAGACTGTAAAGTCTGGGAATGGGACGGCTTTGATAAGGTGAATAAAAATGTCCTGGACGGTGACGGATTTTCGCTGACGATCAAGTTCAATGACGGAAATGAGATGAGTGCGCACGGAAGCAATGCCTATCCCGAAGGGTACGGAGAGTTTGAGACTGGGCTTAATGAGGTGATGGCTCCGGTAAAGAAGGCCTGCCTTGATAAGTACCGCTCTGAAACAATAGCCAAGGGCATAAACGGAAACCTTAACGGCATATATGTTTATTTCCTTCAAAAAGGGACATCCGGCAGCGATTCATATACCTTCCATATCTTTGATGAAAATATCCGTGAGAATAACCTCGATATTAAGTATACCTCTAAGAGCGGAGAGTATTTCCCTGTAGGAGAGCAGCACTATATGCTCACCTTCCCTCTAAAGGATATAGGGCTCGATGAAGTAAAGAAAATGATAGATGACTATGGGATACTTAACTGGTATGACTATGATGAGGCAGCGGAAGACTACAACAATGCCGAGTGGTTCCAGGTAAGCTTCAGCTTTGATGACGGTTTAAATATCTCAGCCTGCGGTACCAAGCACCCTGAGAACTATGATGAGTTTAGAAAAGCATTTCTTAGCTGGATGAAGGAAAAGGTAAATTTAGCAATACCTGTATCATAAAAGCAACTTTCCGGTTGTTTTTTCATATATGTTTTGTTATAATAATAAATTACTAAGGACCCCTGTGATACTTTCAAGTCTTAGTATCACAGGGCTTTTTTTAAGGGTTTTACAAAAACGTTTTAGGAGGGTATTTTATGGCAATGATGGAAAGACCCGCCGTGACTGTTATGGCGGATGGCGGAAAGTATTGGGAGCATGAATTTGAGAAGTTTTATCTGAAGGTATATGTACCTAAGACAGATATCGACGGTGAGGTAGTAAATTACAGCTTCAGAGCTCCTCTGTTACTTGTATTTGAGGAGAACAGGAAGTCCATGGAGGAGGCTGTAAAGTTCGCTAAGGAGAGCGGTCTTGCCGATATAGCTTCCGCGGTTGATTCAAGTGTGCTTTTCGTATATCCCACATGTGAGGGCGCATGGAAAAATGCGGACGAGAGCTTATATGTATCACTTATCGGCGAGATAAAGATGAATCCTTATTATAAGGACGGCATCATAGAGATCACGGATTTCTTCACAAGAGAGTTTAAGGGCTTCTTTGTAAAGGGAGCCATATTCAGGGCAGATATATACAGCTACGGCGCATCGGCCGATTATGTGGCTAAGAATCTGATAAAGACTCTGCAGGGCGAGTACTTATGGGGTCCCGGTGAGATCACTCCGGCATGTCTCTCCATGGAAGGCTTAAGCGTTACACCTGATGTGGAGCGTAAGGATATAGGAATATTGAGCGTAGGCAACAGCGCAGAGATCAATGCTGCTTTTGACGGCTGCCAGAATCTCCTCTTAAAGGACAGTGCTGACTACAAGGCTGATTTTAAGGCATTTGTACGCCAGTTCAAGATGTGGTGCGGCAATATGGAGATCGAACCTGATTTTGAAGCACTTAACATGACAGAAGAAGCAGGCTTCACACTTGTTCAGACATCACCTGACAACAGGGGAAGATACAAGGATGCTAAGGAGCATAAGGTAGGCTATTTTGCATATTATAACAACGACCTGTTTGACAACGGACCTGTTCCGCTTCTTATAGGCTTCCATGGCGGCGGAGACTCCACCATGTACTTAACATTCGTATCGGGCTGGTGGGAGATAGCACACAGATACGGATTCCTCTATGTAGCTATAGAGAACCACCAGGATGTGACAGCTACCGAAGTTATAGAGGTATTAAACGACCTTAAGAAGAAGTACAAGATAGATGAGCACCGAGTTTACTGCTCAGGATTCTCAATGGGCAGCGGCAAGACATGGGATATGTATCAGGAGTACCCTGAAGTATTCGCAGGCATGGCTCCCCAGTGTGCACTGTTCCCCGTAAGGAACAATCCGTTCGGAAAAGACTTGGGAGACAAGCTCAATACAACAGTACCCGTACCGCTTTTCTATGCAGGCGGAGAGAAGTCACACTTACCCGAACTGCCTTTCCAGGCTGAGCAAGGTATCGAAAGAATACAGTATGCAGCCGAGACCAATAAGTTAAAGAAGAAGTTTGACCTTAATTATGCGGATAAGGATAACTGGGAGAACAAGATCTACGGTATCCCCGGGGACCGCGTAGAAGTTGTACATGACGACTCACGTGATGCAAACCTCACCATCAACTACTATGACAGTGAGGACGGTGTATGCCGTACCGCATTCGCAAGTATCGACAACCAGGTGCATGAGTGCCGTCACCATACCAATGAGCAGGCTTGGAAATTCATATCACAGTTTACCAGGTAAAAGAAGGTGCTGTTTGAGGAACATTTATAATTATTTGTGACAGGAGGACTTTTATGAAACGGAAAGCTATGATAACATCTGTACTTATGGCGTTCTTATTTATCGTGCTGACTCTACCCAAAGCCGTGTATGGTGCTGATGCGCCTGCATTAGGACCGTTAAAAGCAGGTGAATACATGGAGCATATAGAGGGATACGAATTCCCCTTATGCAGCGCCAAGGATTACGAGATCGAATATGACAGATTTATACTAAAGGTCGAAGCCGGTGTATATATCGATGAATCATTTCCTGCCATCATTGACGAGATCATGGGTATCATCGAAGAAAAGACAAATCTAAGCTTTATGCCCAAATCTTCACCTGTCAATTATGAAGGCAAAAAACCGGTTATCGATATTGAAAAGCGCCATACATACGGTGAATACGGCGCTGCCATTGAATCGGCTTCACATATAGGAGTATCATTTTACGAGGACGAAGCTGTATCCGGACGGATTACAGACGATTTTAATACGATCATCCATGAACTGCTTCATGTTATACAGCTCAGGAACTTTGGATATGTCGGAGATATCCTGACGGAAGGTTATGCTGAAAGCTATGCCGGAACGATAGAAACCCTTCTCCCGAAGAAGTACGCAGACCGTATCCGATACAGCGAGCGCCAAGACGAGAGAGTAAACATCGCCGCTTATGGCAAAAATGAATGCGGGCTTGATGTTGACTATGATATCAACTGGGTTACAGAAGACAATATTAAAAAATACTTTTTCCTTGAGCCCGGGCATAGCGGACATGAACCCAGCTACTGGATAGTTGAATACATTCGCGAGAAATACGGGGATGAAGGTCTGAAAAAAGTCCTTGAGGCAGACAAAAAGGAATATTCAAAGAACAGCTTAGATATTGGCTATAAGATTCCAAACAAAACCGAGCTTGCTATTATCGAAAAAAATCTTTCGAAATCCTTTGTAAAGGATTTTTACAAGTGGTTTAAAGCCCAATTTAACGACGAATCTTATTTCGATTCAAAAATGGACTACACCGATACCAAACAGGTCAAAGGTCTTTTAAGCAGCATATGCAATTATGAAGGCAAATCAACACTTAAGACATTATACGATATCAAGTACAAGGACAGTCTCACTGTCGATTATACTGAAGCTTTTGCTTATTGTCAGCAAGTCCTCGGTCGTGAGATAAAAGGTATCGGCGGTATCTTTTACGGTACCGGTAAGCTTAGCTTTTATGACGCACATGACCGTCTGATATATGAGACAGGGGACAAAAACACTTCGTTTTATGATGTAATCTATGTTCCGCATGCCGTAAAGTATGTAATTACAGGATCCGGAACCAATGACTTCACCCACTCTGAGAGTATGGAAAAGGATGCATTCAGCGACGCATCCTATACTAACATCAATTCGGGTATAGGTGCCGCAAAAGATAACTCAACTTTATCGGGGAAGCCTGCATCTATAAAAGTCAAGAGTGAAAAGGCTTTGGCCTCGGCACTTAAGAAATGCAAGTCTACAGGCGGTACGATAACCATAACAAAATCATTTACCATCAATGATCCTCTGGTAATATATCCCGGAACAGAGGTCAAGATCAAGAAGGGCAAAAAGCTTACCTTAAAAGCACGTCTGACCATCCTCGGGACTCTGACAAACAGTGCCAAAGCAGTAAAGATGAGTGGAGGATGCATAGTAGTTAAGGATGCCTCATGGAAAAACGGAAGTACAACCTACAAGGTTTCTTCAGGTGATAAGACATCGGGCCGTTCCTCCGCTCTGATGATCAATGATAAAAATAAGGTTTTTGGAGGTTACGGTTCAAAGATAACCCTCGAAACTGACAAAAAAGAAGTAAAGGAACTTCAAGCTTCGCTTCTCCTTGATAACTATGATACATTGAAACTCAACGGCAAAAAGATCTCTGCCGGAGGGTCAGGCGGTAAAAGCGGAAAAGATAGTGAGGGTAATGATATTTATACAGTTACAACTGCCGATGAATTCTATAGTGTATTAAGTCGTTCCGTCGGGACAGGGATAAAGGTCACTGTTACCAAAAATATTACATTAAAGGATACCGACAAATACTATCCTGTTCCTGCCGGAGTTGAACTCATCATAAAATCAGGTGTCACGCTTACACTAAATGAAGACATAAGTCTGGACATTTCAGGAAGCCTTACCGGTGACGCCGGCAGTCTCATACTGAAAAGCGGATCCTGGATGTGGATGAATGAAAATGCAGTTGTTACACTCGGTGATGTAACATATAAGACCAAGGTACGTGATGAGTTCTATAATGAAAACAGAAATTGCGCCTGCGGCTTCAGATTCGACCCTGTGAGTGGCAGCAATAGTAAATACTATGTATATTATGGACTGTATAATCGTCTTTATGTTACTGCTCCGAGCGGTCACAAGGCAAGTGAATACATCAACATCTTGACTGCTGATTTAAGAGAAGGGGCTATGGTATACTTCAATAAGAAGAAGATATCCTGACAGGTAATATTTTCTTCTCGTACAATTTTAGATTTACAGACACCGTTCAGGATTTTGTTCATATTAATCCTGAACGGTGTTTTTTTACATATGAAACCAGTGGGGCTGATGGATCAGCTAAGCGAATGCTATCGGAATACTGAGGATAGCTTTAAACAGATCTCCGTCGATCTCGATTTTAAGGCTGCCGCCTTGAAGTTCAGCCATGCTTTTGGCTATGGATAATCCCAGTCCGTTTCCTTCTGTATTTCTTGAAGAATCCCCTCGTACAAAACGTTCCATCAGTTCATTTTCTGATACATCGAGTTCATTTGCAGATGTGTTTTTAAAGATAAATCTGGCATACACATCATCTTTTTCGAGGGTGAGATAAACTCTTGAATCCGGTAAAGAATACTTACAGATATTGTTTAACAGATTATCAAATATTCTCCACATACGCCGTCCGTCGGCCATGATCATTACAGGTTCTTCGGGCTTTTTAACTATAAAGTTTAAATGAGCTGTATTCAGCTTTTCTTCAAATTCTCCGGTGGCCTGTGTAATGAATATTGAGGCGTCACATGGTGCAAGCGTGACTTCCAGGTTGCCTGTAGCGGCCTTAGATGCTTCAACCAGATCTTCGAGCAGTTTCTTAAGTCTTTCGGATTGCCTTGTGAGCACATCACAGTATTCGCGGTGCTTTTCGTTATTACATTCTTCCCTGCTGATAAGACCTGTATAATTGATAATCGAAGTAAGCGGAGTTTTTATATCATGAGAGACATTGGTTATGAGTTCTGTTTTCATCCGCTCGCTTTTTAGGCGTTCGTCCACTGCTTTTGTCATACCGACGGATATCGTATTAAGGTTTTCCGCATGCTTTTTTATGGATGGCAGAAGCATATCTTTGGTGTCTATCTTATAGTCAAGTTTACCTTCGGCCATCATCTCGGCTCCCTTTTGCAGAAGCTTTAGCTTTAAACATATAAAGATAAGGAAAGCGAGTATAAATATTGTTTTTACGGCTAAAAGGATTATTGAGGCTTCTACCGAGTCAATCTCATGTGCAATATAGATTATCAGGATATCTGCAAGATAATCACATATCAGAATGAAAGTTATTTTTCCGAAAAGAGGGATGTTTAATAGCCCTTCTTTCAGAATATTAAAAACTTTTACTGTGAAGGAAAACAATACCTTTAGTAACCGGTATGTTAATGACCCTTTTATCAGGGTATGCTGCTTGATCCTGGCAGCGGCACTCATGCAAAGGTATAATATGGTAGAGGTAAGGCATAATGCAAATATTACTGCAGGGATTCCTTTACTAAGATCACTGCCGGCCGCATCCTGAATGACATAATAAATCAATATTGACACACCTATAAGTATATCAAGTGGTATGACATTAAGCGGACCGGGGTATATTCCGTCATCTTTCCTGCGTCTTGCAGAAACGCACATCAGGCCGATAAAACAAATAATGGTGAGAAGCAGTGCAACTCCGCCCGCCAAAAGGACGGTATATTTATATCGGTAACCGAGCAGCACATTTTTCATACCTAAAGCATACTCATCGGATACCGGAAAGCCTTTTCTTACTCTTGCCTCAATGATCAGCTCTTTAGTTATCTGGTCAGTACCGACTGAAATATTAAAATTATACCATTTTGATGAAACACCACCGTAATTCCAGATGGGGTTTGAATCGGAGTGGTATGCGTTTATACTACAGTATAACCAGGTATTATAGGTATAAACAGTATCCTCGGTATTATAATCGTCAACTCCGGCTGTTTTGGCTTTCAGAATATTTCCGGTTCCTCCGGGTTCATATACCTTATACAGGATATTGGTTTCTTCCTTATATACGATAACTCCGTCTGTCTTGGTATATCCCGGGTATCTTTCATAATTATTGTATTTTACCAGCCAATCGCTGAGAATTTTTTTGCTGTATTGTTCTCCGAAATAATCGCCTTGACTCTTAGTATAAATACCTTTTTCGTAACAGGATATTGCGGCACCCGTGCAGATAACGGTCACACATATTCCCACAAGGCAGATCAGAAAAAGAAATATCTTTCCGCCTATGGTCCTGAATATTTTCTTCATGTAAGGATTCTCCTTTCAAAACAATAGCCCTGACCAAATACGACCTTGATATATCTTGGTTTTGTGGGGTCAATCTCTATTTTTTCCCTCAGGTGTCTTATATGCACAGCGACAGTATTTTCGCCGCCGTAGCAGGGCTCTTTCCAAATAGTATTATATATTTCTTTCGGTGAAAACACGCGGCCTTGTTCTTTCATCAGAAGTTTAAGTATTTCGTATTCTTTGGGGGTAAGTGATATTTCTTTCCCGTCGGCAGTTACCTTTTTACTTCTGTCATCAAGTTCAATGCCTCCGATCATGATCACATCGTCACTTTTTTCCTTAGAACCCAGATACAGATATCTTCTGAGCTGAGCTTTAACGCGGGCTCCCACCTCTATGGGGTTAAAAGGTTTTGTGATATAATCATCCGCACCAACGTTAAGTCCGAGCACTATATCGGATTCTTCGCTTTTTGCAGTAAGCAGTATGACCGGGATATTATGTTTTTCACGGATCAGTGACATGGCTTTGATACCGTCGGTTTTGGGCATCATGATATCAAGCAGGATTAAGTCGATTTTTTCGTTATTGACTATTTCTACAGCCTGTTCACCGTCATATGCCTCATAAAAACAATAATCCGGGTCAGCCAGATAGAGCTTTAAAGCATTAACTATATCTCTGTCATCGTCACATATCAGGATTTTATGCATAAATATTTGTTCCTTTCTTTTTTGTTGCTCGTAACATATATGTTAAGTTAAGTATAGCACGTAAGTTTTTAAGAATAAACAGGTAAACTCTTTAAGATTTGATTAAGTTTTTACTTATTGACGTTGTTATTTAAAATCTATAAAATGATACTACAGAATCGGGAATCGGGAAAATTTAATATATGCAACCAACCGGTATATAATATCGCTATTAAGAGTGAAGGCCTTAAAAAACGGAGGAAAACTTTGTGGATGATAATGAAATTGTAGAGCTCTACTTATCCCGCAATGAAGAAGCTATAGCCAGAACCAAAGAAAAATATGGGGAAAGGCTTAAGATTATTGCTAATAATATCCTGAATGATATAGAGACCGCCAAGGAATGTGAGAATGACATGTATCTAAAGGCATGGAATCTGATACCGCCAAATGAACCCAGGAAGTATCTGTTCGCATTTTTAGGGAAGATAATAAGACATTTAGCTATAGACGTATTAAGGAAAAACAGCAGGCAGAAAAGAGATGCTGTGGTAACCGAACTTACTTTAGAAATGGCTGAATGTATCCCGACGCAGAACGGTACCGAGCAGGAGTTTGAGGCTAACTTTCTGGCAGGACTTATAGATAAGTTTTTGGAAGGATACCCTAAAGAGCAGCAGAATGTATTTGTCAGAAGGTATTGGTATTTTGATCCGATATCTGAGATATGTGAAAGGTACGGGCTGTCTCAGAGTAAGGTTAAATCCATATTGTTCAGGATGCGGGAAAAGTTGAAGAAGTATCTCGAAAAGGAGGGTTTCACAGTATGACAGAATTAGATCTGTTGGATGCGATAGGAAGTATAGACAAAAAGTATGTTGAGGATGCTGATGACGTAGTGGAAAGTACGCGAAGAGAAACTGTTCCGGAACAATCTGAGGAAACAGTAAAACATGAATATGAAAGCACCGGGAAGCCTGTAAAGAAAAAGATGATCACCAAGTGGCTGCCTCTCGTAGCATGCTTAGGTGTAGTGGCGGTACTGGGAATTATATTGGCAGTGCATTTTACGGGAGATAAAGAAGAAACTAATGAAAAGATGGCTCAAATGGCATCGGCAACCGACAAAATATCTGACTCTAAGGAGACAGAATCAGGGGACGGTATGCTTTGGTATTCCGAAAAATATGACCGCCAAGGCATGGATGCATACAATGAGGATGTGAAAGATCCGGGAGTAACATCTGCCCCTGCCATGCAGTATGCGGAACAGGGTATAAATATCCCGGCATTATCCGTACCTGAGCCTAAAGAATGGGCTATGTATGATATGATAGGCACTTTGGTGTATAATGGCAGTATATATACTCAGAGCGAAAATCAATATATGGATCTGGAAGCTGAGCAGAGAGAAAACTTGCTGGGAGATTATCTCGGGCATGCAACTATGTCTTTAGATGAATGGTCTTCTTTTGAAGAATACGATAAAGAATTTGCCTCTACATATGAAGGTGACGTATATTCGGTAAAAGGTTACGATCCTGATTTCAGGGTATGTATACGCCATGAAGAAGAGTATGACGGCGAAAAACATCTGTTTCTGTTTTTCCTCGAAAGACTTAATGACATAACGATCAACACAGGTTATGACGTATTTGAAGCAAGACTTAAAGTAAGGGAAAAGTTTGCCAGCTATAAATGGGAAAGCCATGATGACTGGAATTATGCCCGCAATATATATCATGATCTGGAGCTTGATGAAGAGGACTGGGGCCGGTTCATGGACATGGTAGACACTTGTAAGTTCGTAAATACATGGGATCCGGATACAAAATCTTCAAGCATATACAGAACAGATAACCAGATACATCTGTATATCCAACTGGATGACGGCTTAGAGATTGAAATGCGGCTTATCGAAGGAGGATATGTAGGATACCAGAGTCTTGGCTGGTACTTCGTAAAAATACCGGAAGACATATTTAATAAAGTATTTGAGGCTTGCAGTTAAGCTTATAAAGAATTGATTATATTTGTTGGAGGGATAAGGACTTGAAGAAACAATTATTGTTCTTAATGATGTTGATTCTTATTATCTCAATATCCGGATGTAATAAAAACGAATCTGAAATAAAACCGAAAACAGAGTCAGATATCCAGAAAGAAAGCAACGAGTACAAATCTGATGCTGTTGTAAACGAGGTACTTATGGTAGAATCACAAGATGAAGACTCATATGTGAGATACATTCCAAATGAATCTGGAGGGTGCTATGAAATTGAGCCCGATGATAACGAAGAACAGTTGATACAGTTGGTAAAAGCTTTGGATACATCTTATACTAATTTTTCACAGTCTATATATGAAATGATAGCCAATGACTGGGAGAAATATAATTCTATGGATAATGTTCAAAGAATGTTGTCTAGTCATATGCCAGGTATATGTAGCAAACAATTTGAGAACTGGTCTGAAGCGATTGAATTTGTTGGTGCAGAACCTTGGAATCCGTTTGAAAACGAAGAATGGCTTTCAGGTACAAATGAATATAGGATTGCAAATCGCAAAAAAAACAGCATGATGCTTGACTATAATACAGAGTTTTACGGTGATGCGGACGGAAAGTTGAACAGTATTTCACTTAGCAGTAATTATCCTTTAGCATCAGGGTTTGTTAATCTCGTGATTAATCTTGGATCTGAAACTACATTTAGTGCCTGGCCGGATAACGAGAAAGGAGGTAAAACAAGAATCTATAAAGATGTCTTTTACGAAGATAGAACAAGAACGATTACTACAGATGTATTGGTTGTGCATACTGATAACTATGATGCCATAAGGATTGCACTGCCTGAGGCTTCAAATTTTAAGTACCTTGTTAGCGTTACTTCCTATAATGGAACGGAAGAACTAGCTAAAATGTTTGATAAAGCAGCTCATACTCTGGGACTTGATTTAACATATAAAAAAATTTTGGAAGGTGTTCCTTCAGCTGATTCATACATGGATATTGATCAGATTGTAAACATAGCACAAGATTACGTAGCCTCAAATCTGGCGGGTCATGATGGGCAGGTTATAGATATAGAAAATCCTGCGATTGAAAAAATATATGTGCTTCCGGATTTTTACTATCACTTATTAGAAGTAAGTACGTTAGGTGAATACTATAAAGTGACATTTACTACAAATCTCGATGATGTACTTGGACCTATTGGAGTATATTTGGATTATGCCGGAAATGTTATAGGATTGGATTATCGTGAATAATTATTGATGTTATAACTCTATATAGGATGTTTCGTATATTCTAATGTCAGAGCTTCAGTCCAATATGGGATGAAGCTCAATTTTCTATATAAATGTAACCGATGCTTGTTTTTTACGAGTATATATATGATAGCATACAAATGAAAGATTATTTGTACATAGATATGATTTGACCAACGGGGGTGATGTCATGAATAAAAAAATGGATAAAAAGAGCACTAACTTGTTGTTTCTTGTGGTCTTATCATTAACAGGTATCATATATATGACCGGATGCGGAGCAGTATCGAATAAGAAAGAAGACAACTACGCTCTGACGCCTATGGTTATGATAGATGGGAAACTGTATTATCCTCTTGGGCGTGGATATGTTGATGAAAACCATGATTTTGACGGTACTATAAAATCGACAGTGGATAGCAATGAGATACCTACCGAGAATGAGCAGTCTAATTTTGGATCCGAATATGGTTACCGATATACTGAGAAATCAGGCGTAATTGAAATCTTTATGTCAGATAAATGGTACGAATATTCAACAAATGAGGCAGACATGAGCGTCACAAATGAGCATCCTGTTGAAAAACAGAGGATCGAGTTAAAACCATCGGTATTTTCATATTATTCTATTGTTTTAATGCTGCCTGCAGATTGGGACTACGAGATACAACAAACCGATGATGTTCCTATCAGCAATATGTCTATTAACATTAAACCTAAAAAAGAAGAAGGACAATATATCTCGATAGGATATTCAAAAAATTTCGGAGTATGTGGCACGGGACTTTCTCAGGAAGAGATAGATCTCAATGGTCATCCTGTATGGAAAGGGACATATGATAATTATCCTTTATGGAATTTTATTGTATTGAAGGATGAGAATAGCGATTGCGTTATCATCAACCATGCAGCAGATACATGGTCTAAGAATTACGAAAAGGAGATAGACGAAATTCTTTCCACAGTTGAGTTTAATATCAAGGACAAGTTAGTTCCGGATGGTGAGATCGTAAATATTTCTGCTTGTACACGTCCGGAAAGTATAGAGTACACCTACGATGACTGTATAGATATTCAAAACATAAGAGAATATTTCAACTCATTGGACCTTGACGGCAATCTAAGCGAAAATCCAGGCGATAGGAATGGTATGAGCTGGGCTCTGACATTTAAATATGCTGATAACCATGAGGTAACACTCTACTATTTTGACGAGTATATCTTAAATGCTGAGGGCCAGTGGTTCAGGGTAAAACATGAGCAAGCGGAAAAATTTGATGAAATCCTGTCAGGTATCGAATTATTTAAGATAACTCCGTCAAAGAACAAAGTTGAAGACTTTGAACGGAATATAGGAGAAATGCCTTATACCGTTGATGGGGATGAGTGTTATAATATTGTACCGCAGGACATCAGCGAAAAATATGGATTTGACATATTTAAGTTTGATAAATCCTATGCAGGTTACCTGATGTACAATGATAAGATCTATTCGCTCGGTTCGTCGTTTGGAGGGTACGGACTGACAGCATTTGCAGTAGCAGATTTAAACAAGGACGGAATGAGGGAAATATATTTCACATTTTCTTGTGGTTCAGGTATTTATCGTTCACAGATAGGCTATTTTGACATGGCTACAGAAGAAGTTAAGATATTTGACTACTCAAATGAAGATAATGATATGTCTTTCTATGTCGACAGTGGCAAACTGCAGGTCTGCAATGCGAGAGTTACTCCAATGGGTTCCACTTTGTTAAAAATTGTAAATCTAAAGAAAGTTGGAGAGATCGTGCTTGATGATGGAGAGATAAAATTTAACGCAAGATAACATAGGATTCAGAGATTATACTGGGTGGACCTGCACCAAGAGGAGGAATATGAGATACCGAAAAAATATAATAATCATATCTATTGTGTCATTATTACTGGTTGGCTGTACCGGTTCTTCCAAAAACCTTATGGAAGATATAAGTAAAAATGCGATTCTTACAACAAGTGAGTTATCATTAGATGAATTCGCAGTCAAACAGACTGACTTTGCGCTAAGGCTTTTTAATACATGCAGAGTATCTGATGAAAAAGAAAAAAATACGCTTGTTTCCCCTCTTTCTGTTTTGATGGCATTGGCTATGACAGCTAACGGAGCAGACGGTGATACGCTGGATGAGATGGAAAAAACGCTTGGCATGACTAAAGATGAACTTAATGATCTGTCATATACATATATGGAAATGCTTTCATTGAGAAATCCTAAGTTTGGTAAGTTAAGTCTTGCCAATTCTATATGGTTTACTGATGATAAACGATTTACGGTTAATCAATCTTTTTTGCAGACCAATAAAGATTATTATGAAGGCGATATATATAAGGCCCCATTTGATAAAACCACGCTGGATGATATAAATCAATGGGTCAAAGACAAAACTGACGGGATGATTCCTTCTATTTTGAATGATATTCCGTCGGAAGTGGTAATGTATCTTGTAAATGCCCTGGCTTTTGATGCAGAATGGACAGAACCTTATCTTGAAATACAAGTGAAGGATGGCATATTTACAACTGAAGACGGCAAGAAAGAGACCAAGTCATTTCTTTGTGGAGAGGAAAATACATATATAGAAGATGAAAATTCTGTCGGATTTATAAAGTATTATAAGGGGTGTAAATATGGTTTTGCTGCCATACTGCCCAATGAAGGTATTTGCGTAGATGATTATCTTGATTCTGTTGATGGTACTCATATATATCAGATGCTGACAAATAAGAAAAATTCAATACTATCTACAGCTATTCCTAAGTTCAAAACTGAATATTCATCGGAAGTGTCAGATCAGCTTAAAAATATGGGTATAAAGCAGGCGTTTGATATTAACAAAGCTGATTTTAGGAACTTAGGTACATCAACCGCCGGAAATATTTATATAAAAGATGTATTTCATAAAACGTTCATAAGCGTTGATGAAAAGGGGACAAAGGCCGGAGCTGCTACTGTTGTAGCATTGGAAGATGGAGCATTGTTTGAACCCAGGGAGATTTTTCTGGATAGACCTTTTATATATATGCTGATAGATTGTGAAACTAACAGCCCTATTTTTATAGGTGTTATGAGGGATCTTGAGTTGTAGATTTTGTTCCCTGAAATAACCCTCTGGGGACTATTTGAGAGGGTGGCCGTACCGTTGGTTCAGGTAAGGTTGTTAACATAATCGAATAATTGTTTTAGGCTGATAAACTCAGTAAAATCAAGGCTTTACAGAGTTTAGCTTCGTAAAAGTCATACAAATGTACTACAAATTTTCAAATCAATCTGCAATATTTGACAATATATTGCAAGACTGATATGGTCAAGATAACTAAATAGCTTACATTTAAGGACACTTTCTTAGAATGAGAATTCTATGAAGGTGTCCTTTGTGCTTGTGCAACAAAATTAAAAGAAGGAGGAAGCAAATGCAGCAGACAGCGACATGGCATGTAACTTTACACATAGGTTTTATTAATACAGGCCCATAATACAAAAGGTATTTATAGATCGGAGGAACAATGAGAAAAGACTTCAGAGAGACAAGGTTTCCGAATAACCTTGTAAATGTAAGGATACAAGCTAACAGCTCTTATCAGCTTAAAAGAGTACTGGAAGCCGTAGAAATGGAAAAAGGTTTTACGCTTATGAGCAAATCGGAAATACAGACCAACAGGACTGCAGGTCCTAGGCTTAGGCAGTTTATAACACTGAAGGATGATAAGTCTGAAAAGAAAGCATGGCAGAAAAGAAAGAAAAGCTATAAAAATTATGTTGGCAACAAAGAAAAGCAGATTGTAACAGTAGACTAACGGAGGGAAAAAGCCTATGTGTAAGATATTAGCAGTGGCTAACCACAAGGGTGGCGTGGCCAAAACAACAAGTACAGTAAATATAGGAATAGGACTTGCAAGACAGGGACAGAAGGTGCTCCTGGTGGATTCGGATGCACAGGCATCACTGACATCAAGTCTGGGGTTCCGGGATCCTGATTCACTTAAGTACACCATTGCAAACGTTTTTGACAGAGCGATACATGGAAAAGATTATGATCCGGAGGAAGGGATCCTGCATCACGGTGAAGGTATAGATTTGATTCCGTCAAGCATCGACCTTTCAATATGTGAAGCGGATATTTTCAAAGCATACAGATGTGAATATATCCTCAAGAGATACCTGGGTAGCCTGAAAAAGAAATACGACTGGATCCTGATTGACTGTCCGCCTTCGTTAAGCAAACTGACAGTTAATGACCTTGTAGCAGCTGACAGTGTAATAATACCTGCACAGGCCGGTTATCTTTCTACAAAGGGACTTGGACAGATTATTGGTACTATAAAGCAGATCATCAGTTGCAGGGTCAATTTCAGGCTAAAGGTGGAAGGAATACTTCTTACAATGGTTGACAGCAGGACAAATTACTGTAAAGAGATAATACAGAAGATAAATGAAGAATACGGGGAACAGGCTCCGATATTTGAAAGCTCCATACCGTTATCCGTTAAGGTTGCCGAAGCCTCTAAACTCGGGATGAGCATTTTCAGACATGACATTAAGGGAAAAGCCGCAAAGGCATATGAATCCATTGTTGCTGAAATAATGGGAAATAACAGGATCGGGGGTGAGGCATAATGGACAGTAATACTGAAGAAAGAATAAGCGTGAATGCTTTTGCTGCTTTCCTGGGCGCAGGAGAGAATGAAGAGATAAGCCAGATAGAACTGTCAGAGCTTCATCCTTTCAAGGATCATCCGTTTAAGGTCATTGATGACGAGAAGATGAAGGAAATGGCCGAGGGACTGAAGAATGGCGGAAAGATAATCATACCCGGTATAGTAAGACCGTTTCTTGACGGAGGTTACGAAATAATATCGGGTCACAGGAGAAAGAGAGCCTGTGAGCTTGCCGGACTGGATACGATGCCGGTCATCATAAGGAACATGAACGATGATGAAGCGGTCCTGGAAATGGTAAAGACCAACCTGGACCAACGGGAGGAACTATTCCCAAGTGAGAAAGCATTTGCCTATAAGATGAAGCTCGAAGCCCTATCACATCAGGGGAAAAGTGATGGAGAAGGAACTTCCGACCAACTTGGTCGGAAGTTGGAAACCGCAGACATTGTAGGTGAATCCGGTGGCGATAGTAAAAACCAGGTAAGACGGTACATAAGGCTTACAAGGCTAATTAAGCCCCTCCTGGATATGGTAGATGATAAAAAAATAAAGTTTATTCCTGCTGTTGAGCTGTCATACCTTACAGAAAAACAACAGGAAATCTTACTGGCAGTGATGGATGCAGAATCGGTAACCCCGTCTTTGTCACAGGCACAGCAGCTAAAAAAACTCAGCCAAGATAAAGCTTATACCAAAGAATCGGTATATGGAATTATGGTCATAGAACCCGTGAAGGAAAGAAAGATAACCATAAAACAGGACATCATATCAAAATATTTTGATTCAGATATCAGCGATGAAGAAATAGAAAAGATAATCTGTACACTTCTTGAGAAATGGAAGAGAAACGGAGGCAGAAAATGAGAGAACCATTAAACCTTAAATACTATCGTGGTGACGAGCCTGACAATCTTTGTTTTTACAGGATACCGAAGGTGTTGTTTACGAAAGCCTATTTTGAAGAAGTGTCAACGGATGCAAAGGTATTGT
>JAEEGJ010002068.1_pt1 | contig 150830 bp, 111 predicted proteins | sample 8958761 | NCBI WGS metagenome assembly JAEEGJ01 (sample SAMN16246546, study PRJNA631951) | gut metagenome | biome: gut microbiome; feature: rumen; material: RS-attached | host: Bos | place: Iran: Karaj | collected 2018-10
TGGACGTGTGTCTCGAACCCAAAGAAGACTTCTGCGCCACCGGCATCAGTGTCCCGATTCGATCCGGGCAGAAAGTCTACACGTCCGATAAGATCCCCACACAGGTCATCGTACAGTGTGACGACGGAAATTACTACATTTTTCAGGAACGGAAATAAGCGGGTCCGGAATAGTTTATTCCAGAACGATCGTGCCGCCGCCTAAGACCTCGTCGCCGTTATAGAAGACTGCGGCCTGGCCGGGTGTGATCGCACGGATCGGTTCGTCGAAAACAAGCTTCACTTTTCCGTCTTCCAGAGGATGCGCAGTCGCCCACTGTTCCTTCTGGTGGTAGCGGAGTTTGGCCTGCACGCGAACAGGTTCAGCCGGGACTTCTCCCGAGATCCAGTTCACATCGTCGATCAGAGCCTCGGTGTTCCGGAGGTCTTCATCATACACGAGGATGACGCGGTTGTTCTCCACATCAAGGCGGAAGACGTACATCGGGGCCGGAAGCGCAAGTCCCAGGCCTCTTCTCTGTCCCGGAGTATAGGCAACGATACCTTTATGCGTGCCCAGCACTTTTCCATCCTTATCGACGAAATCACCGGCCGGATATTCTTTGCCGGTCGTCTTTTTGAGAAAAGAAACGTAGTCGCCATCGGGCACAAAACAGATGTCCTGGCTCTCTCTTTTTTCGGCATTGATCATGCCGGCATCCTTTGCGATCTCCCGGACTTCCGTTTTCTTAAGATCGCCCAGGGGGAACACCGTATGTGCCAGCTGTTCCTGCGTCAGCGTATAAAGGACATAGCTCTGGTCCTTGGTCTCATCCAGCGCCTTAAGAAGATGGTAGCGGCCATCATCTCTTTTCTCGATCCTTGCATAGTGACCGGTGACGATCACGTCGCACTTTAAGATCTGAGCGCGCTCGTAGAGTTTTCCGAATTTCAGATAGCGGTTACAGTCGATGCAGGGATTCGGCGTACGGCCATGCTCGTAGCAGTCCACGAACTTGCCGATGACCTTTTCCCTGAATTCTTCCTTGAAATTGAAAACATAGTAAGGAATGCCGAGGTGCATGCACACAGAACGTGCATCCTCCACATCATCTAAAGAACAGCATGTCTTGGGATTACTTACGACGATATCTTCGTTACTGTAAAGCTTCATGGTACAGCCGATACAGTCGTACCCTCTGTCCATCATGATCTTGGCGGCCAGGGAAGAATCCACGCCGCCGCTCATGGCAATTAAAGCACCGCTCATTTTCCGAGTTCCAGCATCGCGTCGATGCACTTTCTGGAATCGCGGATCAGCTCATCACTCATAAGGATCTCTTCGCCGCCGGTGCCGAGGATGGTGCGGTACACATCGACCAGCGTCGTAGCCTGCATATTGTGGCAGACGCAGTCTTTGGAAAGCGGGAAGAAACTCTTATCCGGGCAGTCGAACTGCAGATGCTCGACGATGCTGTTTTCCGTAGCGATGATGAATTCCTTCTCATCGCTCTTTTTCGCATAGGCCATGATCTCCGTTGTGGATCCGACGAAATCCGCCTGAGCGACGAATTCCGGACGGCTCTCCGGATGGATCAGGATCTTGGCACCCGGGTGCTCCTTCCGAGCTCTGTCAAAATCTCTCTGCGTAAAGCGCAGGTGGGTCGGACATCCGCCGTGAACGAGCTTCATCTGCTTTTCCGGAAGCTTCTTGCCGATCCAGTCGCCGAGGTTACAGTCCGGTACGAAAAGGATCTTGTCGTTATCGATATTCCGGATGATCTTTACCGCAGAAGAAGATGTGACTGCCACATCGCAGAGCGTCTTTAATTCCGCGGTCGTATTGATATAGGCAACTACCGTATGGTCCGGATTCTCTGCCTTTAGTGCGGCGAGCATCTCCGGCTCGATCTGCTCGGCCATCGGGCAGCCGGCTACGGGATTTGCGAGATATACCTGCTTTTCCGGAGAGAGCATCTTCACGGTCTCCGCCATAAAACGGACGCCGCACATGATGACTTTTTTCGCGGAAACTTTCGCCGCTTCCTGGGCAAGTCCGAAAGAATCGCCGATGTAGTCTGCGACCTCCCAGATATCGTGACGCTGATATGCATGCACTAAAATGCAGATATCGCGCTCCTTCTTCTCCTTGTTGATCACATCCTGTAATTCTCGAACTGTCATATTTCCCCTCTCTTTTCCGCTTTCCGCGCGAAAAGCACCTGTCTTTTCTTTGTGTTCCGAATAACTTTATCCCTCAATGAACATCGGGAAATAGCTCTCGATGTCGTCGAAGAATTTCTTTAAGTGGATCAGATCTGTCGCCGCCTTGTGCACGGTGATCGAGATCGGCAGATACTTTCTTCCGCCTTCTTCAATGATCTTGCACATATCTACCGCCGGGAAGAAATAGTCCTTCATCTCGTGAAGATCGACAGAGAATCCGTCAAAGGAGAACCACGGGTTGAAGCAGACATTATAGCTGTTCGTCGGCGGCATTCCTTTCATAGCGAAAACGCCCTTGCTGGAACCGTACTTTTCCAGGTCGTTTAAGAACTTTTCGTTAAAAACGGCAAAGTCCTCATCATATTCTGTCCAGAGGATCGTGCTGGTCTCATCGTCTTCGTGGAAGACCGGATATGCCGGATTTAAGTAGTTCCACCAGCCGATCTGTCCGTCCTTATACGCTACGGAAAGCTCGCCCTGATTGTTGATGGCGCGCGTCACCATATAGTAGAAAACGCAGTCCTGGCGGTATCCCTTCTTCTCGATCGCAGGAAGCAGTTCCGTCACATCGATCCTTCTATTTAGAGAGATGTTCATCGGGAACATCTTCGCATAATAGTGAAAATGCTGGGCACGCGGCCATGTCGCCTGATCGTAAGTAAAAAACTGTGATTTCATAAGCACTCCTCGATATGGTCGATGGACATCACCTGTGCATAGCGGTGATTCCAGATCTCGTAGCTGTAGTAGTGATAAAGTTCCTCACCGGAAAGATACCGGTTGTCGAATGTGGTGTGGCCGCCTCGCGGAACGATGACATCGTATCCTAATTCAAAAGCCACTTTCACGGTAGCGTCCACGCAGAAATCAGTCTGCATTCCCGTGATGATCAGCTTCCCGATATCGCGTTCCTTCAGATAATCATTGAGGCCCGTTCCACGGAAAGCACTGTTGAACTTCTTGTCGAAGATCTTCTCGTCACCCTTCGGAGCGACCTGGGAATAGATCTCAAATCCGCTCTCGCCATTGACCAGCGTGTTGTCTTCGTGACGGACAAAGATGACTTCGATCCCTTTGTCCCTGCATATCTTTTCCATCTGGCTGATCGTCTTGATCAGTCGTTTTTCATCATAAGGATGCTCCAGGATCAGGGCATTCTGCATATCGATCACAAGCATAGCCGTCTTTGGCATGAGACAACACTTCCTTCGCCTATAAAGTTGCACAGAACTGTACTTACATACTATACCACAATTCCCCTCATCAAATCTCCCCTAATTATATATAAGGAAAAGAGTTTTCGACGTGCCTCGACACGGATTAAACGCTATGCTTTCGAAGTGCCTCCGCAGGGCATCGCCCGAGGACAGCACAAGAAAACTCTTTGCCGCAAGGGTCGAGGCTGCCCCGACGGATCGGAACAGCCTCTGGAAACAAGGAAGTAGAGGTATATATTTAGGGAGGTCCTGCGATGTTGATCAGCCATTGCTGGCTTCTTTTTCCGATCTTTCCGCCCGTACTCTCGGACCGGTGACCGGCTTAACTTGTGACTTCTCTTCTTTTTTAGTGTTTTCTACCCATTCCACCGTATCTTCGAGGGAGGCCCTCAGATCTCTCGGGGAATAGTGCAGATCATTGTTGGCCCGCTCACTTTCGTAGAGCGGCTCGGGTGAGATGAACGGTCCGTATTTCTCCTTCGGATTCGTTTTTCTCGTGACCTTATAGTAGAGCTGGGCGATGCCCTTTCCACTTAAGAGCCAGTTAGGGACCTTCTTGGTCACTTCATCTCTTCCTGTGATCTCATGGAGACTGTGGAGGAAATCCTGTGTACTCATGTAAGCATTGGAGAGGATGTAGCATGTGCCCTTCTCACTATGTTCCGCTGCTTCGAGCACTCCGGCCGCCACGTCACGGACGTCTGTGAAATCCACGCCGCCCGGAATACTGACTTTGAGATCTCCGGAGAGATAATCACGGATGAGACTGATGATATCGGAATTGCCGTATTCGTACGGCCCTAAGACTAAAGACGGAAGAAGGATCACTGCATTCAAGCCATTGAGTGTTACCTTATCCAGAATATACTGGGTAGCTTCCGCTTTCGACTTGGCGTAATCGCCAAAGACTTTATTTCTGTCGAAGAACTGCACTTCTTTTACAGGTTCGGATTTCTCCGGCATCGGTATGGATCTGGCAGATCCGATATAGATCAGTTTTCCGATCTTCTTCTTTACACATGTATCTGTGATATTCATTGTGCCGTGCACATTTACACGGCGTACCATGAGATCGGTCTTCTCCGAGATCACGTTTCTCTCCTGTGCGTGGATCAGGATCGCTTTCCGCGGATCCTCCAGTTCGAAGAAATCCTTCATGGAGTCTTTTACAAGGATATCACCATACTTTACTTCTACCGGAAGTCCGGCCAGAGGAGTCGTATCCTCTTCCGGATTGACGAGAACGCGTACGGATTTCCCATTATCCAGCAGCATTCTGACGATGGTATTGCCTATTTGACCGGTCGCGCCGGTGACTAAATACTGAGTCATTCCCCTAACCCCCTTTCGGGTAGTAATAGATTCCCTGGTTCCCTAACCTCTTACGTCTATTATGTGGGAATAATTTGAACAATTTTTGCGGATAAGAAAAACAAAACGGCGTTTTTACGTCTATTTAATGACTATTTTGTAAACGATCGTCAGGTCAGGACCTGTCCGACCGCATCTTTGATGCGCTCCAGACGGGCTCCGACAAACACGGGATCTTCGGAGATCTCACAGTTGGAAGAAAGCCATTTCCCGAACACATCGGGCCTGATACGAAGGGCTTCACGGATATCGGTATAGGCGGGACTTGCATCGAGCGAGCGGGCATTTACGCTTTCTTCCGACTCATCTTCATCGATCAGGATCGGCATGATGCGGTCGATATCCTTCTGGGAGATCGCGCGCTGGACCGTCAGCCAGTCGGCCAGGACACAGGCGGCCTCCTCGACCGCACGTGTTTCCACCGCCTCCGGAAGGCGCGAGAATCTTGTATCGTAGCGGTCCCACTCGATGTGTTCCTTCTTCCGGAACTTCACCACGAGGATGATCTCATCGGCAATGATGAGAAAATCGATTGCGGCGGAAGCCATATCCGTTTTTAACGTTATATTATAGTAGACCTGAAGGGGCAGTTCCGATTTCACGATCTGGGATGCGACGGTCTGGTGCAGTTTCACCTGCGCGGCCAGTTCCCCCCAGGCAGACAGAAAGACCTTCTTCATCTCTTTGGGACAGGTCTCCGACTTTTCTTTGAGCCGCAGGATCTCCTCCATCCGGTTATCGAATGGTTTGATCCAGGTCAGTTCTCGAACTTGTGGTTCCTGTGCCCGATGAAAAAGGTCCATCTTAAACTCCTGTTCATCCGGGGCTGTTTTTTATGTTGAACGTCAGCCGTTCAGCGTCTCGTACTTTCTCACCCCGTAGTGAGTAATTATAGCATAAGCACCGGCACAAAGTCCCGCAAAGAGGACGATCTCTCCTGCGAAAACTCCGTACGTCACCGTATCTTTTGTGATGATCACCGCAATGACAAGGCCGATACCGGAAAGGATCGCGAGGATCATGTTGATGACCATCGTCAGGATGATCGCCATGCCCTTCTTGATGACCTCCGCTTCATTGGTCCAGTCGAGACGGGCGAAGATCAGGCCGAAGATCAGGCCGACGAATGAGCACAGAAGGTGGAAAAGGCTCGTCAGAACGATCAGCAGGAGGCACGGGAGGATGCCCGCATTACTTACGATCGAAAGCACGATGCATGCGATGATGGAGACCGGCTGGAAGATCAGGACGCTGACCATGAGTTTGGAAAAGAGTATGATCTTCGTCGGGATCGGAAGCGACTTGTTGAGCCAGATCCTTTTGCCTTCGATGGAGACCGACGACGGTGTCGTGTAGGTCACGGAAGCAAAGAAGTTGATCATGGCGGCCCAGATCGCTGCCCAGGTAAGCCCGGTGAATTTCGATAAGAGATCCACGGTTTCCCCATCGACCTCGATCGATTCTAAAAATGAGATGTCACCTACACCTTTATATGCGATATACGCAACAGCAGCGATCAGCAGGATCGTACCGAACAGTGTATTCATGATATAGTTCGTAGAAGAGAAATATCTTCTCAGTTCCATGGAAAGGACGGCCTTTTTAAAGGAAGATCCCTTATAGTTTCTGGCTTTCTTCGAATTATCCACATGGAAGTCAATGCCGTTTAATCCGCGGGTATGGATATAGACCGCGAGGATCAGCGGAATGACCGTGATCAGAAGCGTAAGAAGAACACAGACGAGATCTCCGCTGTAGATCGCTTCAGTGATCCAGTAAAATGGCAGGATCTGCTTCATCTTGGTGATGGATTCTGCTGTTGTGATATTCAGTTCCTCTGCATAGGAAGAGATATTCGGAACTACGACCATGTAAAGAAGAAGTGTGCCCATGGTCAGGATGATCGTTGCGATCTGTCCGAACTTGGTCGCTCTTCTCAGAAAACTGATCATAGCGCTGATCAGAAGCGAGATGAAAAGCGGAAGTGCCGGGATCAGAAAGCCGATCGCGATTCCACGGAAAAAGAGTGCGGAAGAAGCTCCGCCCACTGTGCAGACGATCAGGAAGGAAGGGACCAGCATGACCATCGCGCAGAGCACATCGAGCAGATACATCCCCAGAAGTTTGGAGATGACGATACTGGCCTTCGGGATCGGCATCGCAAGAAGCATGCCCGTATCACTGGATCTGGCATCTCTTGTGGAGTTGATCACGCCGAACATCAGGGCGATGATCATGGAAAGAGAAAGCGAGATGAAGATCGCATATTCTGCCAGATCTTTTTCCACTAAAAGATAGGTGGTCGAACCGCCGATGATCGCAAACATACCGATCATGAACAGCCCCAGGATCGCAAGACCGATCGCCGCGATGATGAACGGCGTCTTGCCTTTTCTATTCAAGCTGTTGACGAGTGAGATAAACTCGGTGCGCAGCAGTATCAGAAGTGTACGCATATCAGTTGGCCTCCTCGGTGATCTCCAGGAAGACTTCCTCCAGAGAAGCATTGCCCTTGACTTCTTCCATGGTGCCGGCAGCGATCAGCTTGCCGCTCTTGATGATGGCGATTTTGTCGCAGAGCTTTTCGGCTACTTCGAGAACGTGTGTCGAGAAGAAGATCGCACTTCCCTTGCTGCAGAATTCACGCATCATGTTCTTTACGATAAAGGCAGCCTTCGGGTCGAGTCCGACGAACGGCTCGTCCATGATAAGAAGCTTCGGGTCGTGGACAAATGCGCCGATGATCGCCAGTTTCTGCTTCATACCATGTGAATACGAAGCGATCTGGTTATTCAGCGCATCCAGGATCTCAAGCTGGGCTGCGAGCGATTCGATCTTTGCTTTTCTGTCTTTTTTCGATACACGGAAGATATCCGCCACGAAGTTTAAGTACTGCATACCGGAAAGATTGTCATAAAGTTCCGGATTGTCCGGGATGTAAGCAATGATGGACTTGGCCGCGATCGGATCATCCTTGATGGAGATCCCGTCGATAGTGATCGTCCCCTTCTCAAACTGGTGAAGTCCGGCGATCGCTTTGATAGTCGTCGTCTTACCTGCGCCGTTATGGCCGATAAAACCATAGATCTCCCCTGCTTTTACCTCCAGCGTAAGATCGTCCACACCGACCTTTCCGCCCGGGTAAGTCTTTGTCAGATTCTCGATTTTCAACATGTCCTTGTCCTCCCACAATACTCTCATGCAATATTATTTCGGTGTTTTTCCGAGTTGGCTATCGTATCTACCATACACATTCTACGGATAAATCGCCAACAAATCGCTAACAGATTATAAAGAATAGATAAAGTTTGCCACAAATACAAGGGTTTTCTCAAGTTTTTTGCCTTATCTTGAAGGACAAAAACTTTTGAACACTTTGCACAAATTCACACTTGATTTCTACTATCTCTTATGTGAAAATAGGAACAATGATTTATATGTGGAAATTTGGGTTTTCGGAAAGGAAGCATCTATGGCATCAGAACAGGTGAATCGAATCCTCGAGGCAGAAAAGAAGGCCGTCGAGATCGAACAGGACGCAAGGATAAAGGCGGATGAGATCCTGGCAAACGCTCAGAAACAGGCGCAGAAGGATTATCAGGAAGCCCTTTCGAATGCCAGAAAGAAAGTCGCTAATCTTTACGAAGAGCATAAGACATCCGGCTCGAATGAGAACACCGCCAGCGATGCCGCTTCCGAAAAAGCCGCGGAGAAGCTCCGCGACGATGCCGAACCGAACCGTGAAGCAGCCATTACCGCCGCTATGAATATTTTAATGGGAAGGAAATAAGACGTATGGCCATACTTCCCATGAAACACATCGAGATCATCGCCATGCAGAAGGACGCCAAGAACATCGTCGACCTCCTGCAGCGTCTCGGCACCGTAGATGTTACGGAACGCGATATCAACGATGAGACGGAAGAACTGAACCTTTTCCCTACCCGCACAAGCTTAAACCAGCTCGAGAAAACATCCGCATCGATCCAGCATGCGATCTCCCTGGTCGAAGAATTCTCGAAAGAAAAGAAACCTTTCCTGTCCGGATTTGCGGGACGTGAGGCCCTTACTCCCGAAGAGTTCGCCGCTCGTGCGGAAAAGAACGACGAGACCATGAAGATCGTCTATGAGATCGAAGCACTTGACCGCAAGATCGCTTCGGAAACGACGGTCCGAACCCATACACAGCATCAGCTTGATGCGATCCTCCCCTGGGAGAAGCTTGATATCCCCATGCAGTACACCGGATCCCAGAAGACCTCCTGTATCGTAGGACAGTTCTCGGAGAATTACGACGAGAGATCCTTCTACGAGGAATTCTGCCGCCAGTACACCGCCATGAAGGAATCCGAGGCGGTCTTAAAGGGGATCTCAGCTGATCAGGAGGAACTGAAGATCCCGGACATTTATACGGAGATCGTTTACTCCGCCGCAGATCAGACCTGCGCTTCTTTTATAGTACATAAAAAGGATTATGAGGACGTTCTCGCTACACTGCGCAGGATGTCTTTTACTGCACCGTCGGATCCGACCAAGCATCCGCCGGAGGTCCGCATCGGAAGACTGAAGAACCGTATCAAGGAAGCAACTCTTGCCATCGAGGAGTCCCGTGAGAGATTAAAGGATCACGCCAAGAGCCTCGATGACCTCTACTTCCTTTCTGATTATATGATCATGCGTCAGGATAAGTACGACATGCTCGGCAGACTGCTCTTTTCGAGCAAGACCTTCATCCTTGACGGCTTTGTCGCTGCGGAAGACTGTGCGCATGTCGAGGAAGTATTAACTTCCAAGTTCGAGCTCGTATTCGAAAGCCGCGATCCGCTTCCGGACGAAGAGATCCCGGCCAAGTTCAAGAATAATGCATTCGTTACGCCTGTGGAGGACATCGTAGAATCCTATAGCGCACCGACCAAGGGCGATATCGACCCGAACCCGGTCATGGCGTTCTTCTACTATTTCTTCTTCGGCATGATGCTTTCCGATGCAGGTTACGGCATCCTCCTGATGCTCGGCACCCTGTTCGTTCTCCTGAAGAGAAAGCCGGAAGGCAACAACAAAAAGAACATGATGAAATTCTTCTACTGCGGCATGGCCACCACTTTCTGGGGCTTCATGTACGGCAGTTTCTTCGGAGATGTCGTGGCTTCGATCTCCAAGGGCTTCGGCTCCGGCAAAGTCTCCCTCGATCCGATCTGGTTCGATCCGAGTAAAGATCCGATGAAGCTTCTGATCCTGAGCTTCTGCCTCGGCTTCATCCACATCATGCTCGGTCTGGGCGCCAAGTTCTACAGAATGTGTAAAAACGGAGATGTCATCGGTGCGATCTGTGATGTCTTCTTCTGGTATGTCGCTTTTGGCGGCATCGTTATGGTCATTCTCCCGAGCATCCTCGGTGTATTTACTCCCTGGACGATCGCTGAAAACGTCCCGATCGTCGAGATCGGCAAGTGGGTCGCGATCGCAGGTGCCGTCGGTATCTTCGTGGCCGGCGGTCATGGTAAGAAAGGCATTATGGGCAGGCTCATCGGAGGCTTCGGCAGCATCTACGGTGTCACCGGATATTTCAGTGACCTTCTCTCTTATTCCCGTCTCATGGCGTTAGGCCTCGTTACGGGTATCGTCGGATCGGTGGCAAACTCCATCGGTATCCTCTTCGGAAGCGGATTCGTGAAGCTCCTTATCTTCATCTTCGTATTCTGCTTCTTCCATGCGATTAATCTGGGCATCAGCGCCCTCGGTGCTTATGTTCATGTTAATAGATTACAGTACGTAGAATTCCTCTCAAAGTTCTACGACGGCGGCGGAACGATGTTTACGCCGTTCACTGGTAACACCAAACACTTCAAAATTAAGGAGGACAATTAAATGAATTGGGGTATGTTACTTGCATTATTTGGAGCTGGACTTGCCGTTACAACAAACTGTTTCGGATCGTCCAAAGGCGTAGGTATGGTGGCGGAGGCTGCATCTCCGGTCATCACAGAAGACTCGAGCAAATTCGGTAAGCTTCTCGTTCTGATGCTTCTTCCGGGTTCCCAGGGTCTCTATGGTCTCGTTATCACCATCCTCTCCCTCACACAGATCGGCGTTCTCGGCGGAGAAGTTATTCCGAACTCGGCAGCAGGTGTTGCCCGCGGCGCTCTCTTCCTGATCGCATGTCTCCCGATGGCTCTCGGCGGATTAGCTTCTGCGCTTCTTCAGGCTCGAGTTGCCCTCACAGGTGTAAACCTCATCTCCAAGCGTCCGCAGGATTCCGGTAAAGCCGTAACCTCCGCTTCCCTCGTTGAGCTTTACGCCCTCTTGAGCTTCGTAACCTCTCTTCTGATGGTCATGAGCATCAACAGCATTAAGTGGTAAGAAACAACATTACGTTGTGATTGATTTAAGGAGCAGATATGGCAGGTATAGATTCCATCATTGATCGGATCCTCAAGGACGCGCGTGAATCGGCAGATGCACGTGTGGCCAGAGCCGAACAGGATGCTGAAAAACTCATCGCCAAGAAGAAGGATCAGGCCAAAGAAGAGGAAGCAAAAATGCTTTCCGATGCTCAGCTGGTCATCGATGCCCAGGATAAGCAGAACCGCGCGTCTCAGAACACAAAGTCGCAGCGTCGTCTTCTTTCCGAGCGCGTCGCCATGATCGATGAGATCGTCGAAGAGGCCAAAAAGCGTATCCGCGCTCTTTCGAAAGAGGAACGTCTTTCCATGATCGCCGATTTCGTCATCTCCAGCAGTGAAGGAGAAGACGGTGAGCTGATCGTGAGTGCGCAGGATAAAGAAGCGGTCACCGACGCTTTTCTCTCTGATCTTTCCTCGAAGACAGGATCTAAGATCACGCTTTCGGATAAGGCCGGCGATTTTGATACCGGCTGCATCCTGATCTGCGGAGAATGTGAATATAACGGTACTCTGGAAGCACGGGTAAGCGATCTCGACAGCGATATCCGCGACTGCATCAACCAGGTACTGTTTACGAAGAAATAATTGTTTAACGAAAGGATCGCCAGAAGCAATGGGACCTAGTATTTCAAAATATGCCTATGCCGTTTCCGGTGCACATGTTTACGAGAAGTATTTCTTCCGTAAAAGTGACATGGATAAGCTTTTGGCAGCGCCCACTTACGAGGCGGTAGTTGCGATCCTGCAGGAGCGCGGCTGGCCTATGCCCGAAGATACAAGGGACAGTGGAAAGATCCTGGACCTTGAACTTTCCCGCGCATGGGACTGGATGCAGAAATCCTCTCCGGATCCGACGATCTTCCGATCATTGGTCCTTCGTAACGATTATCACAATCTCAAGGCCGGCATTAAGTGCCTGCTGAGCGATTTTGAAGTAGATCAGCAGTTCTGTAAGCCCTCTTCCATTGATCCTTCTCTTATGAAGGAAGCCATTGAGACGCATTCTTTTGACCAGCTGCCGGCACCGTTTAACAGCCTGGCCGAGGAGGTCTATGATCTTCTCGTTCGAACAGGAGACGGCCAGATGGCAGACGTTCTAATCGACAGAAAATGTCTCGAAGAGATCACAAAAGAGGCCGAGTCCTCCGGATGTGACCTTCTAAAGGAAGAGATGGAGATCTATACGGCAACATGCAATATAAAGACGGCGTTCCGCGCCATCAAGACCGGCAAGGACAGTTCTTTTCTGGAAAAAGCATTGTCCGACGGCAACAGGACGATCTCAAAAGAGAAGCTTGTCGCCTGCGCCGGTGCGGAAAAGAAGATGGAGGAGCTTCTCTCCTACCTTTCTACGACATCCTATAGTTCGGGGACGAAATATTTGTCCTCCTCCCCGGCGGATTATGAAAAGTGGGTAGATGATCAGATGATCTCCCTTCTCATTCCGACGAAATACTCTCCTCTCGGACCGGAGCCGATGATCGGCTTCTATCTCGGCAAAGAGGCAGAGATCAGAAATGTAAGGATCGTCCTTGCGGCCAAGCAGAATAACCTGCCGCTGGACGTTGTATCCAAGAGATTAAGGAGGCTGTATGAATAAGATTGCCGCCATGGGCGATAGAGACAGTATATACGGCTTCGCTTCCATCGGTCTGGATATCTTTCCTCTTGACCGTATGGACAACCCGGCCACCACGCTTCACAATCTGGCCGAGGGCGATTACGCGGTGATCCTGATCACGGAATCGCTCGCCAAGAAGCTGGAAACAGAAATCGATAAATACAGCGACCGGCCACTTCCGGTCATTCTTCCGATCCCGGGAGTTACAGGGAACGAAGGAATGGGCATGAAGGCCATCTCCAAATCCGTTGAGAAGGCAGTCGGTAGCGACATTTTGAAAGAACAGTAAGAAGGTAAAAGGAGTAAGCAAAATGAGCAATGGATCCATCGTGAAGGTCTCCGGACCACTGGTAATTGCAGAAGGAATGCGTGATGCGAACCTTTTCGACGTTGTACGTGTAAGTAATGAGCGTCTGATCGGCGAGATCATCGAAATGCATGGCGACCGTGCTTCCATCCAGGTTTATGAAGAGACTGCAGGACTTCGCGCAGGCGAGCCGGTAGAATCCACAGGAGTTCCGCTTTCCGTTGAACTCGGACCCGGACTGATCGGTGGTATCTTCGACGGTATCCAGAGACCTCTGGAATCCATCATGGCACAGATCGGCAACAACCTTTCCCGCGGTATCGAAGTTCCTTCCCTTTCCCGTGAGGCGGTCTGGAAGTTCGAAGCGACAAAGAGCGCCGGCGATAAGGTCGTCGAAGGCGATACGATCGGTATCGTTCAGGAGACCGAGACAGTTAAGCATAAGATCCTGGTTCCGCCGGGAGTAAATGGCACGATCGAATCTATCGCAAGCGGCGAATATAAGCTCGAAGAGCCGGTCGGAAAATTAAAGACCGACAAGGGTGAGGAGATCGACCTGAAGCTGTATCAGCGCTGGCCGGTCCGTAAAGGTCGTCCGTACGTAAAGAAGCATGCTCCGACGATGCCGCTCGTTACAGGACAGCGTGTTATCGACTGCATGTTCCCGATCGCCAAGGGCGGTGTTGCTGCTATCCCGGGTCCGTTCGGTTCCGGTAAGACAGTTACCCAGCACCAGCTCGCAAAATGGGCACAGGCAGATATCGTCGTTTATATCGGCTGCGGTGAGCGTGGTAACGAGATGACCGACGTACTTAACGAGTTCCCGGAACTCATCGACCCATACACAGGAGAGAGCCTGATGAAGCGTACCGTGCTCATCGCGAACACTTCGGATATGCCGGTTGCTGCCCGTGAGGCTTCCATCTATACAGGTATCACCATTGCTGAATATTTCCGTGACATGGGCTACTCCGTAGCGCTCATGGCTGACTCCACCTCCCGTTGGGCTGAGGCTCTGCGTGAGATGTCCGGCCGTCTCGAGGAAATGCCTGGTGAAGAAGGTTACCCGGCTTACCTCGGTTCCCGTCTGGCGCAGTTCTATGAGCGTGCCGGCCGTGTAACGACACTCGGTTCCGAAGGCCTCGAGGGTTCCCTCTCCGCGATCGGCGCCGTATCTCCTCCGGGTGGTGATATTTCCGAGCCTGTATCTCAGGCAACTCTTCGTATCGTAAAGGTATTCTGGGGTCTTGATGCCGGTCTTGCTTACAAGCGTCACTTCCCGGCCATCAACTGGCTTACCAGTTATTCCCTTTATACAGATTCCCTCGCCGGATGGTTCGAAGAGAACGTATCTCCGGAGTGGAACAGTAACCGCGCCCGCATGATGCTCATATTGCAGGAAGAAGCGGAACTCGAAGAGATCGTTAAACTTGTAGGTATGGATGCGCTTTCCTCTTCCGACCGTCTGAAGATGGAAGTTGCCAGATCCATTCGTGAGGACTTCCTGCACCAGCTTGCGTTCCACGAAGTTGATACCCACACCTCTTTGAAGAAACAGGACTTCATGATGAAACTGATCCTGGATTACTACGACAAGGCATCCAGCACCCTTGAAATGGGCGCTGACATCGAAGCGCTGGTCGCTCTCCCGGTTCGTGAGAAGATCGGCCGTTTCAAATATGTCACCGAAGATGACTGCGAGAACGAATATGTCTCCATCGGTGCACAGCTGGCGTTCGAACTCTCCGAACTGCTGAACAAGGAGGATTAAGACATGGCAAAAGAGTACCGTACCATAAGTGAAGTCGCCGGACCGCTGATGATGGTCCGTGGTGTCACGGATGTAAGTTATAACGAGCTCGGTGAGATCGAGCTTGCAAATGGCGAGAAGCGCCGCTGCCGTGTTCTTGAGATCGACGGCACCAATGCTCTCGTACAGCTCTTCGAAAGCGGCGCAGGTATTAACCTGGCCGACAGTAAAGTAAGATTCTCCGGCAAGCAGATGGAGCTTCCGGTAAGTAAGGATATGCTCGGCCGTGTATTCGATGGTCTCGGCCGTCCGATCGACGATGGCCCGGAGATCATCCCGGACAAGAGGCTCGACGTTAACGGCCTTCCGATGAACCCGGCCGCCAGAAACTTCCCGAACGAGTTTATCCAGACCGGTGTTTCCGCTATCGATGGTCTGAACACACTGGTTCGTGGTCAGAAGCTCCCGATCTTCTCGGCATCCGGTCTTCCGCATGCCAACCTCGCTGCCCAGATCGCCCGTCAGGCAAAGGTAAGAGGCACCGACGAGAAGTTCGCCGTTGTATTCGCAGCTATCGGTATCACGTTCGAGGAAGCAAACTTCTTCATGGACAGCTTTAAAGAGACCGGCGCTATCGATAGAACAGTACTTTTCATCAACCTTGCAAATGACCCGGCTGTTGAGCGTATCGCGACACCGCGTATGGCGCTGACCGCTGCCGAGTATCTCGCATTCGATCTCGACATGCACGTTCTGGTCATCCTCACAGATATCACGAACTACGCGGATGCTCTCCGTGAGGTCTCCGCCGCAAGAAAAGAAGTTCCGGGCCGCCGTGGTTATCCGGGTTACATGTACACCGACCTTGCGTCCCTGTACGAAAGAGCCGGCCGTCAGAAGGGCAAGAGCGGATCTATCACCATGATTCCGATCCTGACCATGCCTGAGGACGATAAGACCCACCCGATCCCTGACCTTACCGGTTATATCACTGAGGGACAGGTCATCCTTTCCCGTGACCTTTACAGAAAGGGCATCATGCCGCCGATCGACGTTCTTCCGTCGCTTTCCCGTCTGAAGGATAAGGGTATCGGCGAAGGCAAGACCCGTGAGGATCACAGTAACACCATGAACCAGCTCTTCTCTGCTTACGCACGTGGTAAAGAGGCAAAAGAGCTCATGGTCATCTTAGGTGAGGCCGCTCTTACCGACATGGATAAACTCTACGCGAAGTTCTCGGATGCTTTCGAAAAAGAATACGTCTCCCAGGGCTTCAATAAGGACAGAGACATCGAAGAGACCTTAGACCTCGGCTGGAAGCTTCTCCGTATCCTCCCGAGATCGGAGCACAAGCGTATCAGCGATAAGCTCCTCGATAAGTATTACGACGAGAAAAAGTAAGAAAGAGACGGAAGAGACATGGCAACCGCGAATGTAAATCCGACAAGAATGGAACTGACACGCTTGAAGAAGCGCCTGGTTACCGCGCGCCGCGGACACAAGCTTCTCAAGGACAAGCGTGACGAACTCATGCGCCAGTTCCTCGAAGCTGTACGTGAGAACAAGCGCATCCGCCGCGAAGTGGAAGCAAAGCTCGAAGTTGCCAACCAGCACATGTCTGTCGCCAGATCCCTGATGTCCAATCAGGCGATCGCCGTCGCCATGATGTACCATAAGCAGAGCATGTCTCTGGAAGTATCGGAAAAGAACGTCATGAGCGTTAAGGTTCCGGTATTTAAAGCACAGTATAAGACCGCGGATGAGGGAGATATCTATTCTTATGGCTACTCCTTCACCCCGATCGACTTAGATGATGCGATCCTCGCACTTTCTGACATCATGCCCGATCTGATCGCTCTTGCGGAGATCGAGAAGAAATGTCAGCTCATGGCTTCCGAGATCGAGAAGACCCGCCGTCGTGTTAACGCGCTCGAGCACGTCATGATCCCGGACTATGAGGAGAAGATCCGCTACATTACCATGAAACTGGACGAAAGCGAGCGTTCCGCGACCACGCGTCTTATGAAGGTCAAGGACATGATGATCGAAAAGACGATCCGTGAGAGACTTGCCAGAGAGCAGCTCTTCGAACAGGAAATTGCCGAAACTACTGAGGCGCAGACCTGACCGTCTTTCCCGTCATCCCTGATGGAGATCAAAAGGGATCATGTTCTTCTGGTTTTTCTTTTTTAATCCGAACAGTGGAAGTAACGGGACAGACCGTCCTGCGCCGACCTCGCGTGAAATGAAACTGTGGGGCGGCCTGGGTCTTACTTTCTTTGCTGTTCTTTTCCTGACATTCCTTTTTCTTTTCATCTCCCTGTTTATTCCTAAAACAGGTTCATTTGACGAATTCTTCCCCGAAGGAGAGATCGATTGCTATTTAAGCGGAGTCAGTGAAGAACACGGCTATGAAGTCATCCTCATAACCAAAGAGGACCCCAAGATCTTTACGACCCCTGTCACCTACAACAGATACCGTGAAATGGATTATATCTATACTACTGAATCAGATGAGACCTGCTACCGTCTCAGAATATTCCATACCGGCGCAGATGAGTATTTCGTTTCCACTTACGATGCCCCCTCGACGGAAGAAGCATGGAAAGACTATAAAAGTGCAAAGCAGGAAGGTATTCGCCACAAAAACCGTTTCACCATGCTCTTCACGAGTATCTTCGTACTCATAAATGCCATCGGTACTTTCTTCTGTGTAAGATTTCTTATCCGCGTCATCAGGAATGAACGTATCCAGAAAAAGATCCAGGCTTTTGCAGAAACGTCTTCATCTGAAGAAGGGGCACCTGAGGTACCGGAAGAAAAAGATCTTCTTGCGGAAGAGATGTCCGATGAGGCAAAGATCAACAGCATCGACCCGGTAAACAATTCCTGGCACAAGTAAGAAAAAAGATCAGCTCTTTCCTAGTAGAGGCGCGGACACACGCGGCAGGATCCCCTGCATATGCGCCAGGATCACGCCATAGTTCGTGATTGGCACGCCTGCGTTCTGGCAGATGCGGATGCGGTGCATCATTTCTCTGGGATTGAGCATACAGCCGCCGCAGTGGATCACGAGATCAAAGTCCTTCAGGTCATCCGGGAAAGAATCGCCGGAGGACCACTCAAAATGGAAATCCTTCCCTGTTGTTTTCTCGATCATCTTCGGAAGTTTCACCGTGCCGATATCATTGCACTGGCGGTGATGCGTACATCCCTCGGAAATGAGGATACGTGCACCATCTTCAAGGGTGTCTAAGAATCTGGCGGAAAGGATCGCTTCGCCGAGGTCGCCTTTATAGCGGGCAAAGAGCATGGAGAAAGAGGTCAGCGGAATCTCCTCCGGAACCAGTTCATTTACTTCTTTAAAGGCCTGGCTGTCGGTGACGACCAGCTTCGGGGGCTTGCTTAACGAGGAAAGGACCTGCGGGATCTGATCGACCTGGGTTACGACCCCGATAGCATTGCTGTCCAAAATATCGCGGAGCGTCTGCTGCTGCGGAAGGATCAGGCGGCCCTTCGGCGCGGCCTCATCGATCGGGGTAACGAGTACGACGATATCTCCTTCTTCGATAAGATCCGAGATGATCCTTCTTCCGTTACTCGGATCCACGACCAGATGTGCGACCATCTCCTTAAGATCGTTAATATTGATCTTGTCGGAGGCCGACACCCAGATACTGTCCTGAACGACCTCTCTCGTTCTTCCCTTCCCGATGCGCTGCGGCACCAGATCGAGCTTGTTATATACCGTAATGTAAGGGAGATTCCTCTCTTCGAACATCTTCTTTAAGACGCGGTCACCGTCTGTCATACCGAGGGTGCCGTCTACGACCAGGATCGCGATATCGACCTTGGCCATGACTTCTTTACACTTTTCGATACGGAGAAGTCCCAGTTCGCCCTCGTCGTCCATGCCGGGCGTATCCACGATCATGACCGGACCCAGGGGCAAAAGCTCCATCGCCTTATATACAGGGTCTGTCGTCGTTCCTTTGACATCGGAAACGATGGCGATCTCCTGATTGGTAAAAGCATTGACCACACTTGATTTTCCGGCGTTCCTCATTCCGAAAAAACCGATATATATGCGCTCTCCGCGCGGCGTTGAAGACAGTTCCATACCACCAGGACTCCTCTTTGGTTTTTCTTTATTGTACTAAAACCAAAGAGGAAACCACAAGCACGAACTGAAATCTCCGTTTTTTGCAAAGAAGCGGGGTATGGCGGGAACGGTCATTTCCTCTCATTTAAGACCTGGCGGGCCCGGTTCTCTATAGTAGAGCTCACCTGCGAAAGATCCTTCTGCCCCTCAAAATACGCAGGCATCTCCTCGATAAGGATCAAGCTGATATCCGCATCTTCATATGTCATTCCCGAACAGGTCGAAAGGAGCTTCTCCGCCTTGTCGACATCCTTCATCGAGTAGAAGGTTCCAACTCTCCTTGGTAGTCCTCCTCCACCATTATAAATTAATCCTGAAATCTGCCCGCCATCGTTATAAAACGCGATGGCTTCTTCTGCTACACTGCGAAATGCCTTACGGTTCAAAACAAAACAGTCGTCCATAGCAAAGTTCTCCTGAATATCTTCCGAAAGCAAGATCTTAACAAACTCACCACATCCGTCAGGATCAGCCGCATTTGCTGATATAGCTACAGAACACCGCGAAAAAACTTCCGGTCCTCTTCCGTCGGAAGAGGGAAATCCGAAGAGCATCGGATCCTTGATTTTCGGTGTCCTATTCATATTCAGGAAGAAGGCGCCGAGACCACTGAGAAGTATAATATCAGCATATCCCTGATATTCTTCTTCGACTTTATCAGAGTATCCTCCTTTCTTCGGGACATTATTCTTTACAAAATCCGCCATTCGAGCAAATTCCGGGGCAGAGAGATCCAGTTTCCCGTCTTTATAAAACTTCTCTTTTTCTGTCTGAAACAGGCCGGCGAAATAAAAAGCCTGACCTTCATCGATCACATCCACACCATTTCGCTCTTGCTTAATAAACTCCGGATATTCCTCGAAAGTAAAGCCCTTACCGGAAGCTCCGGCTTTTGATGCATCCGTCAGGATCCCTCTAACGGAATAACTGACCGGTAGCTGATAGATACTTCCATCTGTTTTGATACACTCGATAATATTGGTAAAGTACTGCTCCGGATCAAAGTCCTTCACATATGGAGAAAGATCCAGAAGATATTCAGAGGTGTTCAGTCTTGCGTATTCTGTCGTATTGATGAGAATGTCCGGACCTTCTCCGCTTAAGATGTCCAGGGCCAGATCATTCCCCATCACAGAGATAAGATTGAGTGTATCTGTCTGACCGGCATCTGGGTCATCTTCTATTACCGTATACTGATCTTCTTCGTAATCGGACATCTTGTAGCGGTCCGATACGATAATGAAGTCCTTGTCGCTTGTTTCATTAAACTTCTTTATCGCTTCACCGAGAGTTTTGGTAAGAATAGGCACATAAAGTTCCAGGATCGTTTTCCCGACATGCGGGTTTTCTTTCGCTCTCTTAAGTCTGACGATCTGAAAGCTCTCATCGCCAGATGAATATACCTTCTCCAAACTGTTTTTACCGATAAAAGTGAATGTATCTCCGCTGCATTCAGCGAAACCGAGATAACCATCCAGGATTCCTCTGTTTAACCCGCACCAGTCAAAGTCAAAAACCGTCTCTATCTTTTTTGCGTCCATATCGATCCGACCGATTCCATCTTCCGATCTTCCATAGATCTTTCCATCAGAACCGACAATAGTCTCGTATAGAGAACCGGAGTCAAGCCATGCATATTTTTCTGCATTGGTCTCTGTCAGTTTTCCTTCAACAAGATCCAGTTTGAATACCCTTCGCCCTTTGTTTGTTGTCGTGAAAACTATCGCCGCAGTTTTGTCTTCGGGAAGAATAGACTGAACATAAATACTTGTGCCCCACTCATTGAACTTCGCTGTTTTTTCGGTCCCGTCAGGAGACTTTATCCGGAAATTATAAGTTTCGGTTCCAAATTCATCATATGCCCTAAAGGTAGAAACCGTATGCTCGCCCACTATGAAATATCGTGCGTCGTCATTATAAAACTCATCGGAAATCGTACGGGTCTCCAGTAGTTTCCCCGTTAAAGGATCATATTCGCGTTCTTTGGTATTTGCCGTGGCCGTGATTTTTCCGTTCGAATAACCAACAGCGGAAACGAACTCATTGGCATACATGCTTTTATCTGTATCGCGGTCCAGATCTATGGTATTTACGACCTTTCCGGATCCTTTATCGATGACACAGGCAACATTGATATCATAATCCCGATCGTTAAAAGATGATGCATCAGCTTCATTTTCGGCGGGTGTTTTATACTCTCCTCCCAAAAAGACTACATAATACTTGTCATCGTTTCCTACATAATCCGCGTAAAACCTGGATACCTCTTTATCCGAAGGAACCCAGGAATCCACATCTATGATCTCCGCTTCGAACCAGGGAGTATCCGAAGTGATCTTATTCACCTTTTTTTCCTTCTTCTTCCCGCAGGAAGAAAGCGGCATCAGCATCGACAGCACAAGCGATGCCGATATGAGTCTTACAAACTTTTTTCTCCATTTTTTCAACAACATGATTTCACCTCTTTTTTATTCCCAATGCCTGAATCGTTTTTATGGCATAGAAAGCAAAGCAATGCCCGGATCAGGGGATATTCCCCTGATCAAAATGCGACATGTGAATTATTTTTGGATTGTTAATTACTATGGTTCACTGCAAGATTCAACGGAACTCATATCCAAATCAGAATCTATTACATCCGAGTCGGCCATCGTAACGGTATATTCCCCATTCGGTCCCCATACATCGATCACCGCTTTTCCGGAACCCTGTTTTCCGGCATATATATATCGGGTGCCATTTCCGTCCTCCGGATCGCTACTTAAGTTTGTGATCAGCAGTCCTTTTTCAGCGTCGTATATAGAATACCCTTCCTCTGAGTCATCCACATCCTGCGTTTCATCGATTTCATTTGCAGCTGCATTTTGCTTTTGGGGCTCTGTCATAAAGCAGATCCCGACAGCTACACAGCAAGCGATCGTGATGACCACCGACCAGAGCGCCGGTTTTTTGTAATTCATCACATGATCCACCCGGTTCCTAACCGCGGTTTTCCCAAATGCCACCGGGCATGCAGTGATCAGTTTCTGCCTGATACTTAAGTTGAGGAGCGCTCGTGAATAATTCTTCCTTTCGTCCTTGTCCAGAGAGCGGATGACCGTCTCATCACATGCTAATTCAATGTCTTTGGACAGCGCGGCATATGCCAGCCAGATCGCCGGGTTGAACCAGTAGACTGACAAAAGCAGGAATCCCGCCGGCTTCCAAAGGTGATCCTTTCTTCGGATGTGGGTCTTCTCATGGGAAAGGACATATTCCAGATCTTTTCCAAAAAGCGTATACGGGATATAGATCGTCGGCCGCAGGAAACCCAGAACAAAAGGTGAATCCACCTTCTCGCTCTGTCTGATTCCGTCGTCGTATAAAGTGGCAGTCCGAAGAGTTTTTCTCAATACGATGTAACTGATAACACCATAAAGAAGCATCAGGATCACGCCGAAAAGCCAAATGTAGGATAGAATAAGAAAAATGAAACTGCTGCCCGATCGGGAGGCCTCAGTGACAGAAGCTGCTCCTGATGAAACGATCCCTTCCTGCGCCTGTGACAGTGAAACTGTCTTAAGAAGAGCCGTACTGGAGACCGGCTCACTTTGCGGAAGCAAACTAAATGAACTCTGTATAGAAAAAGGAACGACCAGCCGGATTCCGACTAGTGCCCAGATGAGGCAGATGACCCACTTGGGTGATCTTCTGGAAACCAGACGCAGAAGGAGGACCGCCGCAACCAGTACGCTTGCGTAAATACTCAGATTGATAAGTTTAATAAACAGCGTTTCCATAAAGCGCTCTCCTACTTTTCAATAATGCGGCTTATCTCTTCTATTTCCTTGTCTGATAAATTCTGTCGTTTGGCAAATGCTGCAATAAAAGCCGGGAGTGACCCTTCAAATGTCTTATCCATAAGTTCGTCGATCTCGGATACCTGCACATCCTGTTTGGAAACAAGAGACGTGACGACCGCGTTCTCATTTTTCAGAACACCTCTGTCACTGAGTCTTTTGATCACGGTATATGTTGTCGTTCGGCTCCAGCCGAGCGTCTCTTTGCATAAAGCGGCAAGGCGGGAACTTCCGATCGGCTCATTCTCCCAAAGGATCAGGCAGAATCTGTATTCACTTTCGAAGATTTTCGGAACAGACATATCGGGCCTCCTTGTCTAATGTGTTCGACTGTCTATAGTCTAATTCGTTAGACAAAGGTTGTCAATAGGGAAATTTCATTATGCACGCTGGATGTTGCTCATATACCTGGACCTCTTTGATAAGCTTTTCATAAAATGCCCTCTTCTCCGTAGCCTCATATCCTGGCATTTTGCATTCTAACGATACCACTTGGGAACCGGATTCTCCATATCATCAAAGATTGTAAGAATACTCTTGTTAAGCCTCAAAATATTATCCAATTCATCCGGTGCAAAATACTTCGCCCAAACTATTGATGTTATAGCACTCACAGAAATATATAATGCAAACAATCGCCAGAACTCTTCGGGGATATTCTCATTAAAGTATCCGTCAATCTGTCCTTTTGCGAATTCAGGATACTTTGTGTCTAACCGGTTGAACTCGTACCACGGATCGCCGAAACTCTCAAAATCCATTGTATGCCAGTCGATAACCCATACTTTTCCTGAATCTATGATCAGATTCCCCGTGTGATAATCCCCGTGATGATGACACATCGGGCGCTCCCTCAGAAGATGCTTATTAGCATCAAAATACTTGAGTATTTTTTCAAATCCCGCAAAAGGAACGCCTTCGTTTCTATATGCATCCAAGCGCGGATTTATGGTTTCTGCATACCTGTCATACCAGTTCTTTTCAGTACCCGTTTCAGGGCAGGTTTCATGTATCCTTCGCAGAATACTCCCGGCCTGCTTTCCGATTTCATATTGTTCGCTTGCGGATATTATTGAAATAACGCCTTCCAGATCTTCGCCGGTCACCCATGACAGAAGTGTAAAGACTTTTGAGCCATCATCGTTTTTTACCAATTCCACACATTTCGGAACAGGCAGACCGGCCTCACTTAGTCTTTTCAGATGCTCAAATTCATTTCTCTTTTCAGCAAAATCTTCGCCATCGGCGACTCTGAGAAGGTACTCCTCCCTACCACGCCGGCAGCGATACTTATCATCCCTGGCCATTCCTTTATTTATCTTTTCTGCCTTATCAAATCCCGAAAGATAGGTCTCTATGTCCAATTATGTTTCTCCGTTCAAAAATGTTTCCGCGAAATCTGCCATTGATTCCTGCCATTTATCCAGCCAGTAAAGCTGTCCGTCAATAAATCCTTCATCTATGCAGTCTATACCGTATATCTCAAGTATCGTTGCTTGCAGCTGAAAATGCCTGATTGCCACCCAATAAGGGAAAGATAGTATTTCTTCACGACTGAGCGCGTGATATTCCGAATATCCGGAAAGAAACTTCCGATATACTTCTTTTGTCAAAGCAATGTCTTCCGGTCTCGGATTGAAATAATCCGTCATGTCACACATGACCATGACATCAAACATGAATGGAGACTGGCATACAGTATCAAAATCCACAAGATAAATCTGTCCGTCACTGTTTTGCAACAGGTTTCCTCTGTGAAGGTCCCCGTGACAATTGCCCTGTGGAAAATCCTTAATCTTATCCCAAAGGCGTTCCCCCAGTTTTTCATACTCAGCAATGCGCGGATAATTCTTCTTTCGAAGAAACTCCAGATATCGTCCTATGAAGAATTCTTTGCCCTCAGGTACAGTTTCTTCAGGATACTTCTCCATCAATTGATGAAATCTGCCGACAAGTTCTCCGACTTCGGATGCATATTTTTCAAGCTCCGGTTCATCTCCATCGATGAATTCCATAAGGACTATCAGTTTTTTCTCACCATCTACTTCCGTTTCAAAAAAAGATTCTCCACTCTTTGTAAGTATCGTTTTAGGAACCGGGAATCCTTTTCCTTCCAGATATCTCATAATAGATACAGACTGTCTTGCCGTACCTGAAAAAGCGGAGCCTACAACCTTAAGCAGGTATTTATTCTTACTGTTCACGATATATGTAAGGGTGCCGCCCTCTCTTAAGAATTCCAAGGAAGGTGATTCTACTCCATAATTCCATTTCAGTATATCTCGCAGAGTCATTTCATCCCCTCATTTCAAAGCTTTTAAGATTATGTTTCTTAACCCCATATGCCTTTATATAGTTTCCCATTCTCTTCCGCCATTTCTTCCGGACCATGTTCCGTCTATATTTGAATAGCCAACGTTGCAAGTGTTTTGGCATCTGCAACGTTAGCTCTCTTAATCATATATCTTCGTCACCAAATCATCCTTTATCAGATCCAGCTCGTCCATATCCACTTTTACTTCAATATGATGCTTGGCCTCAGAAAGTTTGGACAAAAGTGCGACCGTCTCTACATGGGTGGTCTGCGGGAACATATCGACCGGGCAGATCTTCTTGATCCCGTACTTTTTGCCGCTTTCCTCCTGAAGCTGGAAAAGACGCTGGAGGTCACGGGCGAGAGTGGCCGGATTGCAGGATACATATATGATCCTCGTAGGCGCAAGTTCCAGGATCTTACTTAAAAGCTTCTCGTCACAGCCTTTTCTCGGTGGATCGATGATGATCGCATCCGGCATCATGGCACCGAAATCAAAGTCCTCCGCCTTACTGCAGAAGAACTCGGTATCTTCGATATAGTTGGCTCTGGCGTTATTTCTGGCATCGATGACAGCCGATTCCACGGACTCGATCCCGAACATGTGGTGGCAGGCATCCGAGCAGTAGATACCGATGCTTCCGGTACCGCAATAAAGGTCTAAAAGAAGCCTCGGCAGTACTCCGTCCAGCCGCAGGTACTCCTTGATCTTCCCGTAAAGAACGACCGCCTGCTTCGAGTTGATCTGGAAAAAGGAATCCGGAGAGATACGGAAAACTCTGTTCTCGAGGAATTCGCGGATCGTCGTCTCGCCCCAGATATTCGTCCAGACGCCCTTCGGGCTCTTCCACTTGACGCCTTCGGGGCGCTCTTCTGTCCAGATGCTGATGAGGCGCATGCCGTTATGTGCCCTTCGTAAAGCTTCCGCACATTCTGCGGCGAAGACGTCCCCTTCGATCGCTACCTGCTTTCTGATCACGAAGATGACCATCATCTCCTTGCTCATGAAGCCGGATCTGACCACGACCTGGCGGAGCGCCTTGGCGGCATCGATTCGGGAAAGGTCCGAGAAGAATTTCTGCGCGACCTTTCTTATGATCTCCGCAGCCGGATCGGCCAGATAACACTTTTCATGCTCCACGATACGGTGGGAATTTCTTTCGAAAAGACCTATATTCACGCATCTCTTCTCGCGACTGTACTCCACGGGATACTGCATCTGATTTCTATAGTTGAGCTGATCTTTTGCCCCGAGGATCGGTTCCATGCAGGCGCGGATCTCCTCTTCCGGAAAACGGCCCAGACGGACGAGGCAGTTTCTCACCATGCTCTCCTTCATGCGCAGCTGGCATTCGTAGGAGGCATGCTGGAGCTGACAGCCCCCGCAGCGGGAGAATTCCGGACAGACAGGCGTGACACGGTTATCGGAAGGCACAGAAATAGAGACCTTCTCGCCGTATGTCATGTTCTTTTCTTTCTTCGTGATGCGGATCTTGCCGCGCTCGCCGGGGAGCATATCTTCGACAAAGACCTTTAATCCGTCTTCTTTTGCCCCCTGCTCTTCTATCCTCGCGACACCGAGTCCTTCGTTGGATATCCCCACGCATCTGGCGTCAAATGCCCTGCTGCTATCGAAAATTCCCATTAACTTAAATCCTCTTTACTTTCTGCGTACATTATAGCGCACTTGCCTTTCTCTTTCCAATTATCGAGTTTACTGGTATTATTAGTGTTGGATTTTTATCGATCCCCTACAACAGAAGCTACTAGAAGGTATGCTATGTCTGAGAATCGTCCGAACGGCACCCCTCCGAAGCGTCCGTCCGGTGCAAATAATAAGAATAACGTCAACAGGAAGGCCTCGCCTTCTTCGAAAGGAAAACCGGCTTCCGGCAGGTCCCGCAAGTCTTCTGCCGCAAAAGCTTCTTCCGGATCCTCTTCGCGTCCGGTATCTTCTGATGCCACGATGCCCAGAAATCCTGCGCCTTCTGCAGGTACAGGATCCGGTTATACCCGTGAGCAGATCTATGACAGAGAGCGCGCCAGAGCCGCGGCCGGCGACAAGCGTTCGACCATTCCCTGCGCGCCGGAGGATTCGGCACTGGCCGACGAGCTCCGTTCCCGTCTGAAGGGCAAGCCTACCCGTGCGGCACATAACCGTCACTGGTATATCGAGGTCTTCCACGCGGCTGTCGATATCTTAAAGACTGCGCTGATCATCCTGCTGTGCCTCGGCTTCCTGGCCGGCGGTTTCGGCGGCGGTATGCTGATCGGCTACATTTCGACCACCAGTCCGCTTTCCATCTCGGATATCTCCATGACCGATTCCGTCGAGACTTCTTTCGTCTACGACAGTAACGGTACCGTCATCGCCAAGTTGACGGGCAGTGAGAACGTGGACCGTATTTATGTGGCCTATACCGAGGTAAAAGATACGTACATTGACGAAGCCATCATGGCGATCGAGGATGAGCGTTTCCTTGAGCACTCCGGTATCGACGTACAGAGAATCGGAAGTGCTGTCCTTTCCGCCCTCTTTAACGGCGGTACAGCGTCCCACGGTGGTTCCACGATCACCCAGCAGACCGTAAAGCTCATCACGGGTCAGGACCAGAGATCCACCCAGCGTAAGGTCCAGGAGTGGTTCTCCGCCATGACGCTCGAGCAGCAGCTCAGCAAAGATGAGATCATGCAGCTTTATATCAACCTCGCACCGATGGGCAATAACTACGTCGGGATCGAGGCCGGTGCCCAGAACTATTTCGGCAAGAATGCCAAGGAACTTTCCCTCGCGGAATGCGCTTTCCTCGCGGGTCTTCCGAAGAGCCCGTCCTACTATAACCCGCTCCGTGAGTCCGGAAGAAGAAATGCCATGCGCCGCATGCGTATCGTTTTAGGAAAGATGTACGAGCTCGGCAACATCACACAGGAAGAATACGAGAACGCGCTGAATACAGAGCTCGTCTTTAAGACGAAGAACACCTCTTCAGCGACCTCCATCAACTCCTACTTCGTTGAGTATGCCGTCTCCGAGGTCATCTCCGATATCCAGCATGAGAGAAACATCAGCCGTTCTCTTGCCGCGACGACCGTCTATAACCGCGGCTACCACATCTACACGACGATGGAGGCAGACGTACAGGCCGTCATGGATGAAGCCTTCAAGACACAGTCTCTTTTCCAGAAGGATCCGGAATCCCTCGAAGACTATCCGGAAAAGCCGCAGGGCGGTATGGTCATCATCAACACCAAGACCGGTGCGATCGCCGGCATGCAGGGCGGTTACGGCGAAAAGACCGTAAATCTCGGTACAAACAGAGCCGTAGATGCGAAGCGTCAGCCGGGTTCCTCGATCAAGCCGCTCATCGCCTATGGTCCGGCATTAGAGCTTCGCCTCATCACACCGTCCATGGTCTATGACGATAAGGAATCCCACCTCGACCCGTCGAACCCGAACGCCGTCTGGCCGAAGAACTCCGATAACAAGTACAAAGGTCCGATCACGATCCGTACGGCGGTTGCTTCTTCCCGTAACACCGTTGCCGTTATGGTATGGAACGATGTCGGTGCGCAGATGGCCCTGTGGTTCTTAAATGAGGTCGGTATCGACCGTCTGACGGAACAGTACCCCTCCACCGCGGTCGGCGGTTTTAACGTAGGTATGTCGCCTCTGGAGATGGCTTCCGCCTATAACACATTTGCGACCGGCGGCATCTACACAAAGCCATACGCCTATACCAAGGTGCTCGACAGCGACGGCAACGTAGTTTTGGAGCATGTCGCGCAGTCCCACAGAGTGTACCGTGAAGACACATCCTTCCTTATGACGAGCATGCTGCAGGACGTTATCAACAGCGGTACCGCCGCAGGTAAAGTCAACCACATCACGAATGCTGATGGTGAGAATATCGCGGTTGCCGGTAAGACCGGTACCACGGACGATAACGTCGATAAGTGGTTCTGCGGTTTCACCCCGTATTATGCGGCTGCAGTATGGTATGGTTACGACAACCGTCTGCGTACGACAGAGATCCCGAAGGGCGACAGAAATAATGCCCAGTACATCTGGGACTTCGTCATGCAGAAGATCCACACGAATCTCCCTGCGGCAGAATTCGAAAAGCCCGACAACATCGTAAGAGTCACCGTATGTAAATCCTCCGGACTAAAGGCCACCGATTACTGTAAGGAAGCCGATGCGGCCGTATCCGATTATTTTATCGAAGACAGTTACCTCACCCCGAGCAGGGAGTGTACGTTCCACACGGCGACCCCGGAGCCTACACCCGAACCGACTCCGCCGGCCGAAGGCTAGATCAGCTGAAGGGATCCCGGATCATCCCTCGTGACGTCTCTGATCCCGCGTTTTCTAAGAAGATAAAAGAAGACCTCTGTCGCGATTCCGCAGGTGCTTAGCACCGAGGACCAGCGGCAGAGGTCTTGCTTTTCAGTTTCTAGAAAAGATCCGGATCAGAACGTGACTTCTACTTCGTGAGTATTTCCATCGGTGAAGATCGGTACGCGGACACCGTCGATCGGTGTGCCGTCTACCTTGATGGATACGCCTTCTTTGGTTCTGACGAAGCCTTCCGGCTTTTTGACCGTGATATGGTAGTTCGCTTTACCGGAAGATACCATGAGGTCTTCTGCTGTATCTTCGGCGCGCAGGATCGGTTCTACGATCAGGGCGTCACTTGTGAAGTCCACACCGAAGCTCGTAAAGAGGCACAGCAGGAGCCATGTGGAGGTACCGGAAAGCGTCGGTCCGATGTTCTCGCCTGTATCCGAGTTATTGTACTGTGTGCAGAGTCTCGGGTTACCGCAGACGGTAAACGGAGAGGTCAGTGTCCGGTACGGGAGGATGCAGTCGATGATCCAGAATGCGGTCTTCGAAAGTCTCTCGGCCAGTGCCTTATCGCTTACGGCCTTCGCAGCTTTGAACATCGCTGCAGCAGCCATCATGTTGGCGTGCTTGAAGATACCGCCGTTCTCACGGTCGCCTGCATAATAGAGCGCGACGTCGATCTTCGGCGCGATCTGTGTATAATCCACACCCGTGCAGAGACGGAATCCGAATGGTGTCTTCAGGTTCTTGTCGAGGCTGTCGAGCATAATGGAGATCTGCTCCTCCGAAGCACAGTCCGCAAGGACCGCCCAGCTGAAGGAATTGAGGAAGTATGTTCCGTCTTTTCCATCCTCGACCACAAGGCCGTCGCCCTGTGCACCGAGATAGGAGACATTCTTATTGCTACGGTTGAAAAGAACTCTGGCGAAGTAGTCGCCCTTCCATGCATATTCATTAATGCGGCTTCTAAGGTCGGAAGACAGTGCTTCCAGAGAAACTGCATATGCTTCGTCACCGCAGTTTCTGAACATGCCGATCGCTGCATCTACGGCGACCTTCAGGAGACATCCGTTCATGACGGACTCGGAATATTCAGACTCATACGGAACTTCGCCATAGGCTTTTCCGGAAGATCTGAGCTGCTCTTTATAGCTTTCGATCTTCTCCGCACCGCCGACGCAGTCCGGATCGACACGCAGACAGTCATTCCAGTCGGCACGGTCGATCAGCGGGATGCCGTGCTTGCCGACAGAGATCTTCGCAGAGTATGTAAATACCGCCTTGATGGTATCGAGGATCGATCTCTTCTCCCCGTCCTCTCCTGCGATCGGGAGCTCTTCTTTTAAGAAGTCATAGTCACCGGTCAGGCTGATGAAGCGGTCGAGGGCCTGAAGAAGCCAGAGCGCATCGTCCGACCAGAAGCCCGGCTCCTTACCCTTCCAGTAGAAGTTATGGTTCGCATAGCCGTCCTTAAAGATGTTGGAGATCCACTCGCGGAGGAGTTTCTTGACGAACTCGATCTCGCCCATGCCGGCAAAATAGTACATGGATGCGAAGATGTCCTGGATCTCGCGGAAGCCGATCTCACGGTAGCCCTTCTGTGTCCAGTCCAAAGAACGGGAGACGAAGGTCTGATAGAATACCTGGAACGGCAGGTTGTTATTTACATACGCCTCGAAGTCCTTATCCGCATGCTTGATCTGCATGTAGGACGCATACTTTTTGGTAAAAGAGATCACCTTGGCAAGGCTTTCCGGAAGTGCTTTTGCATCCATGAAACGGGCCACGAGTGCCGAGAGCTCTTCCTTCATGGTGATGTCTTCCTTATAGTCCGGATTTACGCAGTCAGAAGAAAGACATGTGAAGTTATCGATCTGGACTTTCGCGCCGGAAGATACTGTAAACGGAGCAGACAGTGCGAAGAAGCCCGGTCCCTTACGGGAGTGTGCATTGGACAGTACGGAAGCAAACTGCGGCTTCTCGAGTGTGCCTGCGCCTACGAAATCCGCATAGCGTGCGCAGAACTGATCCGGGAATACGACCTTGTCGCCTTCGTGTACCATGAGGGTATTAAAGCGGATATTTCCCTTCGTCCACTTCGGGTTCGGGTTAAATGAGATCGCACGGATCTCGTCATTGTCGCCGTAGAAGACTTCGGACTGGGCAACGACGGTGGAGAAGATAACATCTTCTCTCAGCGCGTGCACTTCCTGGGTTCCGAACATACCGGTATATACGATACGAAGATCACGGGACTCGCCCTTATTCTCGATCTCGATGAGCTGAGCTTCCGTCGCGACCGGAAGACCTTCTTCCTGCGGGAGGATAAAGATCGTTCTGCGAACGGTCAGTCCGTTCGTTAAGCTGTACTCGATGACCGTTCTGTTCTGTGCATGACGGCAGACCGCCTTCTCCACGGAATCCTGCTTAGCGGATCCGGAATAGAAGATCACCTGTCCGTTCTCCACAAGGTAGAACTGACGGTTGGCCGGGAAGCCGTTCTGCTCCGGCAGGTAGTCCCAGCGGGTCGCAAGCACCTGCGTATCTGCATGGGAACGGAAACATCCGCCGCCCATACGGTCGATCGCACTCTTCGGTGTGCTCTGAAGAGGATGGTCGAATCCGATACGGTTACCGATCAGAAGATTCGTATAGTAGTGCGGGCCCGGTGCCGGGGACGCAAGATCACAGATGAGCTCACCGCCCTGATCGAGCTTGCCGCCCCATTCGCAGGCATAGTCAACGATCGGAGAAGCCGCCAGCGCGAGATCTTTTCCCTCTGAATCGGAAATATCCGTGATAGTTCCGTCTTTTTCTTTATATACTGAAAAAGCTCCGTCCTTCTTTCTAAGAAGCAGGGACTCCTTCTTCTGCGCGCTTGCGCTTATATATCCGCAGATGGTCTCATCTGCAAGAAGAGCGGCACATACCGGAGCTGTGAACGGAAGACCCGCTACTCCGAAAATGACACCGCCGTTTAGTGTCGAAATGTACTGGGCACTGACAGAGCCCTCTGCACAGTATTCGCCGAATCTCTTACGAAGCACCTGATCTGCCGGTGCGATCACTGATCTAGCTCTCTCGCTTTTCATCCTTAAAGACCTCCATAAAATAAGTAGATCGGACGATCCTTCATCTGATCCATCCGATCCCCTTTCGTTGCCCGATTGTGTAATAGATGCTTCTTCGGCACAAGCCAGCGCCTCCCCATCCAGATTCACGAAATCTCCCACCCCAAACGGGCTTTCGCGAACATGTCCACAATCGGGGCATACGATCCTTCCGTCACTCGCCATATATTCGAACTGCCCCTATAGAATAAATCCTCACATATATCTGTCTCCTCTAACAGAAGAAAGGATTTATCCCGACCCGCGAAGAGCAAAGGCTTACACGGGGTGTTGTGAATATATGGTTTCGCGAACGGAATCACCAGAGGATGATCCCCTGATGAGGGTGCCGATCGCTTCGGCTATGGCGTCCGCATCCCCGCGTCCGCAGAGGTCCTGCCGTTTCCCCCCGGCAGAAGTTTTTCGGTCAGGGCGTTACCTCCCTTTCCTTTCACAGGCAGGTCAGTGGCCGTGAATACGGTCTCTTCCCAGCTCCTCCGCTATGCAAGCGGATACGTTATACCACTAAAGTAATATATCTATCATCCCATTACGACTTCGACGTTATGAACGCCGCCGTCGAATACCGGGAGGATATTCCCTTCAATAGACTTTCCGTCTACCGTCACGCTCTTGATACCCTTGCATACGTGCGAAGGATTCGAGATCGTAACATCATACTGCGCACCACGGTACTTTCTGGTGATCTTGAAACCGTCCCAGGAAGCCGGGATGGACGGGTCGATCTTCAAGCCGTCAAAGTCAGGCTGTACACCGAGGATGTACTGAGAGATAGCGACCATATTCCATGCAGCCGTACCTGTAAGCCAGGAGTTCTTGCCCTGACCGAAGTTCTTGCCTGTTCTTCCGATATCGGAACCGGCATCCTTACCACCGATCATCTGGCCGTAAACGTACGGTTCAGTCTTGTGGATATCGGATGTCTCTTCGGTAAATGCAGGAGCGATCTCCGAGTAGTACTTGAATGCCTGATCGCCCTTGCCGGCATAAGCGGCCGCACAGATGATCCAGGCGTTGTTGTGTGTGAAGATACCTGCGTTCTCCTTGTATCCGCCCGGATATGTGGAGATCTCACCGTACTGGATATAGTACTTGGTGAATGCAGGATTATTCAGAACGAGACCGAACTCGGTATTGAGTCTTTCGTCGATCGCAGCGAGGGTCTTCACATCTGCACCCTGCTCCTTTCCGACATCGGACATGATGGCAAATCCCTGAGGCTCGATGAAGATCTGGCCTTCCTCGCACTCCTTGGAACCCATCTTCTCACCGTTGGCGTCGTAGGCACGGAGGAACCAGTCGCCGTCCCATGCGGACTCCATGATGTTCTTCTTCATCTTATCGATCTCTGCCTGAGCAGCAGCTGCCTCCTCGTCTTTTCCGAGGTGCTTGAGGATCGCTACATAGTTCGGACCTGTGTAGGTGAAGAGCGTAGCAACCATTACAGACTCAGCTACCTTGGAGTAACCGCCCTCTGCCGCAAACTTCGGGTTGGTGTATGTCTGGAAAGACTCACCCGGAGTATCCGAGTAGCAGGACAGGTTAATGCAGTCGTTCCAGTCTGCACGCATAGCCAGCGGGAGACCGTGAGGACCGAGGTTATTTACGATGTGATAGAAGGATACCTTCAGGTGCTCGAGCATGGTCTGGGCAACGCTCATATCGTTGTCGTAAGGAACCATTTCGTCGAGGATGGACCAGTCGCCTGTCTCCTTGATGTAAGCGGAAACAGAAAGGATCAGCCACAGCGGGTCGTCGGAGAAGTCACCGCCGATGTCCGCATTACCCTTCTTGGTAAGCGGCTGGTACTGGTGATAGCATCCGCCGTCCGGGAACTGTGTGGAAGCGATATCGATGATACGCTCTTTCGCACGGTCCGGGATCTGATGTACGAAACCGAGGATATCCTGGTTGGAATCTCTGAATCCCATACCACGGCCGATTCCGGATTCGAAGTAGGAAGCGGAACGGGAAAGGTTAAATGTAACCATGCACTGATACTGGTTCCAGATGTTGACCATACGGTCTACCTTGGCTTCCGGTGTGCTTACATTCAGGATGCCGAGGAGCTTGTCCCAGGAAGCCTTCAGGTCAGAAAGGCCCTCTGCGACCTTCTCCGGTGTATCGAACTTCTCGATCATAGCCTTCGCCTTGACCTTGTTGATCGTCTTGCCGTCTGCTTCAAACTTCTGATCTACCGGCATCTCTACATAACCGAGGATGAAGATGAGCGTCTTGCTCTCACCCGGTGCCAGTGTGATCTCCTTATAGTGGGAAGCGATCGGGGACCAGCCGTCAGCAAAGGAGTTTGTTGCTTTTCCGGCAAGAACGGCTTCCGGATTATTGAATCCGTTATAAAGTCCGATGAAAGCATCGCGGTCTGTGTCGTAACCGTCGATACTGTCGTTTACGGAATAGAAAGCGTAGTGATTACGTCTGTCTCTGTACTCTGTCTTGTGGTAGATGACGGAACCGTCGACTTCCACACGGCCTGTGGAGAAGTTTCTCTGGAAGTTTGTGCAGTCATCCTGTGCATCCCAGAGGCACCACTCTGCAAAAGAGAAGAACTTGAATGCCTTTGCGGAAGAACCCTCATTGGTGAGGACTACCTCCTGGACTTCTCCGTCGTAACCGTTCGGCACGAAGAATGTGACCTTCGCCTTAAGGTCGTTCTTCTTTCCCGTGATGATGGTATATCCCATACCATGACGGCACTCGTAGGAATCGAGTTCCGTCTTGACCGGAGACCAGCCCGGGTTCCAGACTGTACCATTGTCGTTGATGTAGAAATAACGGCCGCCCATGTCGATCGGTACGTTGTTGTAACGATATCTCGTAATTCTTCTTAAACGAGCATCCTTATAGAAATTGTATCCGCCGGCGGTATTGGAGATCAGACCGAAAAAAGCTTCTGAGCCGAGATAATTGATCCACGGATATGGGGTCTTGGGGGTCTCGATCACATACTCACGCGTGGAATCATCGAAATGTCCGAATTGCATTTGCCATTTGCCTCCTGAATAAAGTAGATTTCAAGTAGTTATATCATACTATAGATTCAGACAAATCGGAACGTTTCGCCCCATGAAAAACGCGAGTATTTCGGGGTTGGAACGCCCAAAGGCAAAAGATTTCAAACTCGAAAACGGTTTCGGATTTTCGCAAAATAATAAGAGATTCCCCGTCAGGCGAGTCCTAAAAGCTCTTCCATTCCCACGATGAACTGCTCTTTGACCTCGGCAAATGTCTCGATATCCTGAGCAAGATATGCCGAAAGAAGTTTCCTGATCTCATTTTCCGCGCACCGGTTCACATCGGGATCATCCGCGATCTGGATCTTCTCCGCTTCCGGAACGAGGATCGCAAACGGATTCTGTCCGCCCAGGAAATCACAGGCAAAGTTCGGATCTGCCGCGCACTGTGCCATGATGGAACGGCTGTTGACGAAATATCCTTTCACGGCCAGATCCGTCATCACGGTCTTATCCATGGTCAGCGTACGGAGGAACTGGCCCGCCGTTGCTTTCTTATCACAGGTATGGGCGACCATGAGCCAGGTGCCGCCGTCATATGTCGCGGTCGGTGCCGGAACGATCGACCAGCCCGTCTCCGGGATCTCCTCGGTCGTCTCGGTAGTCCCGTCGGCCGAAGTCTCTGTCGACCGGGTCTCTTCCTTGATATCTTCCTTATGCCCGGGAACATATCCGATCACATCGGCTGCAGTCTTGAGCGATCCGAAGAAAAGAACGGCCTGCCCCGCGTTGATATACTGGGTCCACTCTTCACTTCCGACGGTCTTTTCGCCTGTTAAAGATTCGGCATGGAGAGACTCCTGAATGAGAAAATACTTGTCAAAATCGCTTCCCACAGCGATCTTCTTATCCTTGACCCAGGAGGAAGTATGCGCCGCCCAGAAGATGCTATGGATCTGCTGTCTGTCCGCCACAAGCTTGATGGTACCTTCGGTATTGAGGTTCACGGAACGGGCCAGCTCCAGAATGCTGTCCCAGTCAGCCACCTTCGCTGAAATCTCGGACGGCTCTGCGGAACCAAGGTAGGTCTTGGCCAACGCGCGGTTATAGATCACGGCGGAAGGTGCAAGATCGTAAGAGAGCGCCTTTATGGCACCGCCGGCACCGACCGACGCTTTATAGGTATATTCAAACTGGTCGGAAAGTTCGTCCGGACTGATCCCGACTTCTTCGATCCCGAGCGTTTTATTTCCGTTGGAATAATCCTGCAGATGATCCTTGTCCATCATGAAGACGTCGGGCTTCTTCTCACCGTTTTGCAGCGCCTCGCTAAGCGCGGTAAAGTAGTCCTTCGGCTCAATGAATACATAATCGATCTGTGTATCGGGAAAATACGAACTGATAGACTTTTTAAAGTCCTTTACATAACCATATACGACCAGTGGCTCTTCGGATTCATCCTTCACTTCTGAAGGTGTAGTCGGCTCCGTCGTCGGTTCTATCTCCCTAGAAGCAGATGTCGAGACTGTTGCCGTGCTCTCTTTGGTCGTTACTTTGACAGTTTCTTTGGAAGAGGACTCTGACTCACTCTCGTCTTTCGGTTTGCAGGCGCAGACAGGCACCACCATGGATACCGTAAGAATCATCGCCAAGAGTTTTCCTACTTTCATCTTGCCCTCCGAAAAAACCATCTACGAGTAAGTTTACAACAATATAATACCTCTTTCAATAAAAGTGACTGTTCGCTGATTTTTCCCACACATTGACAACCGCCTTATTTCATAATAAAATCTCTCTTGTCTGAAAAGACCGACCTGGGGCATTAGCGCAGTTGGGAGCGCATCACACTGGCAGTGTGGGGGTCAGGGGTTCAAGTCCCCTATGCTCCACCAGAAGAAAAGGAATGTTTCAAAGTTTCGAAACATTCCTTTTTTTATTTCTTCAAATCAGTGATATTACTTCGCTTTTCCGTACACGTACTTCGGTGTTCCGCCGACGACCATCGTGCTTCCGTTTTTGTGATACGGGAATACCCAGTAGAAATTCCAGTCCGTCTTGCTGGCTTTCTTATCCGTAAAGGTCGTGCCCTGTGTCGTCATGCCGATGTAACCGTATGATCCGCCCGGATGGATACCATAGATAAGATATCCTTCCGCATCGGAAGATTGATTCCATGTGAGTTTCACGCCACCTGTAACAGAAGAAGCCTTAAGTCCTGTAACCGCAAGACAAACTCCCTTGGCATAGACATATTTCTCACAGCCTCCGGGGATCATGTTGTTATAGTAATCTCTGTTATATCCGAATACCCAGTAAAAGTTGTAATCGGTGTCCAGTGCTTTTGCATCGGTAAAGGCTGTTCCCTTGGTCGTCATGCCCACATAGGCATATTTGTTCTCCTTCTGGGCATAGATAAGATACCCTTCCACCCCTTCTACCGGATCCCAGGTAAGTTTCACCTTGTTTTTTCCGGCAGATACTGCTTTAAGCCCCGCGACCGTACCCGGTTTTTCTACTGTGAATATAAATACAACCGACGTAAAACCTGTTCCTTGAAGCTGCTCTTCGGTAAATACGAATGTGCCGCTGATTGGAACTTTAGGAACAAGAAGATAAAGGCCGGCTCTCTCATCCGAATAAAAGTCGTATTTGCCATCACAGTTAACGTCATACCAGGTCAACCCCCCTGACGAGTCAATCTTGTTTATCAGACCCTTTTCCACCAAAGCGGCAAGAGCTGCATCATGCATACTGTCACAGTCGATCTCACTGGTAACGAAGTCAAAGCGCACGGTTTTATCCATATAGAGCTCTACCGGATCAGATGCGTAATCCGATTCATACAAAGCGTTGTTTTCCCGCTCCGCGATGATATATACGAAATACTTTTTTCCCCAGTTATTCATATCCAACTCAGATGGGAGCGTAAATGTCCCCGTTCCACTTGACTCAACCGCTCCGTCCAGTTTCAGATACGAGAGCATCTTCGCCCCATTCGTATTTCCCGGGGCATATGGGCGATCAAGGATGATCACGCTGACCCGGTTGACGCTTCCCGATTCCGTTCCCGAAATGGTATAGGGTACACGGATCGTTCTTCCCGAATGCTCTACGGTCTGATCCCCCGAAACCTTTATATTAAACAATCTGGTGAGAATCGTGAGTTTGTATTCTGCGCCTGCGCCATCCGAGTCGGCTGCTTTCACTTCTGTGGATAAGAGAATAAATTTATGGGAGACATTCAATGCCGGCGCCACTCCGCATTCAGAGTTTTGCAAGAGAATATCCATTGTTCCGTTCGAATTTATGACACCTGCCTGCCGTTCATGCCATTTACTATACGAACGAAGCCAATAGCGGGCATTTTTCCCTGCATCAGCCTTCTTCGTATGATTATCAACAGGGTGATTCCCCGTACAGTGTGTCCAGTCGGTTTTCGTTTCCCATCCGTGATCCGCATAATAACCATATGCCGGATTCAGTATCTCGTCCGCATCAAGAAGAAATACCTTATCTTTTACATCGACTGTCTCATCAAAAGCCTCAAATTCAAAGGAATCGGTGGAATACATCTCTCCACCGGTGTATTTACTCAGCGCAATCGCATTGCTCTCAGGATCTGAAAAGGAATGATTCAAGAAATCACCATTCAGCGTATTCCGAAGCGTACTACTTGCCCACTGATCTTTGGAATCAGAAAACTTCGAATAATAAAGCGCTTTTTCACTATCCAGGAAAAGTGTATCTCCTCCATACTTCGTTGTCTTCGGAGAAAGCACACGGAATTTGATGGGGGCACCAGAGTAAGTTCCAAACCACACATAACTGCCCTTCCATGCCGAGTTTGCCGATTCAGGTTTAACAGGAGCAGATATCCCCTTCACACCATACTCTGTGTTGCTCATCGATTTAACGAATCCACCAGCATACAAAGACTTCTTTCCGCTCATCAGCGGGATCATGGGAATGCCAACTACCGCCGACAGGATCAACGCCGCGGAACGCATCACCAGTTTCTTTCCAACACTCATATTCTCTACCTCTCCGTAAAAACTGCTTGTATTTTTACACAGAGAGCATTGTTTGTAAAGAATCCTTGCGAAAAGCATGGCTATTCAGAAAACAGAAAGAATGCCGGCACCTATCCTGAAAAAATCTCTCATTTACTCTACGGTGACTGACTTTGCGAGGTTTTTCGGCTTATCGATATCGCAGCCGTTTTCTTTGGCTACATAGTAGGCGAGGATCTGCATAGGGACGATCTCGACAACAGCGGAGAATAGCGTATCGATCTTCGGAATGAAGATCACGTCGTCCGCCTGGGAGAGGATCTCCTGATTCCCTTTAAAAGCGACCGCGAGGACTTCGGCTCCTCTGGCCTTGACCTCAACGATATTGCTCAGGGTCTTTTCCATAAGCGCGGTATTACAGCAGAGTGCGATGACCGGCTGATGCTCCTCGATGAGCGCGATCGTGCCGTGTTTAAGTTCGCCGGCGGCATAGGACTCCGCGTGAATGTAGGAGATCTCCTTCATTTTGAGTGCGCCTTCGAGTGCGATGGCATAATCTGTATTTCTTCCGATGAAGAACATGGACTTGGTGGCGTGATACTTCTTCGCCATCTTCGGGATCTTCGGGTTCATGTCCAGTGCTTCCTGTACTTTCTTCGGAAGTGTCAGCATCGAAGACAGATGGTGATAATAATCTGCATCCTCGAGTTTGTCGAGAGTTCTGGCGATATAAACGGCTACCAGATACAGCACGCAGACCTGCGTCGTATATCCCTTGGTGGTTGCTACGGCGATCTCCGGGCCGGCCCATGTATAGAGGGTATCGTCAGCCAGTTTTGCAATGGTGCTTCCGACGACATTTACGATCGCCAGTGTCCTTGCGCCTCTGGACTTACATTCCTTCATGGCGGCGATAGTATCCGCCGTCTCACCGGACTGGGAAAGAACGATCAGCAGGGTGTGCTCGTCGATCAGCGGATCGCTGTAGCGGAGCTCACTTGCCAGTTCCACGGTGACCGGGATGCGGCAGAGCTTTTCAATGGTATATTTGGCGGCACAGCCGGCATAGTATGCCGAACCGCAGGCCGTGATAACGATCTTATTGATGGACTCGAGATATTCTCTGGACCATTCGATCTCATCGAGCACGATCTTTCCGTCCTTGATACGCGGAGTGATCGTCGCCTTTACCGCACGGGGCTGCTCGATGATCTCCTTGAGCATGAAGTGCTCATAGCCGCCTTTTTCCGCAGCTTCGATATCCCATGTGATACGGGAGATCTTCTTGGTGATCGTCTGACCGGCCGGATCGAATACCGTCACACCGTCCGGAGTGATCTCGGCAAACTCACCGTCATCGAGATAAATGGCATTTCTCGTGTTGGCCACAAGCGCCGTTACGTCGGAAGCGAAATAGTTCTCTCCTGCACCTACGCCGAGGATCAGCGGGCTGGCCTCACGGGCCACGCAGATGGTATCCGGCTTATCCGTGCAGATAACGCCGAGTGCATAAGATCCGGAAAGACGGGCCGATGTCTTGATGATGGCACGGCGGAGGTCTCCCTTATAGTACATTTCGATCAGGTGAACGATAACTTCCGTATCCGTCTCACTATCGAAGTGATAGCCCTTTCCGATCAGCTCCTCACGGAGGCAGATGTAGTTCTCGATAATGCCGTTATGCACGACAGCAAAACGGCCGTCGTTACTTAAGTGCGGGTGCGCGTTGGTATCTGTCGGCGCACCATGTGTCGCCCATCTCGTGTGGCCGATACCGGTCGTGCCCGGGCACTTCTTTCCTTCCTCAGTGAGTTCACAGAGATTGGCGATACGGCCGCTGACCTTGTCGACCTTGATCGCACCGTCGTTTAAAACCGCAATTCCCGCAGAGTCATAGCCTCTGTACTCCAGCTTCTTAAGTCCGTCCAGAAGGATCGGCGCTGCCTGCTGTGATCCGGTATATCCAACGATTCCACACATATTCAATTTCCTTTCTCCCGCCCGGATCTTTTACCGGTCCTTCGGCGGGCTCCCCAATGGCTTTTTTGGCCTTTCAAGGAACAAAAACGGGCTCTGTTTCAGAGCCCGCAAGATTATTTTCTAAGAATGATGCTTTCTCTTTCCGGGCCGACGGACACGTACGTGATCGGGCAGCCGATGGCCTTTTCTACGTACAGGACGTAATCCTGCGCCTGCTTCGGAAGGTCTTCCCATTTTCTCGCACCGGAGATGTCCGTCTTCCAGCCTTCGAAATACTCGATGACCGGTTTACAGGAGTTAAGTGCGACCGGGAACGGGAAGCGGTCGATCTTCTGACCGTCCAGCTCATACTGCGTACATACCGGGATCTTATCCATGTAGCTCAGCACGTCGAGCTTGGTCAGGGCGATCTCTGTTGCCGCCTGAACTTCGATGCCGTAGCGTGTAGCCACGATATCGAGAGGACCGACTCTACGCGGTCTTCCGGTCTTGGCGCCGTACTCGAAGCCTGCCTTACGGAGTTCCTCGGCCTCGTCACCGAACATCTCGCAGACGAACGGTCCTTCACCTACGCAGGTGGAGTAAGCCTTTACGACACCGACGACATCCTCGATCTTTGCGCCCGGGAAACCGGAACCGATCGGAGCATAAGCTGCCATGGTGTTCGAAGATGTGGTGTACGGGTGAATTCCGTAGTCAAGGTCACGAAGAGAACCGAGCTGTGCCTCGAAGAGGACGTTCTTGCCCGCATTCTTTGCTTCCATGAGAAAAGCTCCGGTATCGCAGACGAACGGCTTGATCTTCTCACAGGCATCGTCGACCCACTCTTTGAGCATTTCCATGGTATAAGGTCTTGCACCATAGACCTTCGTAAGTGTCAGATTCTTCCACTCGAGAAGATCTGCAAGGTGAGCCATCAGGTGATCCTTATAGAAAAGTTCACCGGCGAGGACTGTCTTCTTCTGGTACTTGTCAGAATAGAACGGTGCGATACCCTGCTTGGTGGAACCGAACTTCTTGTCAGCCAGACGCTGCTCTTCCAGACCGTCCAGTTCTCTGTGCCACGGCAGGAGCAGAGAAGCACGGTCGGAGATCTTCAGGTTCTCCGGCGTGATCGAAACACCCTGGGAAACGACCTCAGAGATCTCTTTCCAGAGGTTTTCCGGGTCCATGGCAACACCGTTGCCGAGAATATTTACAACACCGTCGCGGAAAATACCGGATGGGAGAAGATGCAGAGCGAACTTGCCCTTCTCATTGATGACGGTATGACCGGCGTTTCCGCCACCCTGGAAACGGACGACTACGTCGTACTTTTCCGTAAGCAGATCGACCATACGGCCCTTACCTTCATCGCCCCAGTTAATGCCCACGATTGCGCAGTTTTTCATAGTATTTGCCTCCTTCATGATGCGAAGCCTTCTCAAAGACAATGGTGTCCTGAGTAACAAAGCCAAGACACCATTGTCAATACCGTTCCGTTTTATACACTATTAATAAGGACTTGTCAAGATTATTCGGTCTTTTCCTCTTCTTTTTCAGGCTCTTCCGAAACCTCTTCCACGACAGGTCCCAGTACGATATCCGCAATATTGATCGGCAGTCCGATCGTCGGCACTCTCACCTGACCGGCTTTCGACTTTCCGGGCTGGAGCGTAATGCCCTTCTTCGGGAGAACGAAGGAAAGGGTCAGATCCGCGCTGATGGCGCCCGGATCGACCTCACCGGTATCGCAGTCGACGCCCGTCGGGATATCGATGGCGATGACTCTCGCGCCACGCACATGGCCTTCCTCGATCTTCTTCGTAATGTCGCAAAGTCCCTGCGGAAGGGGCCTTGAGAACTCATATCCTGTACCGATGATGCCGTCGACTAAAACACACGGCATGCCCGGTTCTTTTTCGTGGATCATGCGGGAGATACCTGCCTGCCAGATGGCCGGATCGAACTCGGAGGCGGGACGGATCTTCACGCCGAATTTCAATGCCGCTTCCCGGTTGTTCTTTACGACAGGAGAATGCGCCTCATTCGGGAAGCAGTCCCAGATCGTAACGGTGTAGCCCCAGGCCTTGAGGATCCTCGCAGCCACATAGGAATCGCCGCCGTTCATACCTTTTCCGGCGAAGAAATGGATCGGTGTGGTCATGGCCTTGGCTACGACGACACAGGCGTTCGCCACCGCAAGACCGGCATGCTCCATCAAGATAGATACCGGCAGCTGGAAATCCTTTCCTGCCGCGCGGTCGATCGCGCGCTGCTCTTCCCGCGTCAGTGTCATTCTCACGCGGCGAACAGGCTCGTACGGCTCCTTGGGTGGTGCCGGATTCAATATGCTTTTCTGCGGCCAAAAAGGACTTTCATTTCTTCTCATATCTCGACCCCGCCTTATCCTTTTCGTTCATTGTATCACTCATTTATTGTATCATTTCATTTCCGATATGGTCGAGTGCTTTTACCACGGGAATGGTCAAAAATGCGACGAGCGCACCCGCTGCCGATCCCAGAAGGATCAGATACGGAAGATATAAAAGGACGAAGAATGTCCTCGTCAGAAGAAGTGCAGCAATGATCTGCCCGATACCGTGGGTCGCCGCCCCTGCGATACTCGTTCCGAAAATGGAGACCTTCGGCAGATCGACGACGACGCACATGGTGGCCCAGGCGCAGATACCGCCGAGAAGCGAGAATACGAAACCCACGATATTCCCGCCGAAGGCAAGGAGCAGAAGAGAACGAAGGACCGCGACCAGAAGCGCTTCTTTTCTACCCACACTGTAAAGCGTCACCAGAAGGGCAATGTTCGCAAGTCCCAGCTTAAAGCCCGGGACCGGGATGATCCCCTTCGGCAGAAGCCATGCTTCCAGGATGCTCAGCACAAGCGCAAGCGCGAGCATCATGGCGGTCTTGGTCAGGTCATAGGCGGTGCGACGTTTATTCATTTCGATACCACATCCACCTTTCCTTCAGAATCTCCGGAAGAGCCGGAAACGATCTCGACCACGACGCGGTTCGGAAGACACACAGCGCCGTCACCGGGACGTACGAGGTCTCCCTGATGCATACAGATCTTGTCCGGACAGCTGCTGTCCGTGACACAGACTTTTTCGGAAGAGATATAGATATTCATGGAGCCGCGTTCCCCGGAGATCAGGTAGTCCACCGGCTCGGAAAAATCGGAAAGAGGTTTTAGAAGAAGGACCTGACCGTCCTTCGTGATACGCACATACGGGGCACTGTCTCTGGATAGATTCGTCCTGACCCACATGCCGGCGATCAGGAAAATGCAGAAGCAGACAATGACCAGGAGAATGAATACATCTCCGGAAGAAAAACGGAAATTCCTCTTCGGCAGATCTTTACGCGAAGTATTCGATTGTCCATCCGTCCTGCGCATGTACCTTCCCTTTCAGAGATGAAGATACCCATAATGTACCATTTTCCATGCACAAAATACAATCGATGCCTTCCCTTACCGCGAACTCTTTTGCCTTCTCACTTCCCAGGGCAAAGAGCGTGGTGGAAAAGCAATCGCCCTTCGTGCCGTCAGAGCTGATGACGGTGGCGGAAAGAAGATCCGTTGTGACCGGGCGGCCGGTCTTCGTGTCCATGATGTGCCCGTAGCGGACGCCGTCTTCTTCGAAGAATCTTTCATAGGCACCACTGGTGATCACACTGACCGTTTCATTTTTCGGAGAGGAATAGGTGCAGAGAAGGCCGGATGCCTCAAGAGGCGAGGCGATGCCCACCGTCACTTCGGAGGAGCGGTCCCAAACGCTGACGTTTCCACCCAGATCCAGGATGACTCTTTTTACGTCGAAGGAACGGATCTTCTCCATCAGAAGATCGCCGATATATCCTTTGGCGGCACCTCCGAGATCGATCGCGGTATCAGGATCCACATAGGCCCGATTTCCGGAAAGAAGATGGATCTTCCGGTAATCGATTTTCGAAAGTGTCCTCCGGATCTCTTCCTCCTTTGGAACGCCCGGAGCATCTGTTCCGAATCCCCAAAGGTCCATGAGCGGAGCGATCGTAGGGTCAAATGCGCCCTCCGTCTTTTCGCTCAGTTCGCATACGGTTTTAAGGAGCAGATATGTCTCCTCGGAAAGCGTGACCGGCTCGTCCTTTGAAGATGCGTTCAGAAGGCTGATCTCGCTGTCTTCTCTCTGGCGGGAAAATTTCCCTTCCATCTCACTTATGAAAGCCGTCCCTTCAGAGATCGCCTTTTCCGCCTCTTTTCCCTCGACCGTCAAGGTGACGTATGTGTCGAGCGCAAAGAGCGATATCGTCTTTTTCGGGGTCTTTTTGCAGGAAGTCAAAAGTGTGCTCATAAGGATCGAAAAGATCAGGGCCAGACAAATAAAAGCCCGACCCCCGGCAGATGCGCAGGGAGCGGGCTCTTTTTTATGGCTAGGCAATTTATTGCATTCTTTCGTCCAGATAGCTGATCTCATTGTCTTCCTCGGTCTCTTCCACTTTGACATGTTTCGTTTCTTTTCCATGGAAGATCGCATATATATTACATCCTCCGAGGATCAGAAGGAAGACGGAAACGACGATCATCTCTGCCCAGAACAGTACATACTGTTCAGCCAGACGGGCGGACCGCTCGTAATACGGGACACTCAGGTTTTCTCCGCCGACATAGGAATTTTTCAGCGGGAAGTACTTTTTCAGAAGAGAAAGCACATTGAATCTTCCTGTATTATTGATGATCTGAAGCGATGTGTTATCTTCGCTATAGCCAATGGTATCAGTTAGTGTCTTGATCAGGTCGTTCTTCGCGATATTCTTGATCGGGTCTGTAAGAAGGACTTCATAGCAGGTCACCGCGAGATCCTTATCGCCTACCGAATCCTCCAGTTCCATGGAGTTGCCGGGAACAGAAGATCCGTTGGCCAGATAAGCGAGCTGGGAGAACTTGATATAGGCTCTCGGCTTCGTGACACCGACGGTCTCCGCGATATCATCTCTTCCTTCGTTCACGACTCCGACGACTTCATACTGTGTTCCGCTGATCTCCACGAACGAGCCCAGGACCGAATAAGAATGGAAGAGGTTCCAGGCCAGCTGTGTATTCAGAACGATGCAGTATTTGCTGCCATCTTCATCCGGAAGGAATCCCCCGCTTTCGTAAAGGAACGGATGCACCACGGCATAGTCCCCGCCGACACCAACGACTTCCACCTTTTCGACAGATGCCGTCATGGTCTTATCGAGGTAGCCGGTCGCCGGATAGATCGCCATAGTGGAATAGCAGTCTCTCCACGTCTCACCTTTGGTTTCGGTCTCTTGCTTGGAGCCCTTTTTCTGGGAAGCTGTGGATTGCTCCGTAAGATCCAGCGTCTCGTGAATCGTCTTGACCGATTCGAGGTTCAATCCGTCCCGTGATGCCAGAGGTGCACCGCCGTCTTCCTGCGTAAGACCCGGTCCCAGGACCGTTAAGAGACGGTAGGAATTCTTCCCTGACTCATAGCGTTCTGCCGCATACTGGAACATCTGTCCGTCGAGCACCTGATCGATACGGATAACGGACGTGATGGTGAGCGCCACTCCGGCAGTCACGATCAGAAACGGAATTCCGATCATGATATAGTGGGATCTGCGGCACAGTGTGCCCCACTTTTCTTTTATGAAATTCTTCAGCTTAGGACGAATTCCCATCAGTTCGTTTCTCCTTGTGCAAGTCGTACCTGTTCACCGTTCTTGATCGGCTTTTCCGTACGGACGATACAGTATGCGTAGTTTACTCCGGTACCTTCGATCGCACAGGATGTCGCATCTTCCGCGATCTTCTTAACAGGTACTTTTCGAGCGATATAGCGTTCACCGAGAGGACTGTTCTTCGTTACCAGAATATAGATGAAGTCACCGTCACTGTCGGACTGGACAGCCCCCTTCGGGACCACGTTGTCGTAGTAATGGTTCGATGTCGAAATCGTGCAGGTCACCGTCTGACCCGGGATCACCCAGTCACCGGTCACGCTGACGCGGATAATGCAGGAGTTCATCGGATCTGACGGATCCGGACGCATCGACTCAACGTATGCAGAGTCGCAGATATCTGTTCTTACTTCGGCACCGGCGCGCATAGCCTCGGCGTCTTTCTTATCGACAGGGCATTCTACATAGAAACCGGAAGACAGATCCGCGATCGTGAACAGAACTTCATCCTTACCGCACTGGGAGCCGTGGTTGACATTGATCGCGATGACCATGCCGTCGATCGGGGCTTTTACATCAGTAACCGCATAGTAGTCTTCAAGTCTCTTGACCTCTTTTTTGAGATCTTCGAGTCTCTTAAGCTCTGCTTCCTTATTGTCCTTGCTTTGGTCTCTGCTGACACTGTCAGACTTCTTCTGATCACTCAGAGACTTCTGTGCCACTTGCAGACTGTGCTGGGCATCCTTCAAAGCGCGCTCTGCCTCTTCTACCGTGGAAAGCGCCTGAAACTCCTGAAGATCGGTTTCTTTTTCCTGAAGTGCCGCCTGCTTATCGATCAGCTCATCGGACTTGCTGTTTACCTTTCCGGTCACATCAGAGAGGTCTTCCACCGCCTTGTCATAATCGGGCTTGATCGCATTGATCTCAGCCTGTGCGTCGGAGACCGCCTTGTTGGCCTTATCGAGTCTGGACTTATCGTAATTCGGATCCGACGGATCTTTGGGGCATGCATCTCTTTCTTCTCTTGCCTGATTCAGTGCAGTTCTTGCATCGTTCAGCTGTTCGGTCAATGTGTCGACCTGCTGCTGCAGTTCCGACTGTTTTCCCTCGAGGATCTCTTTGTCTCTTTCGATCTGGCTGATCTCTTTATTCAGTTCGGTGATCGCATTTTGCGTCTGTTCGATGCTGGCATCTTTATTCTTGGATGCTTCGAGATTCTTCTTGGCCTGATCGACAGCCTTCTCTGCGTCTACTACATCCATCTCAAGATTATAGTAGTCAGTGCTGTCAGAAGGAGAACGCTCATCGTACTCCAGCTTTTTTACAAGGTCCTCGAGATCCTTTTTCGCCTGATCAAGATCTGCGCGTTCTTCCGGAAGTGCGAAGGTAGCGAGAACATCGCCGGCCATTACTTCCTGATACATGTACACATTTACATTATCGATCGTGATATCACCAGCGGCCTTGACCTGTTTTTCCGTGACCGTATGAAGTGTACCCGAAACACGGTTGATCGAGCTTAAGGTCGCCGGATACACCTGCTGTGTGCTGACCTGGGTCAGCGTCATATTCATGATAGTATTGGAAAAGAACGTCAGGATACCCATGATGATGAGAAAAATTATGAGCGCCTTGACGATCCACTTTCTACTCTTTCTTTTTTTCTTTTCGTCTGACATTGTCAAAACCTCCTCAAAAACCACGAATCATTATTTGATACCCGAACGGGAAATACCTTCGACCAGATACTGTTCTCCGTAAAGGAAGATCAGCAGCGGCGGGATCATGAATATGAAGGACGCCGCAAAGGCCACACCGACCTCTGACGCATTGATCTGCGAAAGGAAAACGGACAACGGCTGCTTGCCGGCGTCTTCCAGAAGGATGAGCGGCTGCTCGACCATGTTCCAGTAGTCGATAAAAAGAAGGATCGCCATGGCATAGATCGCGCTCTTACACATAGGCAGGCAGATCTTGGTGAAAATATGCCATTCGTTGGCGCCGTCGAGTTTGGCCGCCTCGATGTACGAGGACGGGATCTGGCGCATATATTTACTTAAGAGGAATATGCTGAAGGTGGAGAACACACCCGGAAGGATAATGGCCCACCATGTGTTATATATTCCCAGCCAGTTTGCGATCAGATAGTTCGGAACGAGCGTTACCTGGAAAGGCATGAGCATCAGGATAACGTACGAGAAGAAAAGGACCTCTCTTCTCTTTTTTCTGTATCTGGCGAAACTGTAGGATGCGAGGCATCCGATCATGATCTGGCCCAGAACGATCGGTACGACGAGGGCTACGGAGTTCCAGAACTTCAGAAGGTACGTCGGGCTTAAGAAAAGAAGCGTCTTGTACTGACTGAAGGATACGAAATCCGGGATCATCTTCAGCTTCGGCGTGGAAGAAAGATATGTCTTCGTTTCCGCTGCTGCAGATGAAAGGCTGTTATATACCGCACTGTAATTCGTCTTGATCTCGTCTGTCGACATAAAAGAGTCGAGGATCGTAAGGACGATCGGCATGAGTGCGAAGATCGCGACGGCCAGAGCGAGGATAAATCCGATCGCTATCCAGAACTTTTCTACCGCCGTTCTGACGCGGACTCTTCTTTTCGCTTCGACACGTGCCTTGGCATGCATCTCCTCGAGTTCTTCTTCGGAAAGCCGGACGATCTCTACTTCCTGAAGATCGCGGATCGAACCGTGATCGTGTTTCTCTTCGGAAGCAGGTGTCGGCAGAGTCTGTAGTGGAGTTATTTCATTCTTCTTCATGGTCACTCCTCCGTATCTCTGCCCAGGCGGTTTTCTGCGATAAAGAGGATACCGACGATGATGATCATCGCGATGCACATGATGATCGCGGCTGCGGTAAGCTTCGCATTATCTAAGTGGGAGAACATATTGTTCATGAAATTCTGTAACATGTAAAGTGCATCGTAGGGGTAATCTCCGGCGAGAAGATAGACTTCGCGGAAGATCTTGAATGAGTTGATAAGGGACATGATCCCTACGAAGAAGATCGTCGGCCACAGGTACGGAAGCTTGATGCTGAAGAAGCGGCGGACTGCATTTGCGCCGTCCATCTTCGCCGACTCGAGCTGTTCGGAAGGTACCGCGGAGATCGCAGAGATAAAGAGGACCATGTTATATCCTAAGTTTTTCCACAGGAAAAGGATCAGTATAACGAGTCGTGACCAGTTGGATTTCATCCAGTCGATCTTATCGATCCCGAACCAGCCCATGTAGGTATTCAGTGCACCGTTATAGCTGAACATGACCTGCCAGATCAAAACGATGGAAGCAACAGGTACCATCATCGGGTTGAGCATGATGCTTCGGAAAACGCTCTTTCCCGGGATCTTGGAGCTCAGAAGGAGCGCCAGGAGAAGAGCAAGAAGAACAGCCAGCGGAACAGCAAGACCTGCAAATATCAGTGTATTCGTTGCTGCGCTTCTAAACGCCTGGTTGTTCCATACATGTACGTAGTTATCGACTCCGACGAATTCGGAATTCGTCGCACTTCTCTGGAAAGACTGGACCAGCACGATGAGCATCGGTCCAAAGAAAAAAAGCAGAACACCGAGAAGACTCGGTGTAAGATATCCGGTGAATACGACCCATTCACGAAGCTTTCTTTTTCTTCGTCCTTTGATCCTTCTTTTTCTGACCTCTTCGGGATTGTATTCGTGTGTTGCCATGGGTATTCCTTCATATATTTTTTCGTGCAGAAACAATACGAAATCATTCTATCACAACTTATGTCTCGCACGGTAGATGTCTCAATTGGTGAGGAGGGGTGGGAGCGAGGGGGGTGTTCCTCGCTCCCGGGTATGAAAGTAAATAGAAGATAGTAAAGGTTCTTCGTTACTGTCTCCAGGGAGGGGTATTGGAGGCTTTCTCCCTTTCGACATTTTCATTTTCTCATCGCGGTATGACTATCAAGTGACCTTAAAGTGACAGAATAGTCACTTTATCTCTCATGCACCTTGGTAGTTGCGCGATTCTGGATGTTCTTGCAGACATCTTCTACCGACCTCGAGCCGGAGAAGAATCCGGGAGCTTCCTCTTCGATGATCATCAGGATACCCGGATCTGTGCTCTCGATCGTCGATACGCTTTCGACAAGCTTTTTAAAGCTGTCAAGCATCTCCGGAGTGACTTCCGGATATCTTCCGAATTTGGAAAGATCCACACTGTCTTCCTCACTGACGCCTTCGAACATCTTGTTATACTCTTTGAATTCCTTGATGCTTTCCTGGTTGTTCTGATCGAACGCTGCGCGGTTGAGCGGGATATAACCGGACTCGTGCGCATATGCATACTGCGCTTCCTGAGTGAACATATAGCGGATGAAATCCCATGCTGCTTCCTTATTCTTGGACTGTTGCGAGATCGCAAGCGTAAGCATCGGGCTGGCACTCATGCCTGTCGCATCCGGAGAAGGAATTCCGAGATAGGCTTCTTTTCCCTTCAGTGCCTGAGCTGTACGTGCGAAAGTATCCAGGTCATAGACGGATGCAGAAGCAAATGCCAGCATACCGTTTGCAAGTCTGTCGTTCGGGTCGATGTATTCATAATCCGTATCCTTGATGCCGACCATGTCATCCGGCGTCTCTTCCGTTCCATACTTCTTTGCAAGCTCCAGAGCCTTTCGGAATTCCGGACTGTCAAAGCTTACCGACTTCTTATCATAATCGACAAAGTGGTTCATCGCCGGAGCGATCAGCTGTTCCAAAAGAGCCATATAGGTCATGTCATAGTCGAATACAGACGTATCCTTCGGGAGAGAACTGATGATGCTTTCGAACTCCTCATATGTCAGACCGGTCTTGTCGCCGACGATATCTTTTGTGGAAAGAAGACCGTACATGCTGAAGCATACCGGGATGTGATAGAGTTTGTTCTTGGCCTCAAAAGCCCGGAAAATATTATCGAACATTTCATTTCTGTTTAATCCGGAATCGCCGTCAATGAGCGTGTTGAGATCGAGCAGGACCTCATCCGAATTGAACTGGCTGTACGAGGAGAAATCCAAAAGGATATCCGGACCTTCTCCGGCAAGCATCTCCAGATAAACCTTATCGGAAATCTCTGCCATTACCTTCGTGTAGTCCATATCCGGACCCCACTCGATATCGCTGCCATAGATCTTCATGATGATACGGCATTTGTTGTTCGGATCGGTGTTATAGGAAATGACATAGTCACGGAACTTACCGTCCTTGGAGTAGAACGCACCCATCTCGATGATGGTCTTTCCGGCGTGCGGGTTCTTATCTTCACGATGCAGTTTTACAAGAGAGTACTCGGTATAGCCTTCGCCCTTTTCATTTTCCTTGTATTCGGAATCAACATACATGATGTCCTTATCCGATTCGATCCTGGCACCCTGAGAGATATACGGATTGGCAATATCTGTCCAGTTCCAGTCCATAAACATCTCTTTTTCACCGGTGATCGGATTGATCTTCACGATACCTGTCTCGTCCGACAGGTAGCAGGAGTCACCACCCTGGAAGAGGCCCCACAGATTGCTCTTGGTTTTGATGCGTTCGCCCTTGAACTTTCCTGTTTCCACATCGATCTCACGAAGGTAGTTGTTGCTCTCCCATGACTTTTCATCGTATTCTTCGATCATGGCATAATACTTGCCGTCAAAGGAGAAGAGCTCACCTGTAAGGTCCGACTCCTTATCGAAACCGACTGTCTTTCCGTCAGCGGTCATAACACAGATACCGTTGCTTGCCGAGACGATGAATTTACTGTCATCGACTTCCATGATCTTCGTGTTCCAGGAGTTCTCAAACTCGTCCGGCATCTTGAATTCTTTTTCCACTTTTCCGGTGGAATCGCAGGCCTGAAGATTGATCGTTGCCTGGCAGACCGGACCATCGTATGAGGTCACGACCTTATAGTATCCGCCGCTTTTTCTCGGATACATCGAAGAGCTCTCTTCGCTCAGAGTTGCAGGGATCTTCTCAATGATATGACCATCATTGATATCGAAAAGGACTTGTCCGGATTCATAGTAGCCTTCCATAAGAGAAGCATACTTATCGTAATCGAAGCACTGATCTTTTTGCGTCAGTTCATCGATCTTCTTCTCTACATCCTTCGGGATCTGGTAAACAATATTGTAAGAAGCGATGATCGTGTCACCGAGCATGATCGGATTATACATATCCTGATACTCGAGTTTTTTTGTCGAATCTATTTCCAGTTTCAGCGGGAACTTCGTTGCCGTAAAATACGGGTCATCCTCTTTTACGACAGTCTGCTTTCCGGTCTTCTTTTTCTTACAGGCAGTAAGGGGAAGGACCATTGCCGCTGCCAATGTCAGTGCCAAAGCGCTCCTAACACATTTTTTCATAAACATACCTCCGTGAAATCTTATCAGACACATTCTAATTCCAACGGAGTTATATTAAATGAAAGAATTGTAATAATGCTTATCTTTCGTGAACGATCCTGGTCGTGCGGTCCTGAATACTGGCGCAGACGTCGTCGATCGGCTTCTCATTCTGGAAATATGCAGCTGCTTCTTCCTTGATGATCTCCGATACTGCCGCGTCAAAAGACATGATGGTACTCACATTTTCCACCAGTTTTGCAAAGCCTTCCAGATCTTCTTCTGTGATCGAGAAAACATCGTCTGTGGAAAGGCCGTACTCCTTCAGTTCCTCTTTATACTCTTCGACCCACTTCTGGTATTTCTCGAGCACTTCCTGGTTGATGCGGTCAAACGCATTCCGGTTCAGAGGGATCGAATCGAGTGTTTTCGTGTAAGAATACTGGGAGTCCTCATCGAAAAGGCGGCGGATAAAATCCCATGCTTCATCTTTACTATCCGATTTCGCCGAGATCGCAAGAGTAAGCGTCGGAAGAGCGCACATTCCCGTACCATCCGGAGAAGGCATGCCGATATAGATGGCCTTGTCTCCAAAAGCTCCTCTGTTCGAAGCGTATGAATCCACACTGCACATATAGGTGGTCATCAGCGCGAGCATACCGTCATTGAAACGGTCTCCATCATCTACGAATTCTACGTCATCCTCCGAATTGATGAGATTGCCGTCGAATGTAGCATTGGGAACACCATAACTCTTCACGATCTTCAGGAGCTGCTTGAACTCATCGCCGTCAAAATAGACTTCCTTTCTCGAATAGTCGATGAATTCCGAAGTGGCACAGGAAAGAAGCGCATCGAGAAAATCATCGTACGCCATATTCTCGATCACCGAAATACGGTACGGAAGGCTTCTGACGATCTGATTGAATTCCGCGTACGTCCAGCCGGAACGTTCGCCGACGATCTCCTTATTCCCGATCAGACCGCGGATCTCGAAACATGCGGGGATCTGGTACAGTTTATCTTTTGTCTCAAAAGCGGAAAGGACGTTCTCGAAATATTCTTCCCGATTCAGTCCGTTGCCGCCATCGACATATTTATTCAGATCGACGAGTACCTCTTCGGAATTAAACTGACTGAAACGGGAAAAATTGACAAGGATATCCGGGCCTGTTCCCGCCTGAATGTCGAGGTATGCTTTTTCTGCGATCTCTGCTTCGCCATTCTGATCGTAATAGACAGTTCCATTTCCTTCTGTAGAATAGTCTCTTACACGGATCCTGGCGTTGTTCTCTGCCGTGGTGTTATATCGGATGATGTAGTCCATCAGATCCTCTGTCGGGTATCCGATCATGCCCATCTCGATACGGGTCTTCCCTGCGTGAGGGTTCTTTTCCATACGAGTCAGCTGTACAACATCAATAGAGCATGTCCAGGCTCCGGTAGCCATATTCTTTTCATTAATCTCACGGAGGAAGACGAGCGAATCATCTGACAGGACCTTCAGAGAGTTCTGGTCCATGTTGATATAGTTGACGTCTGTGGAATCCCAGCTCAGGATCTGTTCTTTTTTGTCGGAAAACAGATCGACTCTGGAGATGCCATAGCCATCCATTACGACCGTGCCGTTATTTCTGCCCGTATAGCCGGAAGCCCTGGCTTCGAGCTGCTTCTTTTCGCCCTTGAGATTGACGTTCACAGGATCGAATTCCTGAAGAGAATACACAAGATCTGTCCCATTGTCCGGGTATTCGTAGTACTCAAGATAATACTTGCCGTCGATCTCCAGAAGCCTTCCCGCATTATCGCTGACCTCGATCGAATCCTTAGTATATCCTCCGGCATCAAGCACCGTGATCCCCTCATATCCGCGGAGGATGTATTCCCCGCTTTCGGCCTCAAACACCTGCGAGATCGTACCGGCTTCTGTCGGAATTGCAATATCAAATTTCTGAAGGCCCTCCATCGTGTATTTACACATTCTGCAGGTGATGGTCGCCTCCGCATAAAGTTCGTAGCTTGTATCGTAGCTTGTAAAGACTGCAAGGAGATCACCGTCTTTTCCCTCGGCAAATACCGTCTGCGATGCAGCATAGTCGGCCGTAATATCGAAGATGAGATTTCCGTCAAAATCGAAAATTCCGATCCCTGACTGACTGTACTCACTGAATTTATCTCTGATGAAATCTTCGACGATATCGGAACTGACGGATTCCGACATGAACTTATTCTTCAGCTCCATCGGGATCTCGTATGTGATACTGTAAGCGGCAACCACGGAATTTCCGATGATCTGGGCTTCCCGGATAACACTTTCCTTCAGCTTCTTGGAAGGATCCGTTTCGATCTTGATATCGGAGATCTTGGCATCATAATACGGATCGTCTTCACTGACGACCCGTCTCTTTTTCTTATTATTTTTGCAGGCGGTCACCGGCAGAAAAATGGCCAGAGCCATTACAAGTGCCAGCACACGTCTTGCGCTTGACGTCATACTACATCCCTCCGTGAGGATCTCACGAAGCCATTATACTTGATAAATGCGGATATGACCACGTTTTCTTTAATCCCGGGAGTCCAAAATACTTCTCGAACTGACGAAGAAAAAGAGCGAGACGACCATGTTGAAGACAGCCAGGATCAGAAAGTCCAGAAGGAACAGATCGTCGGAGATGGCATAAAGCCTCGATCCGATGTTCGCGCCCAGCGAAAGCTCGAAGGTAAAGACGCACGACAGGATCGCAAATGCCAGTATCATGTGGGACTGTCTTGAATTGGTAAGTCCGAGCGTTCGGATGGAAGCCATATATACGGCGTAGAAAAGCATGGCGGACGAAGCATAAAACATCGATCCGCAAAGCACATATGCCGGGTGAAGTTTCGCAAATAACGAAACGACGACCAGACAGATCAGTCCTTCGATAAATGCTTTCAACACGGAAGGAAGCGACGCGAAAAAGAGTTTCTTTAACGGTTTTCCCGGTATCAGGAAGATAAAAGGTTTTCTCAGTTCATCCACAAATTTGCCCATAGGAATCGTGAAGATCATGGTGTAGCAAAGGACCGCCAGTGCGATGATCTGCATGATAAAAGGATACATGCCGCGGATCATCAGAGAACGGAGTACAGAGCCCGTAAGCACGGCCACGGCCAGCATGCCGAGCGACCCCCGGTCAAAAAGCACCAGAAAGCTCCTCTTCTGCTCCGTCATCTGCCGCTGCATGAGGACGATCTCGCCTCTGCTTCTTCCCATAAGGTGGGATTTCTTTCTTGTGACCTTATGGCGGACATCCGAAACCGACGCTTCGTTCTGATAAAGGTAGTTGCCGTATCCGTGACCGATAGAAGTCAGCACGTCCTCGTAATAGCCCGAGCGGTTCTTGAGGACGGCGATGATCCCGATCAGCGGGAAGATCAGAAGGAGCCCCGCATACACGAGCGCCAGTTTGACCTGATGGTCCATAGCGCAGCACAGGAAGCCTGCGGCCCAGCCGCCCAGCGGAATGGCATGGATTCGCGGATCGTTGAAGAAAGCGAATATATCACTAAACGGCGTCCCGCTTCTCCAGAGGGAGAGGACGACACCCAGTATGATCAGTCCGCTCACGGCATAAAGCGCGATGAGGACGATCTTTCGGAAAACAGGAGATACGGCCGTGATCGAATAGACCGCCAGCGAAAGGATCGAAAGACAGATCGACAGCAGGAACCACGCCCCCATCAGGATGAGCATCTCTTCGATCCCGAGCCCGAAGTAAAAGCGCAGATTCGTCAGCTGCATAAGAAGTATCAGCGTGATCAGTACGCTGATGCCGCACTTTTTCAGGATGCCGTAAAAAAGGATCCTTTCAGAACGGATCGGAGCGACAAACATGTGATTGATATCTGCAGAGCGGAAGAAGGAACTTCCGCGGTTCAAGCCCAGTCCGAATCCGACAAATGCCACAACAAGGAAAACCATCGTGACGCTGCCGCGATAGACTGACGAGGCATTGTCGATGACCTGCGTGGTGCCGGTATGGGAGATCTCCTGATAGATGTAAAGTGCGAAATATGCCGCTACAACAAGCACCCCGATCCAGAACTGGGGGCGCCTGATCTTCTCCTGGAGCGAATGCTTCCACTGTTTGAGAACAACGTACATACAAGCATTCATAGCATCGTCACTTTTTCTTTCTCTTCTTCTTGCTCTTCTTCGTCGTCTTCGGTTTCGAAACAGATACCCTCGCCTTCGTCTCCGGAAGACCGGTGATCGGCATATCACTGGTATACCGCCACGGCGAATCGTAGGCTTCGGTCTCGGCGAAGAATATTCTCTCTAAAGATTCTGCCCACATGCCGACCATTTCTTCTTTTCTGTGGCAGGAGATCACGTGTCCTTTGCGCATGATGTAGGCCTTTCCCCAGATGCCTTCGACCGTGCTGATCATGTGTGTGGAGATCAGTACAGCGACTCCGGCATCAGAAAGCTCTGTCACCATCAGGCGCAGTTCTTTGATCGCATGGGGATCCAGTCCGAGCATCGGCTCGTCGAGCAGCAGGAGCTTCGGACGCGGAAGAAGCGCGCAGATGATGGACACCTTCTGCTGAAGACCTTTGGAAAGATCTTTGCAAAGAGTATCGACCACTTCGGTCAGACGGAAGCGGTCTACGAGTTCCGCCGCATATTTTCTCGTTTTCTCGGGATCCAGATGGTAGGCTCTGGAGATAAATTCAAAGTGCTCTCTTACGGTCAGCATGTCATAAAGAGAAGGAAACTCCGGCACATATCCGACAAGTTTTTTCGCCTGGCTGGAGTTTGCGGGGAATCCGCCGATCTTCACTTCTCCTTCGTACCGCAAAAGGCCGAGGATACACTTGATCGCGGTAGATTTTCCGGCGCCGTTCGGGCCAAGGAGGATACCGATCTCCCCTGCGTCGAGGGACAGATTGATATTCTCATTCGCCACTTTTTTACCGAATTTCTTCGTCAACCCCTTGACGCGAAGCATACTATCCTCCTAAAAACTACCTGACAAATCAAGTCAAAAATAGTCTAGCATTTTTTACTCCTTTGCGCTATCTTTTTCCAATTATATGAAAGCATATTGATTTTCATTTTCGGGTAGTATTAAATTAAGGATATGATTTTCATTTGAGAAGGGTCGGGTGGTTCTCTCTTTTCCGGTGGTGCCGGAAGCCTTGGGAGCACGAAGCATTTCACTTCTCGGAAGGATGGGAGAGTATGTTTAAGATCGTGACCAAACGACAGCTCAACGAAGCCGTCACCCTGATGGATATCGATGCCCCCTACATCGCGAAGAAGGCGAAGGCCGGGCAGTTTATCATCTTCCGTATCGACGAATACGGTGAGCGTATCCCTCTGACGATCGCCGATACAGATCCGGAGAAAGGTTCCGTTACCATTATTTTCCAGGCTGTCGGCACTTCGACCAAAGCCCTGGCTCAGTTAAATGAAGGAGATTATATTTCCGATTTCGTCGGTCCTCTGGGAAATGCGACGGAGATCGAAGGCCATAAGAACGTCTGCGTCGTCGGTGGCGGCGTCGGATGTGCGATCGCTTATCCTTCCGCCAAAGCACTGCACAACGCAGGTGCCCACGTGGACATGATCGCCGGCTTCCGCAATAAGGACATCGTGATCCTCGAAGATGAGATGCGCGCTGTTAGTGACAATCTCTATGTAACGACCGATGACGGATCCTATGGGGAAAAGGGATTCGTAACGAATAAGCTGCAGGCGCTGATCGATGCCGGAAACAAATATGATCTGGTCATCGCGATCGGACCGATCCCCATGATGAAGTTTCTCGCCGAGGTCACGCGCCCCTACGGCATCAAGACACTCGTAAGTTTGAACCCGATCATGATCGACGGTACCGGAATGTGCGGCGGCTGCCGCGTCACCGTCGGCGGCAAGATCCGTTTCGCCTGTGTCGACGGTCCGGACTTTGACGGACACGAGGTCGATTTCGACGAACTTATGAGAAGAAATTCCTACTATAAAGCTCAGGAGCGCGAGAGCGCCAGTCACGAATGCCGCATGCTCGCATCGGCAGATGCTGCGAAGGAGGAACAGAAGAATGGCTAATCTTTCCCTTACTAAAGTACCTATGCCGGAGCAGGATCCGAACGTAAGAAACCGTAATTTCGATGAGGTGGCTCTCGGCTATACAGAAGAAATGGCGAAAGAGGAAGCGACACGCTGCCTCAACTGCAAGAACCGCCCGTGCGTCAGCGGATGCCCGGTAAATGTCCGCATTCCGGATTTCATCGCGCAGGTTGCGGAAGGTAATTTTGAAGAAGCATATAAGATCATCACATCTACGAACTGTCTGCCGGCCGTCTGCGGACGTGTCTGCACACAGGAGACCCAGTGCGAGAGCAAGTGTGTCCGCGGCATGAAGGGCGAAAGCGTCGGTATCGGCCGTCTCGAGCGTTTCGTCGCAGACTATCACATGGCACATGTTTCCGAACCGGTCCCGGCCATCGAGAAGAACGGTCACAAAGTGGCTGTCATCGGTTCCGGCCCGTCCGGTCTGACCTGTGCCGGCGACCTGGCAAGGCTCGGCTATGAGGTCACGATCTTCGAGGCTTTCCATAAAGCCGGCGGCGTACTGGTCTATGGTATTCCGGAGTTCCGTCTCCCGAAGGCCATCGTCCAGAAAGAAGTTGATAATCTTCAGGCACTCGGTGTCGAAGTCCGGACGAACTTCGTTATCGGCAAGACCTTAACGATCGACGAGATCTTCGAAGAAGGCTATGAAGCGATCTTCATCGGATCCGGTGCCGGTCTTCCCTCTTTCATGGGCATCGAGGGCGAGTCCCTTATCGGCGTATATTCCGCAAATGAGTATCTCACTCGCGTCAACCTCATGAAGGCATATCTGGATAACTATGACACACCGATCAGGAAGAGCCAGTCCGTCGCAGTCGTCGGCGGTGGTAACGTCGCGATGGATGCGGCCCGTACCGCGAAGCGTCTTGGCGCGGAACACGTATATATCGTATACCGCCGTTCTGAAGAAGAGATGCCGGCCCGTGCCGAAGAAGTCCATCACGCCAAAGAAGAAGGCATCGAGTTCATGTGCCTTAATAATCCGACACGTATCCTCGGCGGCGAAAACGGTGAAGTCCGTGCCATCGAAGTGATCTCCATGGAGCTCGGCGAGCCGGATGCGAGCGGCAGAAGAAGACCGGTCACGATCCCGGGTTCTGAGCATGAGATCGAGGTAGATACTGTGGTCATGTCCATCGGTACTTCCCCGAACCCCTTGATCCGCAGCACCACTGAAGGTCTGGATGCGACATCCCGCGGATGTCTCGTCGCGGATGAGACCATGGCCACTTCCCGTCCGGGCGTATATGCCGGCGGCGATGCCGTGACCGGTGCAGCGACCGTTATCCTGGCCATGGGTGCCGGCAAGACCGCTGCTGTTTCGATCGACAAATACATCAAGGAGAAAAACGCTTGAAGATCGTAATCCTCGACGGATATACCACTAACCCCGGAGACATCTCCTGGGCGCCTTTTGAAGCGCTCGGAGAACTCATCACCTATGATTACACAGCGCCCGAAGAGATCTTCGAAAGGCTTTCGGGCGTTTCTATATGCCTGACGAACAAGACATGTTTCCCGAAGGAGGTCCTGGAAAAGCTTCCGGACCTTAAATACATCGGCTGTCTTTCTACAGGCTTTAATGTTGTGGATACGAAGTATTGCCGCACACACGGCATCACCGTCACCAACATCCCCGAATATGCCACCTTCGCCACCGCGCAGATGACTATCGCTCTTCTTCTGGAGATCGCCTCTAAAGTCGGTCACCACAGCGATCTCGTGCATCGGGGCGTATGGACGAAGAACAGAGACTTCTGCTTCTGGGACGGCCCCCTTACCGAGCTTTGGGGCAAGACACTGGGACTTTTCGGATTCGGGAAGATCGCTTCCCGCGTAAGCCGCATCGCTTCAGAGCTCGGAATGAAAGTCCTTGCCTGCCGCCGTTCCGAAGTCACGGATGTGATGAAGGAAGCGGATCCGCAGGTCACCTTCGTGGATCCGGAAACTCTTTTCCGGGAATCCGACGTCCTTTCTTTTCACTGCCCGCTGACCGCAGATACGACCGGACTGGTCAATAAAGAGGTCATCTCGAAGATGAAGGACGGGGTGATCCTTTTAAACACTTCCCGCGGACCGGTCCTCGACGAAGAAGCCGTTGCCGAAGCGCTTAAGATCGGGAAGATCTCTGCACTCGGTGCAGATGTCGTCAGCATCGAACCGATAAGAGAAACTAACCCTCTTCTTACTGCCCCGAACACCTTCCTGACACCGCATATCGCATGGGCCCCCAAGGAGACCCGACTCCGTCTGATCGATGTCGCCTCTTCGAATCTTGCTGCATATCTTGAAGGAAAGCCCGTCAACGTGGTATCCTAATAGCCGTTTGTGAGAAAAGTACGGGCAAAGGATCTTTTGCCAAAGAAAATAAAGGAGATATCACATGCTCAGTAAAACACTTTATGTGTTCATGATTTCCATGATCCCGATCATCGAGCTTCGTGGAAGCATCCCTTATGCCGCCGGTGCCGGCCTTCCGTGGTATGTAGCTTTCATTACGGCCGTGATCGGAAATCTTCTTCCGGTACCCTTCATCCTTCTTTTCGTAAAGAAGGTCTTCGACTGGATGAGAAAGTATCCAAAGCTTAAGAAGATCGTTGACTTCTGCGAAAACAAATTCGCGAAGAAAGTGGAAAAAGCCGGAAACACAGCGTTCTGGACACTGGTCGGCTTCATCGCCATCCCACTTCCGGGAACCGGCGCTTGGACCGGAAGCGGAATCGCCGCTGTCTGCGAAGTGCCGTTTAAGAAGGCTCTCCTGGCCGCCGTGATCGGCGTTCTTATCGCCGCGACCGTCGTCACCATGATTGCGTATGGCGTTCTGGCCGGACTCAGTTTCCTGCTTTAATAGATAAAAAGATTAAAAAGCAAGCGCCCGACGTGAAGATATCACATCGGGCGCTTTTGTATTGCAATTTAACAGATCTCAGCCCTCGACCTTCGGGAGTGTGGATCCGCCGTACGGCATGACGACTATCTTCGCGTCCGGACCCTTCTCCTTTATCGCATCGTCGATCGCGGTCTGGATGTCCGAATACGGCTCCAGGAAGACTTTCTTAACAAAGTCGTGCTCGAGATCGGAAACGAAGAAGATGCGGGCATTTTCGAGGACCATGGCGATCGCCGCGGCCTTGTGTCCGCCGAGGACGAAGTCGGTCTTGATGTGAGTGATCATGTCGGAGCTCTTCTCGTGACCCAGGAGCCACTCCTCGAAGTGATGCTCGCCGAGGCCTTCCTTACAGGAAGCGATCCAGACGATGATGCCGCCTTTCTTGACCGCATGCTTGGCATTGTCCAGCGCTTTCTGCGCCTGGTACATATTGATGTCCTTCGGGAATCCGCCGGCACTGACGATTACGATGTCGGCTTTCTCCGGGATCGATACCTTATAGAAAGAATCGAGGAACTTGCAGCCCTCTCTGTGAGCCAGGACCGGATCACCGGCGAAGCTTCGGATGATCTCCTTCTTGGCATCGAGAACGACATTTACGATGTAATCCACGCCCAGGATGCGGCCGGATTCCTCAATGTCTTCTCTTACCGGATTGCCTTCCAGACGTCCGGCGCAGGCAGTCGGTTCGACCATGGCGCTGTGGTTGTGCTGGATGGCATCCCATGTGGAGACACCCGGCATGATGGCCTTATATCCTCCGGAATATCCTGCGAAATAGTGATATTCGATGTTGCCGAGGCAGATCCTTCTGTCGGCTTCTACGACCGGGCGGAAAATGTCGACCGGTGTGCCACGGGAGGTCGTGCCTACATGAACAGCGTCGTTGACATCCGAGTCGATGCAGCGGACACGGTCATATACGGCATCGCCGACCATGTAGCGCATACGCTCTTCGGTGTGTCCGCCGTGAGAGCCGAGTGCAAAAACGATCGTGATATCGGAATCCGGAATACCTGCAGCGGAAAGCTCATCGAGAACAGCCGGGAGCACCTTGTAGCTCGGGATCGGACGGGTGATGTCCGAGGTGATGATTGCAACGGTCTCGCCCTTTTTCACGACTTCACGGAGCGGAGGAAGACCGATCGGTTCACGCATGGAACGATAGACTTCATCGCTTCCTGTCAAACCGATTTCTGCTTCATTCGGAGTAAGAACGGCCATGACCTGGCTGTCCGGTACCTGTACCGGGATCTTCTCTTTACCAAAACCTAATGCAATCTCCATGCAAGCCTCCTTATTTCGCGCTTTGTTCTTCCGGCGGGAGCGTGAGGCCCGGGTTTCTCCGGCTCCTCAGTTCGCGGGGCGTATTCGTTCTTGTCAGACACTTTTTTACAGTGACATCCATCAGGATCGCACCCAGTGGCGCGGTGATGAGGATGGAAAGTACGGCAGTTGTCAGGACCATCATACCACAAGCGAGGCCCTGTGCCAGCGGGATCGCACCAACAGCGGCCTGAACAGTTGCCTTCGGGAAATAGGCGACGTCGCAGTAGAGGATCTCCTTGAACTTCAGCTTGGAGCCGAAGAGGCTGACGATCACACCGACGGAACGGAAAAGGAGCGCGCCGAGGATCAGAAGGACAGAGCCGAGACCTGCGGAAAGCAGCGCCTTGATCTCTACGGCAGAGCCCAGCATGACGAAAAGCAGAAGTTCCGCACCGACCCAGATCTTGGCGATCTTGGCGGAGAGGCGGTTGGCCACGGTCGGACGGCGGTTCAGGATCGCACCGCCGAGAGCCATAACTGCCAGAAGTCCGGAGAAAGGAACGAATTCGGAAATATAGGACTCGCATCCTACAAAGAGGAAGGAAAGTCCGAAAAGAAGCAGGATCTTAACGGTATCTCTCAGATGGATCGCTTTGAAGATCTGGGAAATGATGATACCGAAAACGATACCGACACCAAGGCCGGTCGCGATGGAGATCGGGATCGAGATGACGGTCCAGGCGGAGATGCCTTCACCCTTGCTCATGCCGATAAATGCCGTGAATAATACGATGGCATAAATATCATCTGCGGAAGCACCCGCCATGATGAGCTGCGGGATATGTTTGTCGGTGCCGTAGCCCTCTTCCATGAGCCAGAGCATCTTCGGAACGATGATTGCCGGAGAAGCAGCGGCGAGCATAGCGCCGACAATGGCAGAGTCAACGCGGGAGATCCCGAGGCAGGCAGGACCCAGGACCACTGCACCAATGATCTCAAATGTCGCCGGGACAAAGCAGAGCATGATCGCCGGACGTCCGATCTTCTTCATGTCGCTGATATCCAGGCTCAGACCCGCGCGGAACAGGATAACGATCAGCGCGATCTCACGAAGCTCGGAAGAGATGGAAAGGATCTTCGGATCCAGAAGATTTAATACCGCCGGTCCCAGAATGATACCTGTAATGATCAGTCCCAGGAGAGACGGGATATGCAGTTTCTTAAAAATCCCGCTGATACAAAAACCGATCAGGAACATCAGCGCCAGACTCATAAGCATGTTGTTCATTTCAAAATACCCTCTTTACTCGTTCCCCGCGCTCTTTTCCGCGGGGATTCCAATATTCCTCACATACCATTGGGGTATGTACCTTTACGCACAATAACGAATTATAGCACCGTTATAGCTTTCGGGCGCATAAAAAAGCACTGGAAAAACAACGATTTTCCAGTGCTGAATCGGTCTTTTGTTGTGTACTTTTGGAAGTGTCAGTTACGGTACATTCTTTCGATGAACCTGGGGCTCTCACTTTGCATCAGGAAAGAGGCCGCCTGGTCGGAAAGACGGATAAGAAGTTTTTCATATTCACACTGCAGCGCCGACACTTCAGACATCGATCCCGTATGTCCGTGATTTGCGCATGCGCAGGTGTGGTGGCAGCGGGAAGAAAGCGCGCATTCCGCGCAGTCCTTCGGTTCGATCCGCTGACTCTCCAGCGACTCCAGACGGCTGTCATCCAGGCCCTCATCGATCGAGCCGACGGAGAATCCTTCCAGTCTGATAAAGTGACTGCAGGGATAATACTTCCCGTCCGTGTCCACCATGAGCTTATGGCACCCGAAATGACACGGCGCACTGTCGGCATCTTTTCCCCGGATATAGTTCCTGATCTTATTCTCAAAAGGGATAAACCGGAAGATGCTGTCGCCCAGGTTCCACGCTTCGTACAGCTTTTCGACCTTTTCCATTTCAAGGGAAAGCGCTTCGAATTTCTCGTCTGTCCAGAGCACTCTTTCTCCATGCGCGAGGACCATGCTGACCGCGCGGACGCCTTTTCCGCGGAAGAATTCGAGTGACTCGGCGACCTTATCCACATGATCGGGATGGACCGTCATCATGATGATGGTATCCGGGAACGTCTGAAGGAGCATGTCAAGTTTTTTGTCCACGAGTGCTTTCGTCGGATGTCCGCCTCTGTCGAGACGCACCAGATCCTGGGAAAGGCCGTCATGGGACAGCGCCAGGATGATCCTGTTTTCTTTGGCAAAAGAAACGAACGCCTCATCGAGGAGCGTGCCGTTCGTCGTGATCTCGAAGACCAGCCGGGAGTTTTCTATCTCAGCAAATTTAGCCTTCGCATACTTTACGAGTTTTTCGATCAGAGGTCTTTGCAGGAGCGGCTCTCCTCCGTAAAAAGAGATCTGTCCCCGCACCTTCGGGGTCTCCCCGGGAGATGCCTTCTTTAGTTTTTCGGATCGAAAAAGGACGCTTCCGGCCAGATCGTCGATGGCCTTCTTTCCCATCTCTTCCGGCATGACCGCGTCCTCATGTTTCTGCAGGCAGTATCTGCAGTCAAAATTACACTGGCGGGTCACCACCAGTGTAAGCTTGAGCGTCTGATTTTCTTTGTTCTGCTGTGCCATATCTTACGTCATGTCGGACACTTTCGAGGTCCGTCTCCTTGAAGGGATCGCTCCCTGATTCATTGATCTGCCGGTTCATCGTAAACAGCCTCATCACCCGCATAATCGATATAATCTGTAGGTTCTGTTTCGATCACCACTTCGCCGTCAAGGATGGTCGGATCGACATTTCCTGATCCGTCCTGTATCTTCTGTACGACTTCGTCCAGATTCAGCTTCGCTTCTTTCACTTTTGCTTCTTTTTCCCCGCATGCGGAGGAGAGAACCATGGCAGCAGTAAGTGCAGTTACTGCCGCGACTTTGGTGACCGGTCCCGCAAAGGACTGTCTTTTCACCTGTGCAAGTGTAGGATATACGGGATTCTCGATGATCTTTACAGGTTGCTTTTTCATGTTCGTAGTCTCCTTTTCGATTTGCTGTTCTGCAAATAAGACGAGGCTTCTATGAAATCTGTTGCATCTTTCAGCTGTCGCCGTTTCGAAGCTGTACGGTGATACCTGAACCGATGAGCGCGGCCCATATGAAGAATGACACCCATCCGTTCTCCAGGCCCTGCTTCACGACCGGAGTCAGAAAAGACGGCAGGTCTTTCCAAGAGTATAACATGCCCATGAATCCGAGGAAAACATCCCGCAGGATATCCGCGCCGATCACAGAAGTTGTGATCTTGATGGCCGGAGACTGGAGGATACAGATGATGATGCCGACGATGATTCCGATCAGCAGCGCAATGACGCAGATCGCGAGGAGCTTCTCCCCGTCAGTATTTCCGGGGATCCAGGACATGACGGCACTCATCTGCTTATCAGATATAAGCGTCTGGGAACGGTCTGATCCGTCGGTCAGTTTCGCGATCGTATCCGGCGAAAGAGAGACTACCAGTGCGAGGTTGTTCTGCGTTTTGATGATATAGAGAAGGCAGATCTTCACCAGCGTATACCAGGTAAAAAACATGGAGATGAAGAACAGTGCTTTTTTATAGATCGCATACGAAAGAAGCGCCAGAAGAATACCAATGACGATAGGGAAAAAGAAGTCCCACATCGAACGGGAATCCTCCGGGATCTTTTCGAGAAGAAAGGCGGAATTCAGGAGGTTTGCTCCCTGCATACCCATGAAGAAACCCGCGATCGCCATCGAGATGCGAAACATGCGGAAGCCGTAAAAACAAAGCAGCAGGCCCATGGCGCAGAACGTTAACAGCATGACGGTATCGAGCACTCCATTTTCCTCCTTTTTCAAGTTACCTTTCATTATATCGCGGGAGCAATTCGCATATGTAACAAAACGTTTTCAATTCTCGGTCACTTTTAGGTAAAATTGCCTTGCGATTCTCCTCTGTCTTTGCGAAAATAGAAGCAGTACTTCTATATTATGATCAGGAGGTAGATCTATGCTTTACGACAATAAGATTTGGGTAGGCGGCACCAGCACAAAGTGCTTTATTGAGCCTTCAAAGGCCAACCGCCATGGTTTGATCGCCGGCGCTACCGGTACAGGTAAATCCGTGACCCTGAAGGTTCTCGCTGAGAGCTTCTCTGACATGGGTGTCCCGGTCTTCCTTGCAGACGTCAAGGGTGACATGTCCGGTATCTGTGCAGCGGGTGTTACATCCGACAGCATGGAAGAGCGCATCGCGAAGTTTGGTATTGAGAACTTCGAGTACAAGGCGTATCCGACTACGTTCTACGATGTATTTGGTCAGATGGGTATTCCGATGCGCACCACCATCTCCGAACTCGGTCCGATCCTTCTCGGCCGCATGCTCGGACTTTCCGACGTACAGCGCGCTGTTATGTCGATGGTATTCCGCATCGCTGACGATCAGGGACTTCTGCTCCTTGACTTAAAGGACCTCCGTCTCCTTCTCACATATATCGGTGATCACGCAGACGACTATAAGCTCACCTATGGTAACATCTCCTCTGCGACCATCGGTGCGATCCAGAGAAATCTGGCTCTCCTTTCCGATGAAGGTGCAGACGCATTCTTCGCTGAGCCGGCATTTAATGTTATGGATTTCTTTAAGACCGGAAGTGACGGACGCGGCATGATCAATGTGCTGAATGCCACAGAGCTTTTCAATAAGCCGCTTCTTTATTCGACATTCCTCCTCTGGCTCCTTTCCGAGATCTATGAGAATATGCCGGAAGTCGGCGATCCTGAGAAGCCGAAGATGGTATTCTTCTTCGACGAGGCGCACCTGCTCTTCAACGATGCACCTGCATTCCTCCTCGAAAAGATCGATCAGATCGTACGTCTCATCCGCTCCAAGGGTATTGGTGTTTACTTCATCTCCCAGAGCCCGAGCGATATCCCGGACACCATCCTGGCCCAGCTCCAGAACCGTGTACAGCATGCCCTTCGTGCATATACTCCTGCTGAGCAGAAGAAACTGAAGGCAGCTGCCGAGTCCTTCCGTGCTAATCCGGGCTTCGATACCGAAGCAGCTCTCTCTGAGCTGGCTGTTGGTGAAGCTCTTGTTTCCTTCCTGGATGCCAAGGGTACACCTGGCATCGTTGAGCGTGCATATATTCTCCCGCCGCAGAGCTTTATCGGATCTGCCGGATTTGAGAAGATCCAGGAACTGACCGATGTAAATCCGCTCTATGAGAAGTACAGAGTCGCTGTCGATCCGGAGTCCGCTTATGAGATCCTGATGAGGAAATATGATCCGAATTACGGTGCTGCCGCCGCTCCGGCTGCTGAAGCTGCACCGTTTGCCGAATCCGCAGCAGCTGCTCCTGTTGCTGCAGTGCCTACGGCTGCCGACGAAGAGAAGGCTCGTCTTGCTGCTGAGAAGCAGGCAGAGAAAGAGCGTGCTGCTGAGATCCGTGAAGATCGTGAAGCAGACCGTAAGCAGCGTGAACTCGACCGTCAGGAAGACCGCGAGCGCAGACTCGAAGAAAGAGAGCGCGCTGCTGAGATCCGCGAGCAGAAGGAAAGAGACCGTCAGGAAGACCGTGAGCGCCGCGAAGCTGAGCGTCAGGCCCGTGCAGAAGAAAGAGAACGCAAGGAGCTGGAGCGCCAGGAAGAAAAGGCGAAGCGTGAAGCTGAGCGTGCCAAGAAGAACAGCCCGGTCACCAAGATCGTTAACTCGGCAACAACTGCTGCCGGCCGTCAGATCGGTTCTTCCCTTATCCGTGGTATCTTCGGAAGCCTGCTGAAGAAGTAAGCTATATTTCAGATACGAAAGAATGTCTTCCGGCGGAGGAAACTCTGCCGGAAGATTTTTTATCTTCGGATTTTTCGGAAAATATTGGAAAACGTGTAATATCTCCGCTAGAATGTTGTTAATTGGGGTAGAAAACAAAAACTATCCCGGAGGTGTTACTTATGAAAACATCAGCTATCACAAGAAAGATCGTATCCTCGATCCTTTTCCTGAGTCTTATATTCAGCATCAGCGCATGCGCGAAGAAAAAGCCGCAGTTTCAGGAACTCTCTACGACTGTTCTTTCCCCCTATGATGAACATCAGGTGGATGTATCTGTCGAGGTCATCGGGAACCGGAAGATCGAGGTGACGCTCACCAATCACAGTCAGACAACATCCTACACGTATGGGAACCCGTACCAGCTCGAATTCAAAGAAGATGGGAAATGGTATAAAGTTCCTTTCCAGGAGGGAATGTGGACGATGGAGGCCCATCTTCTCGGACATGGAGAAAAATCAGAGATTGACGGGAAAGAATTTTACATGAGCAATACCGGCGAGTTAACCTGGTATCTCGATGATATGCTCGGCGATCTTCCGGCCGGACACTATAGATATGTGACTGAAATCACTTCCGAAAGTGCTATGAACAGGGAGTTTCAGATCGCCGGCGAATTCGATCTGGAAAAAGCAACAAATGAGCCGGACCCGCTGAAAAAGTCTTCGATCGATCCATCGCAGATCACATCGCAGCAGGAGCGTTCGATCCCTGTAGAAGAGTTATCGTATAACAAACAGGATGGCTATTGCCTGCTCATCATTGTCAGACAAAGCGCGGCTTCCAAGGAGTATAAAGTCGAAAGGCAAAAAGATGGGGAATGGTACGAAATCCCCGTTAAAGGCGGAGGCGGAACTTACGAAGCCGACTCTCCGACCCAGCAGATAAATCTTTATATGGAACAGGACCTTGTCTCCGGCCATTACCGCCTGATCCGCGACGATCTTTATTATCTCGTGCAGGAAGAAAATGCGCCTGGCCGCTATACCGTGTATGAATTCGATATCTGAAGCGGTCTTCGCCGAACTTTCTATTCTTCTTCGCAATACTCTTTAAGGAGCGCATCCACTTCCGCGATCGTATTAGCTGTCATCAGGCGGTTCTTGATCTCGGCAGTGGATCTTCCTCCTTTAAGATAACAGGCGATCTGCGCGCGCATCTCCTTGACGCCCGTTTTCTCTCCGAGATCTTCACACAGGCCAAGAAGATGCCGCCGGATCACTTCCGTCCTTGTCTTTCTATTCGGGAAAAGACCCGTTCTTCCGGCATTTTCTCCACTTAAGGCTTCCCTGATCTCCGAAAAGACCCAGGGATTTCCCTGTGCAGCACGGCCGACCATTACGCCGTCGGCGCCCGTGCTCTCGAGCATCGCGATAGCGGAAGCTCCGTCCTTGACATCGCCGTTTCCCCAGAGCGGGATCCCGGATCCGGCAATGGCTTCTTTCGTCTTCCGGATCACTTCCCAGTCAGCCGTTCCCCGGTAAAGCTGCGTCTGTGTCCTCGCGTGAAGAGCCAGTGCCGAGGCCCCGGAATCGATGCACATCTTCGCAAATTCCGGTGCTGTGATATGTGCTTCGTCCCACCCGGAACGAAACTTCACGGAGACCGGTTTCCCATAGGGGGCAGCGGCTTTTACCGAGGCTTCGATGATCTTTCCGGCCAGGACCGGATCCTTCATGAGCGCAGAGCCGCCACCGGTCTTTACGACCTTAGCTACGGGGCAGCCCATATTAAGGTCGATCACATCGACATCATGCAGTCTTTTATCTTCGAGAATGAACGGGATCGCATAGGAGAAATCCTGCGGATCCACGCCGAAAAGCTGGATCGCGACCGGACCTTCATGCTCCCGGTCGATCCGAAGATACCGCATACAAGGCTCGAGTGACTCTTTAAACCGGATGCCCCGAGCTGAGACCAGTTCGGTCACGCCGAAAGCGGATCCATATTCGTGCGCGATCGTACGGAAAATACAGGAGCTCGTGCCTGCCATGGGCGCCAGCGCAGTATTTTCGGGGATCGTTACATTTCCAATTTGAAACGGATGCAAGTGCTTTTTCATAAGAGAAATCATAACACGAAAAAGAGGCGGTGTCTTGTTTTTACAATTTATCTTGCAATATGCCCGAGAAATTCACGATTTTTTAACGATTACTATATAAAAACACGTTGCTTTATTATAAGAAACGGCTTATCCTATATAACATAAGTAGGTATGTCCTTTAGGAGATTCCTCCTGGATGTGCCGACCAAAAAAAGACACAGAGAAGAAAGGAGGAACGGTATGCCGTCTCGTATTTCTACACGTGAATTAAAAGTTCTGGACTGGATCTATGAGCACCTGCGCTGCAGAGTGTTCGACCGCGTCATGCCTTTCCTTTCGCTGACAGGTAACTTCGGTATCATCTGGTTTGCCGCGGCAGCTACTTTCTATTTTGCAAATATCAATCAGGAAGCTGCGGTGTGCATTCTTCTTGCACTCGGCTGCAGCCTTCTGTTCGTTAACCTGATCCTGAAAAGAGTGACGAAACGTCCACGCCCGTATGAGGCCAGAGGCGAGATGCGTGACATCATCATCCGCGAGCCGAAGGACTTCTCCTTCCCGTCCGGACACACCTTCTCTTCGTTCGCTGCTGCGACGGCGATCGCCCGCTTCTCTCCGAAGCTCGGTGTCGCTGCACTGTTCTATGCATTCGGGATCGCGTTCTCGCGCCTTTATCTCTACGTACATTACATCTCTGACGTACTGACTTCCGCCATCTTCGGTGTGGCCACAGGTATCCTCGTCAGCTATCTGTACTCGAGAGGTTTCATCATCTTCTGATCCCCTGGTAAAAGATCCGTATCAGTGTTCGTGGGTGTGTATTTCTGCGCCGTTTTTCATCTTTTTTCTGCAGTCTTTGCAGTATCCGAAAACTTCGACGACATGGCCGACGACCATAAAATCGTTATCCACTGTATGCAGATGGCTATCTTCGGAAAAAGGGCAGCCCTCAAGTTCTGTTCTGCTTTTGCAGTTCATGCAGATCGCGTAGTGGTGGTGTCCCGTTTCCGACAGAGAATAAAGAGCTTCGGAACTGTCTTTTAAGATGGTCTTACTTACGACGTGGGCTTTTTCAAAAGCATCGAGCGCGCGGTAAACACTGCTGAGCCAGACGCCCCGGCTGTCCTCGGCGGACGGATCTTTTGCACGAGCATCTTCTGCTTCTTCTTTTCCGGCCTTCTCGGCGATCTGCCGGGCTGTGAGCGGAGTCTTCGAAGCACTCAGGATCGAAAAGACCTGAAGGCGTGATTTCGTTTTTCTCAGGCTGTCCGGGAAATTCATCGTTTACACTCCTTTCGAAGACATGCTCCTCCCGCGGAGGAATCCGAGGAAACGGAACAGCAGGAAAAACACCACCGAGATCAGCACGATCGTTCCACCGGGTTTTAATCCGAGGTAGAAAGACAGCACCAGACCGCCGATCGTGGAAACTGCAGAGACGAATATGGCCCAAAGCACCGTGGTCTTATAGCTCCTGGCGATGCTCATCGCGGCCGCGACCGGCACGACGAGGAGCGAGGAGATGATCAGGGCACCGACCGTTCTCGCTGCGATCGAGACCGTAACGGCCGTAAGGATCGTAAAGATCGCGTTGACCACACCTACCGGCACGCCGGAGATCGAGGCGGCCTGCTCATCGAAGGAAATATAGAAAAGCTCTTTATAAAGGATCACGAAAGCAACAAGAACGATGACCGCGAGGATCAGGACTAGACGCGCTTCAAATCCGGAGATGGCAACGATCGATCCGAACAGGAAACTGTTAAAGTCCGCCGAACTTCTCACAAATCCGGAAAGGACGCCGGCCAGGCCGATCCCCGTGGACATAACGATCGCCACGGCAAGTTCGGAGTGGTTTCCAAGTTTTTTCCGAATGGCTTCGATGGAAAAAGCGGCTACGATACAGACGCCCATCGCACCGAGGATCGGGTTAAAGCCGCCGAGAAGTCCGATCGCGACACCGGCCAGAGAAGAATGGGAAAGAGCATCTCCGATCAGGGAGAGGCGCTTATGCACCATGACCGTACCGAGGCACGCCACGATCACGGAAAGAAGAAGGCCCACGAGAAGGGCACGCTGCATATATGCATATTGAAGGATCGCCGGCATTTACTTTTCCTCCTTATACTTTTCGCAGTGACCGCATTCGGCGCAGTGCTCCGAATCGTGCCCGTGCTCTTTTTCATGCTCGCAGTTCGCGCAGTGGATATGTGTCGCTTCGCCATGCGGATGGCTGTGCGCATGCGCATGTACGATCTTCGCCTGCGGGAGCATCTCCTCGCGGCAGGCCCCCTCGGACAGACACAGCACGCGGTTGGCGTACGGTCCGACCTTTTCGATGTCATGGGTGACCATCAGGATCGTGACTTTCTTATCGATATTTAAGTGGTGAAGGATGTGAAGAAGACGGTCGACCGATTCCGCATCGATACCGACGGTCGGCTCATCGAGGATCAGCACCTCCGGATCGCCCGAGAGGACCCGCGCGAGCATGACTCTCTGCTGCTGTCCTCCGGAAAGTTCCCCGATCAGGTCTTTTTTCCGGTCAAGCATCCCTACCATCTTCAGGGACTCTTCCGCCTTTGCCTTATGGCTCTTCCCGGGGAATCTTGCAAATCCGATCTTGCTGTAAAGTCCGCTCATGACGATCTCTTCACATGTCGCCGGAAAAGAAGCCGCACGGCTTCCCCCGTTCTGCGGAAGATAGCCGATCCCGTTTTTCCGAAGAGAGCTGACCTCCTTCCCGCATATGCGGATATGTCCTTCCGTCGGGCGGTTTACGCCAAGAAGAAGCTTGACCATGGTGCTCTTACCGACACCGTTATCTCCGATAACGACGGCGAAATCTCCCTGCTCCACATCGAAATTGACGTGTTCCAGGATCATGTCGCGCGTATAGCCGAAGGAGACATCTTCTACTTCGATCACTTTTGTCATGATGCGTTCCCCTTTCTAATCCGCTCCTTTTCCTTATGAAAAAGACGAAACGATCGCGTCAAGGTTATCCTTCATGACGGAAAAATAATCCCTTCCCGCATCGATATCTTTCTGTGACATGCCGTCCAGCGGCGAAAGCGCCACGGACCTGCACCCAGTCTCGGAAGCAATGGTGTTGGCGACCTTCGGGTCCACCAGCTCCTCGAAGAAAATACACTTTATCCCATATTTATCGACCATGTCGATGATTGAACGCATCCTCGCGGCATCTGGCTCCTGATCCGCCGAGACGCCCTCTATACCGATCTGGATCAGACCATAGTCGCGGCAGAGATATCCGTAGGCCTCATGTGCCACGACGATATATCCGCCCGCATACGGCTTCAGGCTTTCTCTGAAGGCACTATCGAGTTCTTCGCAGGCCTTCTTCGCCTCCTCAAGGTTCTTACGGTAGGTATCGGCATGTTCCCCGTCGATCGAGATCAGAGCGTCAGCGATCGCCGTCATCTCCTTTTCCGCATTTTTCGGCGAAAGCCACACATGCGGGTCGTACTCGCCATGGTGATGGTGACCCTCTTCCGAGGATCCTTCCTCATGTTCTTCTTCGTATCCTTCTCCGTCGAAATGCACTTCCGATGTCCGAAGAAGATCGACATCCTTCGACGCCTCTACCGCCACAAGTTTTTTATTCTGTGTCGTCTCGAGAAGATCCCCGGCCCAGGCCTCAATGCCCGCCCCGTTATATACGAAAAGATCCGCCTCTTCGAGCATCATCATGTCTCTCGTCGAGGGCTCCCACGAGTGGGGCTCCGTCCCGGCCGGCACCATCATGGAGCAGACGACCAGATCGCCGCCGATCCTTTTTACAAAGTCATACATCGGATAGATGGTGGCCACGACCTTGACCTTTCCTTCCGCATCTTTTCCGAATCCTTTCCTGCATCCTCCGAGGATCCCGGCTGTCCCCACAAAAAGCGCGGCCGAAAGCACGGCAGACAGAAAACGGCGGCACCCCGCCGGCATGTGTTTACTTTCCTTCATGTTCTTTTTCCGTTTCTAATTACCAGACTCTAATTGCGAATGATTCGCAACTGCAAAAGAAGTATAAAGGAGCACCGGCAGAAAATCAACCCCCAAATTCCCCTGCTCTCCGATACAGATACAAACAAAACAAAACGAAAAAGAAATCTCTCAGGCGACGAGTTTTTTCGCATCCGCGAAAAACTGTTTGAGTCGCAAGAGAGATCTTCTTTTCAGTTTATGCTATTTTGTACTTTGTGCCGGAGCTCAGGAGAATTTCGGGTCGTACTCTCCGCTCTTGATCGCTTCTTCCATTTCATCCTGAAGCTTTGCGTATGCAATACTTGACTTCTGCTCGCCATCTGCATCAACATACTCAACAAAGTACATTACATGATAACCATACTGTGTCTGTACGATATCGAGGTCGCCTACCTGATGCGGAGTGAAGCACCACTCTTCGAATTCCTTGACCATCTGACCACGGGAAACGGTGTACTGGCTGGCTTCCGCTACGGTACCTGCTGTCTTCAGTTCTTCCGCCTTCGTCTTCATTGTGTCAAAGTCAGTGAATCCGGCCTTGAAGTCTTCGGCACTCTTCTTTGCTTCTGCCTTCTTGTCATCCGGGAGTTCTCCGCCGTTTGTCAGATCGACTGTCGGGAAAAGCACGTGGTATACGGTCGGGAGCTTGGTCTCTTCTTCTGTGAAAGGATACTCCTCAACGTAGTGCTTCATCGCCAGGTTGATCGTCTCATAACGCTGCAGGATCGCGCGAAGTGCCTTTTCCGAAGCCTCCGGTCCATAGAGTGTCTGCAGATACTGGTCGATCGTCATGTTATAGCCTTCGGCCGTCTTCTTCGTCTCGGCGAACTGATCGTCGATCGACTTTAAGATCGTCTCGTCCAGAGAAAGGTTCTTGGACTTTGCATAATCGAGGAGGTAAACCTCACCCTGCATATCCGAGACGACCAGTTCCTGAAGATACTGTGCCACTGTCTTGGTAGGAGTGAGCTGACCGCTCATATCCAGGAAGCCTGCTGCCGTTACCGGGAAAGAAGCCTGACCGTACATGTACATGGACATCATCTGAGCATACTCATTCGCGAAGTAGAAGTTATAATCTACTGCGCTGAACTGTGTGCCGTGAACGTTCACGATCTTGTTCATCTCCGCGATGGCTGCTGCATCGAAGTTATCTTCAAAAGTCATCGGAGCAGTAGAGATCGTAAGGCCTGTGTCAGAACCTGTAGTATCCGGATCAACATTCAGGCTGATGCCTGTATCCGAAGCAGACGAATCGGCCGAAGCAGATGTCTCGCTTTTCTTACAACCGGCCATAAACATCCCTGTCACCATTACCATGGCCATAAGGATGGAGCAGATTTTCAACTTTTTCATTTTCAATTTCCTCTCTGAAATACCCGTTCTTCTTCCCAGCTTTTGCTCATATCGCAAAAGACCCGTAAAACAGGCTCTCGTGTACTTTAACAGGGGCATTATAACACAGACTCACCCCGTATACACTATTTTTTTCGTCACAAAGACACGAAACGTCTGAAAATACTCACTTCAAGTCGATATAGATCGGGCAGTGGTCTGATCCCATCACATCGGAGAGCATCTCGGACTCGGCGATGAGGTCCTTATGCTCTTTATCCACGAAGAAATAGTCGATACGCCAGCCGACGTTCCTGTCTCTGGCGAAAGTCTTATACGACCACCAGGAGTACTTCTCCGTGACATCCGGATACAGCATGCGGAAGGTATCCACCAGACCCGCCTCCGCGAAGTGATCCATATAGACTCTCTCCTCCGGAAGGAATCCCGAGATCTTGCTGTTGGCTTTCGGATTGGAAAGATCGATCTCTTTATGTGCCGTGTTGACGTCGCCGCAGACGAGCACAATGCGGCCTTCCGCCATCTGTTTTTTCACTTTCTCGAGGAAGCAGTCGTAGAAGCGCAGCTTGAAATCCACGCGTTCCGGGCCCTGTCCGCCGTTCGGAAAATAGATGTTATAGAGGATGAAGTCGCCGAAATCAAGTTCGATCGTCCTTCCCTCGTGATCGAACTCGTCGGTGCCGAGCCCGTAGGAAACACTGAGCGGTTCTTTTTTAGTATACACAGCGGTACCGGAATACCCTTTTCTCTCCGCCGAGGAAAAATAACTCTTATAGCCGGGGATATTCAGAAGGCTGTCGTCGAGCTGGTCGACCGAAGCCTTGGTCTCCTGGATACAGAGGATGTCCGGATCAAGTTCTTTCACCGTCTCCAGAAAGCCCTTCTTCGCAACTGCACGGATCCCGTTCACATTCCAACTAATTAACCGCATGTTAACATTTCCTCGCTGTTTCTTTTATCTTTCTTGTGTATTATATCAGACAAATGAAAATTTTCTTTGTTATAATGGAAATATACATGTTAGGAGGGATCAAACATGGCAGATACGAAGAAAGTCCTCATGGTTTTTACTGGCGGAAATATTTCTACACGTCTTTCCAAAAAAGCTCTTGAACTCGGTACGGCACCTTATGCGGTACTCGATGAAGCCGGCAGGTTCGGCAAGGATTTCACGATCATCGAACCGGTCGATGTTTGTTCCGAGAATTTCACCCCGCCGATGTATAAAGTCCTTTTCGACACGATCAAGAAGGAAGTGGACAACGGAGACTACGGATGTGTCCTCATCGCCCACGGTTCCAACACCATGGCCTATACCGTTCAGCTCGCCAATCTCCTTCTTTCGGGCTATGAGATCCCGTTCGTATTCTTCGGCAGCAAGATCTCTCCAACGGAGGAAGAATCGGATGCCGTTACAAACCTCAAGGCCGCCTATGCACTTGCTATGGAAGTCAGCAAGGGAGTGTATGTGGTAGGTAAAGCCGCTGACGGCAAGATCTACGTCCACTACGGCGCTTACATGATGAGCCCGAACAGAAAGACCGATGACTACGCAAGTTATAAGAACCGTATCGCCGGCAAGATCACCGGCAAGAAGTTCGTTCCGAACGAAGATGTGGCCGCTCCGGAAGAATGCCCGAACGCCATGAAAAATCTGCGTGCATTAAGTAAGCTCATGACGCTTCCGCTCGAAGATACGATCCTCACGATCGATTCTCCGGTCTGCGTCAATTACATGAACTACAACATCGCACGCTCCGACTTTAAGTACGTACTGCAGCGTCTCCATTACGACGGTGCCGTCAATACACTTTCCGAGGATAACCCCTTCTCGATCCTTTACCTGAAGAATGCCTGCGACCATTACGACAAGCAGGTCTTCGTGGCGCCGATCGACAGCTCGCACGTTCCTTCTCCTTCCACCAAGACGATCCTGGATGCGAAGATCAAGCCACTCTACGACATGCCTCTTGAAGCGGCCTGGGCATACCTGATGCTCAGTTCCTGGCTCGGCAAGCTGATCAAGAAGTGATCCTTCACCTTCTCTTCTAAAACACAAAAAAGGAGCGGTCTTTTCAGGACCGCTCCTTTCATTTTTTCTTTTTTCGAAAAGATCCGTTACTTTTCATCTTCGATCTCGACCGGGACTGCCTCCATGACTTTTGTCTCGACATCGACGCCGTTTGCACCGAGGGCTTCTTTCCCTTTGATCGGATCTGCGATCGCGGCTACGAGCTTCTTCACTGTGTCGGGAAGCTCCTCTCCGTTCAGCGCATCATTTTCCAGATTCGCCTTGGCGAAGAGCTGCGGGATGCGGCCCAAAACTCCGGTCAGGAGATCTCCGCCGCCTTCCTTTTTGTCACCGCCGCCGAAGTCATAGAACTTGGCATTCTTACCGACTTCTGCCATGACCGTGGCCACATTGGTCGCGATCTGGACTTTGGTGTTCTGCTCGATCTCGATCTTCTGCAGTTCGAAGTTGATCTTGTCGTTTGCCGCCTGGGCGTCCGAAAGAGCACGTGCGGCTTCGGCTTCCGCCTTACCCTTGGCTTCGATCGCCTCTGCCTCTGCCTTACCTTTTGCAGCGGTAGCAGCGGCTTCCGCTTCACCCTTTGCCTTGATGGCAATGGCCTCTGCATCAGCTTTCACTTTGGTCGCTTCCGCATCTGCTGCGGCTTCCGTCTTCTTGGCGGTCGCAGAACCTTCGGCCTCTTTCTTTCTGGCCTCGGCAGATGCTTCCGCTTCGCGGGTCTTTCTTACTGCGGCAGCTTCCGCTTCACCTGCAGCCGTCAGTTTCTTGGCTTCCGCCTCACCGGCAGCAGAGACTTTGTGGGCCTCGGCAACACCTGCAGCTTCTGCCTTCTTTCTCTCGGCCTCAGCCTGTGCTTCGATGACCGTAGTTCTCTTGGCGGTCTCCGCTCTGGTAACTTCGACTTCCTGCTGCTTCAGAGCTGCGCGGTTGGCCTGCTCGGCCTTCATGACCTCGACGGCACCTTTCTTTTCCTCGAGCTGCTGATTGATCGCTTCCTGCTCCAGCTGGCCGGCCATTGCAGACTTCGCCTGCTCACGGGCCGTCTCTGCCTGGAACTGTGCTTTTCTGACATCTGTATCGCGCTGACGCTCTGCGATCGCCACCTGGGCATCGAGTTCCGCCTGCTGTGCAGCCAGATTCGTCATCGCTTTCTTTTCACGTACAGACTGCTCAGCTTCCGCGGAAATGTTGGCCGCATCTCTTCTGACGATCTCACGGTCTTTCGCCGCAAGATCCTGATAGTATGTACCACTTGTGACGTCCTCTACTTCATGGATGCTTAAGATCGCATTGAAGCCAAGGTCCTTCATCTGGCTGGCGATCGAAGCTTTGACCTGATCATCCAGCTGTTCCTTACCATTCATGACTTCTTCCGGAGTCATCTTGGCAATGACGGCACGAACACCGCCGGATACGACATCGAGGATAACTCTTCTTAAGTCCTCGTCGTTCTTATCAAGGAAATTGCAGACAGCTCTCTGCAGGCTTTCCGGAGAAGAAATGTCCGGGCTGTAGGCGACCGCCCAGTCGATCTGGATCGGAACACCTGTCTGTGTCTTGGTGACATCACCGGTCACCTTTGCGGTACGGACACAAAGATCGAAATACTTCGCTTTCTGGATGAAAGGAATCACGACGCGGCCGCCCGCTCTCTTGATCGTAGGATTGCCGTTTTTGTCTGTGGCACCTACACCAGATACCACCAGCGCTTCGTTACCGTTAGCTGTCTTGATCATGGCGAACAGTGCGATAAACAGAATGATCGCAGCGCCGGCGATGTCAGCAATAATAATGATTGTATTTGTGGATAATGGCATCTTAGTTACCTCCTTTAAGGTTTACACGTTCCTCTACAGGAGACCATCGCTCCTGTATTGACTAAAATGTTAAAGGATTCCCGTTTTGGAATAAATCGAAATCCGTGAGAGATACATATTCATTATTCAGCCCCCGGTTGCAAATACGATATGCCATGGATATTCCGCTCTGCAAATAGAGATTCCGATGAAAAAGGAGCGGCCTGAAAGCCCTGTTTTTCAAGGAATTGCTGGCAAATGTGAAGAAAATGTGTGCAAATATGAAGTGGCCTTCAACATTTTTATAATTGCGTTAACAGAATGATGATTTCTTTTTATCTGCACAAAGGTATAATGACAATGGAAGCGGTTGATGACCCCTTCCCAGGGAAGCTTAATCAGACCCGGTTGTTGAGTTTGTGTTTTGGGTTCTAGCTTACCACCATATAACTTCAAAGTGCTTCATAATAACTCCGGGCAGTCTTCCACGAAAGGCTGCTTTCTTTTTACCCCGAAAAACGCATTTCCGTTTTTCCCTGAAAAACAGGCCACCGGTCGATCTTTAGAATAATGAGAAAAAGGCGCTGATCCTCTTTCGGGATCGCGCCTTCTTTTTTCATTCTATAAAGTATGGTCTCTTCTTACTTTTTCGGGACGAAAAGAGTGCCGATATCTTCGCCATCCAGGATATCTTCCAGGATCTGGGACTGGGAGCCTTCTGCGATGACGCCGGCGATCCCGTGATCCATCAGCATGCCCATGGCAATGATCTTCGTCTGCATTCCACCGGTTCCGAGAGCAGATCCTGCTCCGCCGGCGCTCTTAAGAAGTGCATCGTCGATCTCATGAACGACAGAGATGCGCTTGGCATCCGGATTCTCCTTCGGGTTGCTGTCATAGACCGCATCGATATCGGAAAGGATGATCAGAAGATCCGCATTCACGACGCGGGCAACAAGCGCAGAGAGCGTATCGTTATCACCGAAAGTTCCGGCATGCGGGATCTCGGCCGTGGATACGGTGTCGTTTTCGTTAACGACCGGCAGGATGCCCTTTTCGATCAGCGCCTCCATAGTATTCGAGATATTCTCACGTGTGATCGGATCGTCGATACCGTCCTTGGTCAGGAGGATCTGGGCGACAACACGGGAATATTCCGCGAAGCAGCGGCTGTAAACATTCATCAGTTCGCACTGTCCGACAGCGGCGACGGCCTGCTTATCACGCATCTCGCTCGGTCGCTCGGGAAGATCAAGGCATCCGACGCCAACACCGATAGCACCGGAAGTCACCAGTACGACCTCGCGACCGGAATTCATCAGATCTGCGATGGCTCTGGCCAGACGGTCCATGTTCCGCATGTTCATGCGGCCGTTTCCATAGGTGATCGTCGATGTTCCGACTTTGACCACGACACGCTTCGCGTTAGTGATCAGATTACGGCCCATCTTTTCTTCTTCGCTCATTCCTTCGACCTCATCAGATAGTACTTCTGCAGGTTCCGCCACCCGAAAATACAGCGGCTCTTACTCTGCAGCACCATTTAGAATAATATCTTCTATTATAAAATGCAAATCTTTTTTCCACGAAATGCTTCCGTTTTCTTCCTTTCTTCATGCAAAGAGGCAGAAAAGCTTTAGGTTTTCCCCTCTTCGGATGTGATATAATGTGTGCGTATTGGGGTCAAAGGGGTCTTTTCTCTAACAAATAACAGGAGGATTGTTAGTGAAAAAAGTAATCGGGACATTCCGTCGCATCGCTACACTGGGCATAGCGTCCATGCTTTTTGCATCTGCAGTTTTCTGCACATCTTGTGATTCTCGAAAAGAACTGGTCATCTACAACTGGGGCGATTTTATAGCCGCCGATACCATCGCAAAGTTCGAGAAAGCCTATCCGAAATATAAGGTCATCTACAGGACCTTCGAAGATAACGAGACGATGTACCCGAACCTCAACAATTCCTACGACGTCATCGTTCCCTCTGAATACATGGTCACGAGACTTCTCCGCGAGAACCGCCTGCGCGACCTCGACTGGGACAGACTTCCGAATGTCACGAAATATATGGATCCGATGTTCCGCTCGGTAAAATACTCGACGGACAAGAAGATCAACGAGGGGATGTTAAACTATGCGATCCCCTATCTTTACTGTACCGTCGGCCTCGTCTACGATGCCAACCGTGTGGATCTTCCGATGAATTCCACAGATCCGCAGGAGATCTGGAGAGTGCTTTTCGATGAGCAGTATAAAGGCCAGATCGGTATGTACCGGAGCATGAGAGAATCCATCGGTGTGGCTCTGAACTACTTAGGGTACAGCATCAACACGCTGGACGAAGAGGAACTCGAGCAGGCAAAAGAGCTTCTTCTGAATCAGAAGGAGAACGTCGCTCCGGCACTGGGTATCGATAACTTGAAGAACCAGATGGCACAGGGCGATCTGGCGGCATCCGTCGCCTGGTCCGGTGACCATATCGTTATTCTCGACCGCATCAAAGAACTCGGAAAGACCGGCAACATCGATATGCGATTCGTCCTCCCCGAGGGCAGCAACTGGTCCATCGACATGATGTGCATCCCGACAAATGCGAAGAACGTCAACGGTGCCCACGACTTCATCAACTTCATGTATGAGCCGGACATCGCTCTGCGCAACTGCCAGTTCGTCGGCTATTCCACACCGAACACCGCCGCACGCGAAATGCTCGACCCGAAGGTCGCCAACAACCCGTGCTACTACCCGGACGAGGCCACTTTCGAACACCTCGAAGTATATTACACCTCCGAGGAATACGACGAGAAATACGAAGCGATCTGGCGTTCGGTCGGAGCTTCTTTCTGATGTACTATGAGATTTGAGCCGATCGAAAAAAGGACCGATAAAGATAACTCCATCCTGTTTTATATGAGATCTTCCCTTGTGCCCGTTTTCGCGGACCTGATCATCTCCTGCTGCATGGGTTCCCTTTATCTTTTTACCGACATGACTTCCCGATTCGGACGCTATATCGGCATCCTCGCCTTCGGCTTCTGGCTCATCGCTTTTTTAGGATTCATGCTCGCTCTCGTGGCTCGTCTCAGCACACTGGTCTTCGTCACCAAGTACCGTCTCTACGGACAGATCTACCGTTTCCTCCCCTCACATAGAAGGATCGAGATCTCCCTTACCGAGATCAAGGACATCGAGATCCGTTCCACCATCGGCACGAAGGTCTTCCACTACGCTCATCTTATCATTCACCCGTATAACGGCAAAAAGATCTTCCTGCGAAACATCAGAAACGCCGAAGAACTCGCGATGATCATTCTAAAACTGCAAGATAAACTCCAGCGCAAGCAGACCGGGGCATCCGGAGAAAATGAGAATTCCGAAAAACAATAAAACCAGAAAAATGCTTTCGACACGCCTCCGCAGGCTCCGCCGAGGACTAGCGGGAGAAACATTTTTCTGGTTTTTGATTGTTTGGATTTATTTCAGCTTTTCGCTGGCGTGGGCACCATACTGGGATCGCATCGCGAAACAAAGATCGATCAGGCTCTCGTGGTATGTGATGAACTTTTCGCTTCGGATCAGGTCAAGGATCTCCTCACGGGTCGCCCAGCGGACAGCCTGGACCTCTTCCTCTTGAAGAAGAAGAGAGGCGGGATCCAGATCTTTCATGATCAGGTAGTAATCATCGAATCCGTGTTCCCAGTTCATGGTGAAGTGGGGAACGATCCCCGTAAAGTCTATATCCAGACCGATCTCTTCCAGCACCTCTCTATGCGCCGCATCCTGCGAGGTCTCCCCCGAACGGGAACAGCCGCCCACAGACAGGTCCCACAGATCCGACCAGTCGCTCTTAAACGGCTGGCGCTGCTGGATCAGCATCTTTCCTTCCGAATTAAAAATGCAGATATGCACGACCATACGGAACTGGCCTTCCGCCGGCTTTTCTCCACGCGTGACCACATCACCTGTCTTCACGCGATGCATATCATATACGTCCCACTGTTCTTTTCCCATAGTTATCCTCAATCTTTCAAAAAAAGAAGCGTTCCCTTTTGAAGGAACGCTTCAGGATGATCTTTCTTAGAATTCGTAAGGTTTGATCGTCTGGATCGTACCGTCCTCGTTGTACTTGAGTTCCGTGTACTTGACGCAGCGGCGGTGGTTGATACCGTTGCTGAGCTCGCAGTCGTGATAGAACAGATACCACTTGCCCTTGTACTCCACGATAGAGTGGTGTGTCGTCCAGCCGATGACCGGCTCCATGATGCGTCCTCTGTATGTGAAAGGACCGTCCGGGTTTTCAGATGTCGCATATACGAGATAGTGTGTCGTACCTGTCGAGTAGGAGAGGTAATAAAGTCCGTTGTACTTATGCATCCACGGGCCTTCGAAATATCTTCTGTCCTCATCCTCTGCAAGAAGCGGCTGACCGTTCTCGTCCAGGATCTCCAGATGCTTCGGTTCTGTCTTAAAGGACTTCATGTCGTCGTTTAATTCAGCGAACATCGGTCCCAGAGCCTTATCTTTTCCGACCGGGCGCGGTGTGTTCTCATCAAACTTACCTGTCTGCCACATCTCGAGCTGGCCGCCCCAGAGGCCGCCGTAATAGATATAGGAACGTCCGTCGTCATCTACGAGGACCGCCGGATCGATGCTGTAAGAACCTTCGATATAGTTATCTTCCGGTGTAAAAGGACCTTCCGGCTTATCAGATACAGCAACACCAATACGGAAGATGCCGTCCTTGTCACGGGCCGGGAAATAAAGATAATACTTGCCATTCTTATAGGCGCAGTCCGGAGCCCACATCTGCTTGCTGACCCACGGAACATTCTTCATGTGAAGCGCTTCACCGTTATCTACACAATCGGAATCCAGATCGTCCAAAGAGAGAATGTGGTAATCCTCCATTCTGTACTCATCGCCGTCATCGTTATCTTCCCCATCGTGCGGGATATCGTGAGACGGATAGACATAGATCTTACCGTTAAAAACGTGAGCAGACGGGTCTGCTGTAAAAATATTCGTTACCAGAGGAGTTCTTTCTTTCATAACGGTTCTCGCTTTCATTGTTTTTCGTTAACATACTAATGATATCACACATTAATTATGTTCCATACTATTCTTTTGCTCTGTTATTGCATTATTTGAGAGCAGTTCTACTCGTCTTTATTCTCTTCGTCTTCCTGCTCCTGTTTTCTTTCCTTTCGGGTGCCGAGGAACAGTGCTGCGCCAAGGAACAGAACGAGTACGAAAGGCATGGTCTGCATGGCGATACCGGTAGGTGCCGGAAGTACTCTTGTGTTGGTCACGGTTACTGTAAACTTGCCTTCTACCGGTCCTGCGATGGTGGCCACCGTACTATTGTTGATCGTGATCCTCTCATCTTCCGGTTTGTTATTATCCACCGTGATCGTGATCGTATCGTTCAGCAGGCGGTAACCAACCGCCGGGCTCTGTTCTGCCAGGAAGTAAGTGCCGCTTTCCAGCGTGAGCTCGGTGCTGGTCACTCCGGATTCCGTATAGGCCAGATATCCGTCTGCGCCCGAGGTCAGAGTAAACAGCGTATTGATCGATCCATTGCGGATGTTATAAAGACGGAACGTCGCTCCGGCTACAGGACTTCCATCCTCTTTATCCACTTTCTTTACTTTCAGGATCGCCGATGCGATACGGTTGATAAAGTTGATGTCGCTGTTTCCTCTTGCCGAGATCGTTACCGTAACTGTATCCGTTCGGATATTGCTGACGTAAGCGGCAAATCCCGGAGCTGTTTCCTGAACCTGCAGGAAGTATCCGACCGGAAGATCTGTTAATGTGATACTTTCGCCATCTGCCAGGCTAAAGTAGATCACATCACCGGAAACCGTCGCGCCCAGTGAAGTGGCCATCGAAGCGATCTCCGAAGAGATGGTGACCGGTGTATTCGAGTTCGGAGAACGCAGCAGCTTCGCGCTGAATGCGAACGTAGTTCCCGGCGGGATCGACTGTCCTTCATCGAGCTGGACATTCTTCGTGATGGTATATTCTCCGGTCTTTAATCTGTTTACAAATCCAATATGTACATCTTCCTCAAGATCAGTGATCGTGTACGAAAGACCCGCTGACCTTCTGCCGGCTGTCGTGATGTAGTCCTCATCCTCGTCCTGTGTCACAACAACCTTATATCCGCCGGGCAGATCTTTGATCACATAAGAACCATCGTCCTTAAGATCAAAGGTCATCGTCTTTCTTCCATCACTGAATGTCACGTCCGTGATCGAGCTCGGGAAAGCTACCTGCGTATCGCCGTTCCACAGCGTCGCCGTGTATGTAAAATTCTTCGTCTTGCTGCCATACTCTTCAGAGAGGACCTCGTTAGAAACAGTCACATCGTACGTATCACGAGTATTCGTAAATGTGATTCCGCCGCCCTCTTTCGGGACATTCTGAAGGGTGAATACCTTGCCGCCTCGATCTGTGCTGTCTGCATCATTTACAGAGACCGCCGTCCATCCCGGGGCATTTTCTTCGACTCTGATTTCACCACCGATCGGCACGCCCTTGATCGTCATGCTTTCACCGTTTTTGAGTTTCAGCGTTTTTCCGTCATATTCGGCCGGAGTCACTACATAACCATTGGTATTAAAGACAGAAACGGTGAATCCGAACTCTTCATTTCCCGTTGTGTAGTCATCCGGGGTCACGACCTTCGTGATAGTCACATCCGTATTGGTCCTGGTGTTCGTATAATCTACAGGTACCGTCGTTCCCGAAGTATAAAGAGCTCTTCCCGACAAGGTGTAATTTCTGTTATTTCCTGTCGGGTTGTTAAATGTCGGTTTTGCTCCGTCATAGGTAGATACGGAAGCGGTATCTGTCATTGTTGCCGTCTGCCCGTTAATAGAAACAGTGACCGTATAATCCGGATCGGATACTTCCGTGATCTTGATCGACTGGAAGAATACACTTACAGAGCGAGTTCCATTCGAATTGATATTTCCTGTCTGTTCAGATGCATCGTAATAGAGAGGGATCGTGATAGATTCTCCATCCTTTAAAGTAAACATCTGATTCTCATCAGAAGAAGTCGGATCAGACACCGATTCGGTGAAATTCACCCACAACCGACCACTTCTGGTTACTGTACCCGTATATCTTGTCGTTGTGATCACGGCATTAAAGGTAAAGTCCTTCGCGGCCTGGCTTGCGGTAAGCGGTGATCCGTCCCCGTTAGCCACGGTCTTTGTGATCGTCACATCGATGTGATCCGCCTTGATCCAGGAAGTATAGAGATCCATATCCCGAAGGACAGGGGTTCCGAGTTCATAGAGATTATCGATCTGATCGATCGTCTTCGCAGCGTTCTGATGCGAAGTGACTGTGACCCAGCGGTAGAACAGGTTGCCCTGCGATGTCCAGGTCGGCTGAGACGGCATACGCAGGATGTCGCCCTTGATCATGGTGACAACATGGGTATAGTTACTGCCGGGAACGTAGTACGTTGTATCTCCATCCGTCCAGGTCTGCTGGTTGTTATAAAGATGGAATGTGACTTTTACTTCCTCGCCCCAGATCGCGTAAAGCGTCATACCGTGATCTACTTCTGTGGTGAAATCCCAAAGAAGTGAACTCTTAATGACTGCCATATTATTGATACCTTCCGCCTGACTGGTTCCCGGAAGCGTGTATGCTGCAGGATCACAGGCGGCCGCATCCGCATCTGCTGTCCAGCCGATGAATAAGTAGTCGGGTCTTGTCGGATCGGAAGGTTCTGTGATTGCAGAAGAATTTCCGCCACTGAAATCGATCGGCTCATACGGAAGTCCGTCTTCATCTACATAGACCAGCGAACTGCTGCTTGCGACCGTGCTATAGTCGGAGCCTGTACGTGTATCTGTCCAGACCGCTGTAGGTGCATTCACATCGAAGAAGACTGTATCTACACCATCAAAGTAAACATGTACACCCTCAGGATCGACATGGAGCAGATCTGTTAACGTGTAGGTCGCTCCGGAAGATCTGTATAGTCCGGCCGTTGCCATGGCGGTCTGATTTCCCTGGAAGTAAGAAGTGATATTCAGAAGCTGCGCGGTATTGGTGTTAGTTCCATTGATCGTGAACTCCTCACCAGCACCATATGGAACGGCGAACTTTATGCTCTTACCCGGGTTCAGCGTAACTGTTGTCTGTGTATATTTCTCACGTCCAAATACACCCGTAGCCTCGTTAACAACGGTCATAGCATCGCCTGTACCGGAGATATTAAACGTCACGTCAGAAGATGTTCTGTTCGTGAAAGTAACATATACCATAGGCTCCCAGACGGCATAAAGACGTGTGCTGTCCGTTCTCTGCACGGAAATCACGGAATCTGCAGCGAAGGTAGGAACAAACGGATCACCTGTACGAAGATCATCATCCGTCGCACCTGTTCTGGTCATAGAGTAGTCCGAACCTTCGTCAAAACCGATCAGGAAGTAACCCATATCATGCTTGAAATAGTTACCACTCGCATCATAAGGCGCATCCAAAGTGCCTGGAGTTACCGCATATTTATATACATGTACTGCATTGTTCGACTGCATATCGCCAAAGACGATCTCATTTTCGCTTTGATCTTCAACAACAACACCTGTACCCGTCCAGCCGGAAACAGTCGTGATATCCACATCGCCGGTAAGCGCGCTTCCATTACCATTGGTCAGGTGGCCATCGTTGGCATGAAGCATCAGGTTGGCCACTTTCGGACGGCGGTCAGAAGTGCTGAGCGTCTGGTAAACTGCCTGCATATGGATACAGCCGTTATTATCCGCATCACTTGCATCAATGATGAATTCGGTCGGTTCGGCGTAATAGACATTGTGTCTCGGTGTATAGATGGCATGGCCGTTTGCGTCGTAACCCTGGAAATCTACTACCTGCCAGCCGCGGAAGATAATTTCATCACCGGCATCCAGTCCATTCACAGTAATACCGGTCGGCTGTTGGAGCGTGGTAGTCTGCGCGCCGTCATTATACTTCTCATCGTTCGGATTCGCAGGATCCGTCCATGCGACGATCTGACCATTGACCACCGCTTCGGAACCATCATCCAGAGTCAGGATATAAGACGGATCATAAGAGATATAGTAAGAACCTACCCGGCGCCATACCGCACGGAGTGTCATCTCACCTTCGATTGCATTTGCGAAACTATACGGCGTATCAGAAACGGTTCCATCCGGATTCACCTTATACCATCCGACAAATGCGTAAGATCCGCTGGGTACTTCCTGATAGAGTACATAGTTACCCATACCGTTCTTTTTCACGTACATGGATTTGAATTCTTCAAATGTCGCAGGGATCGTACCATCGTAATATCCTGGATTCGCAGCTTCATGCCAGGCCTGTGTGGCTTTGCAGTACTTGTAATAAGCAAGGAGTTGGCTTTCCGTAAGATACAGTGCGTTACGCATATCTGCGTGAATACCCCATTCACCGCTGGTATTGTTGAACTGCATGTTTACGTAATAGTACTTCGTACCATCATCTGCGCCATTATATTCTACATATGTGCGCTCCAGTTCATATTCACCGATCGCCGTTCCGTACATCGCACTAAAGTAAGTGGAGTAAGCGGTGTTATGACCCGAGCCGACCGCCGACAGAGTCGTCGCCCAAGAAGGCATCGTGCCCACAGTATCGCCATTTGCATTCCACGCTGCGATCCACTTCGGATCAGAAGCATTCGCCGAAGTGAAACCATCCAGATAGAATGTCGGCTTCTCACCATCCTCAGGCTCCGTGTAGTTGATGTGATCGATCACACCACCATTGGGATCGATGCTGATCGTATAGTAGATCGGCGTCCATTTACCGTAGACTTTTTTATCTGCGTCCGGCATGGTCGTTGTAAAATCAAAGCGTTCCGTACATGCCGCATCCTCGAACCATCCACCGAATTCATAATGATCAGGGATCTCTGATCCTGTCGGACGGACCGCATTCTCAAGATCATCCGGATGAGCAGTATAGTCGAACTTCTCAAGCGAAGTCTCGTAAAGAACACCCTCTTTGACGACGGATTTGGCAGCCATACCGGTCGCAACCGGATAGTTGTAGTCAAAGGTGAATTTTCTTTCGGATCGGAGATAGTAGCAATAGATCTCTGTGGCATCCGAATTATCCCATGCGCCTGTGCTTCCACCATAGGAATTAAAGGCCTGCGGCAGGTAGTCCGGGCTCTTGTAAAAACCGACCAAAGGCAGATAGTCCTCGGCCTCTGTAAAGAAGCCGTATCTGGCGACCGTATGATGATAAAGTTTAAATCTTTTTCCGTTATACGTCCGATCGTTCGCCGAAGGAGCTTCATCCGGAAGCGGTTCGATATAGTAATAAAGATTCTTTTGACCATTGGTCGATGTATTCAGACGGAACGTAATATCCTCATCCGGCATAATATCGAGATATACAAGGACCTGGCTGTATGTAGAGCTGTTCTGCGGCTGCCAGCGTTCTCCCTGATTATACGTCACACCATTGGTTCCGACGATCGGGAAATTAGCTGAAATGTTATCCTCATACAGATCTTTGATCGTCTTGATCGTAGTCCATCGGTTGCCCGACTGCACCTGGAAAGACAGTGTATGTACATTTCTGTCATAGTAAATGTTGACAACGGACGATCCGTCACCGCGTACTGTAGCGCTATTCATTGTGACAGGGTCTGTCGTCCGCAGATGGAATCCCTTAAAATCATTTCTGGTCCCATTGTTCGTAGTCAGGCTTCTGTATGCATTCAGGTTCAGCTGGTCCACAGTAAGACCGGAGGCACTGGAAACAACAGATGAAAGCACATTCGGATCGAGCGCATAATAATCGTAGGTCTTATGAGCATTATCCGCATCCGGATCATCCGTCACTCTCTGCTTCCAGATAACTACTGTATATGAAGAATTCGCTTTTTCTGCCCATTCGGCGTAGAACGTTAAAGACTCAAGAGGATACTTGATCGTCAGTTCGCCGTTCTTGATGGTATAGGCCACGCCTGTCTGCGGGTTGCCGTCATTATCCAGATATGTTCCATTAATGGTAAGATCCACAGAGGAGAGGAAATTACCGTTGGAATCAGTCACACGCTGGTAGATCGGGTCTTCGTGATTTGCATCGTTATAACCTGTGATGACGCGCCATCCTGCGAAGTCATAACCGGCTCTGCTGGTGGTCGGAAGCGAAGTAACGGTTCCGCCTACGCTGGCGCCGCCTTCCTGCGAGTTGAATTCTGCCAGAGTGAACTGGGCCGGAACATACTGCGCGCCATTTCCACTATCACCTACATTAAAGTACAGCCAGCGGCCTTCCTGGAAGTAAGGATACAGATCCATGTGATCCGTGACTTCGATAGACTTCGTAATGGGGTTACCATTATCGTCCATGGTCTGAACCGATACCCATGTATTATTGGCACGATACTGCCAGCCACGGAAGATCCTTCGGATCGTGTCGGTCGCCTGAGCACTTACATCGCTGATCAGTACGGTTTCTGTATTATCGGAACCCAGAATGATCAGTTTTCTTGTGAGAAGGTTACTATTCGGGCTTACTGCATAAGCAAGTTCATGGAAATTGACGAAGCAGTAATCCTCATAGATCGGAGCTACGTAGATATGTGCACTGTAGTCAGTTGCGTCCATATCCGCGGTCTCCGTATAGGTATGACCATTGGCCGTCCAGGTCATGGTAAAGGTTCCGTCGCCGTTATTTGCAACGGAGATCGGAGTTTCAAAAGGAAGGTGCTTCGGGGCATCCGTCCAGCGGAAAGTATAGGAATTCCCGCTTTGCGAAGTGACATCAACCACATACCAGCCATAGAAGAACTTGCTTGTCTGGTTCGGCGGATTGGCGATCATCTCCAGGGTCTCCCCATCTTGAACGATCTGCGTGGTCTGCATCTGGTTTGCCGTATTGGGGAATTCAAATGGAGCTACTGTATAGTAATACTGTCCGCCCACTTCACTTTCCTGAGTGGAAGTATCCGTTACCGGAGCAAGGTAATGGATCGTAAAGCGCGGGGTGACGACTTCTCCGCCCTCGTGATCTACGATGGCATATACAGAGAAGCCTTCTGCTGTAAATTCAACAACTGTCGTATCACCTTCATTGGAAGTCGTGGTATTTTCCAGTACTTCTGCATTTCCGTCACCCGGTTCGGATGGGAAGTGGACGACCTTGAGATCTTCAGATTTCGTGTCTTCCAGTTCGATCTGCATATTTACGGAAGATCCGTCATTCGGCTGGAGTTCTTCACCGTCTTTAACGATCTTGATATCGAACAGATGGGCATATCCGATCGTATCGCTCTCCAGGACTGTCTTTGTATCTTCAATATACTGATCGTATTCTGGACCTTCCGTGATTTCGGAAATACTAAGCTCCGCATCTTCCGGGAGACCGGAATCAGACGAATAGCTGGCTGTGAAGTGATAGGCTTTTCCATTACTGCCGGTGAGGACTTTCTCAAGAACAGTAATATCTTCTGAAGCTCCGCTATCTGCAATAACAGAGGAAGAACGGAGGAATGGGGAAGGGATCATCGAGATCGGGAAAACGGACAGCACTAAAGAAGCGGCCAGGACCGTAGCGATATAAGAACGAGCAAGTTTTTTCGACCAGTTCTTAAACATCAGCCTTCTCTTCTCCTAATTCTTCTTTCTTCTTTTTTCCGGAACAGAGTTCTTCTGTTACCAGTGCCATACCGAGGATGATCAGCATCCAGGGTGTGTATTTATCCATAATGATCATCGGCAGCTTCATGTTCTCATATGTGATGAATATCATGATCGCGATGACAGCCAGGATGATATTGCCCAGAGGACCTGCAAATTCTCTAAGAGTCCTCTTTCTTTCTTCTTTCTTTGCTGCCCAGTCCGAGATATACGGCATGATCGTCGTAATCGTCAGAAGCAGGCAGCACAGATTCAGGATCGACCATCCTGATCCGTCGTAGGGATCTCCGGTCTTTACGATGACCGCGCCTTTGTTGTCCTTATCGTCGTCCGGAGCAGGCGTCGGAGTCGGTTCATCCGGCTTCGGCGAAGGCGTCGGCTCGACATTCTTTCCGGATTCCGTGATCTTACAAATAAGAACGAGTCTTCCGTCTGTCGCATTTCCCTCGCATGTGGAGAGAACGATGAACTTGTCTGCATCTGTGACATTCGGATTTTCGTTGATCACCTTGATGTTTCCGTTGTTCTTGATCTGATTCTGGTATTCTTCCCAGGTAAGAGACGTTCTGTCGTAGATATCTTTTTCATACGCATCGGTCTCAAGAAGCGAAACCACTTCGATGTCATACGCCCCGTCCTTTGTCACGAGGGTTCCTGTGAGGTGTTCTTTGAAGTAATCCTCTTCGATATACTTGGAAAGGTCGCCAAACATGGCACCATTGTCCATGTGGTGACCATAAAGGAGTGAATACGATTCACTGTAATCTGAGAGGTTCTTCGCCTGCAGATAGATCGCACCCGTAAGAGACGGATCTTTGTACTCGTCATGGCTTGCATAGTACACATCATCATCGCCCTGAACGACCGGGTAATCAATGTGCGTATCATCCATGGTGATCCAGCCGTTTGCATCCGGGATATTCTCCAGAAGTCCATTGATGGAAACGGAGTCCTCTTTTACTTCCGGCTTGTACTCGATCGATCGGGAACCATATGCACGGTTCTGCACATACTGGTTTTCATAGATCATGTAGCCGGAAAAAGCCATAATGGAGACAGAGGTGACGGTCGCCACTGCTGAAACAAGCGTATTTGCAATTTTCAAAGCGGATGCAAATGCCATCTATATCTCCTTTAAAAGTTTCTCTGCCGGATCACAAGAAGAAGAGTCCCCTTGATCTCATCAGATTTGACGGTACCGTAATACCGGCTGTCTACGCCGGTCCTTCTGTTATCTCCTAAAACGAAGTATTCTCCTGAGCCCAGGGTGATCGGATAGCTGACGTAATCGGTATATGGATAGGTAAGGCTGTAGATCTTATCTTCCACGATGAGATTGCCGTTGATCTTGACCGACCCGTCTTCCGTGATCTCCACAGTATCGCCGGGAATGGCGACCACACGTGCAACACAAGTGTTACCATCCTTTTTGAAAACGATCACATCCTGCGAGACCGGCGACTTATCTATTCGGGAATAGATGATGCGGTCTCCCATATTCAGGGCAGGAGTCATATCGTAAGTTCCCACTGTATCCACTCCGATGATAAAGGCGAACATGATCCATAAACTGATGATAATGATAAAGCAATTACGTACGAATCTCCGGATACCGGTCTTCGATTTCGCGAGTTTTTCACGGATTTTACTAAGCTTCTCTTTGAACATCAATTTAATCGAAGAAGCAAGAACCGGCCATTTTTACTATATGACCCGTCCTTGCTTTCTCCCCTTTTTCATACTAGTGATACGTGGGCACGTGATCGCTCCTAATGCTAATTATTTAGGCTTCTTCCTTCTTCTTCCAGCGGCGGCTTACTACGAAGAGAGCTGCTGCTGCACCGAACAGAAGGATGTACGGAGCGCTTCTGACGATGATTCCTGTTGGGGAAATCAACTGAAGGACGTTATCGATCTCAACTGTATGCAGACCTGTTGCGTCATCGTTCTGATTTGCAGTTGTTGTGATCGTGCCAAGATTCGAGTTATAGTCCTGAGCGGAATATGCAACAAAAGCTCCCGGTGTAGATGTGCTTGTAATATCCTTTGCCGTACCTGCTGTTCCATCTACTGTGACTGTCGTACGGTAAATGGTACCGGTAACATCGTTCGTCTCGTATACATCTACCTGAGTTCCGCAAGGAATACCGATATACTTGACAGAACCGCCGTCAGAGATCTTCACAAGACCATCAAGGCTACTTGCCGCTACCGCGTCATGTGCATAGTCAGTTACTTTGCTGTTATCCGCAATATCCGCAATCAGTTTTACATTCTGTGTTACTTTTGCATTGGTATAGTCTACCTGGATCGGGAACTTGTGCGAAGCACTGTACGCATCACCGGTAAGCGTCTTACTGACTGTTACATTGAATGTATAGTAAGAATCCGCTTTGATCTCTGTATTGTCGTTTGTTGCCGCGACAAAACCGTTGGTCTTAACAGCGCCTTTGACATCGGTATCATTGGTCGGATCGATGTCTTCGTTATCATACATGCAGACGTAACCATATATATCCCAGTCAGTTGCCAAAGATCCATCCGTAAATGTATCCGAACGGCGAACATAGACATCGAGATAACGTGTATGACCACCTGTCGAATCGGTCGTCTCGGTTACACCGGTATTGTCATATGTAAAACCGGTCTTCAGATCCTCGGTCAGTACGTAGCGGTAAACGCCGGGCTCTGTGAATACAACATTTGTAAAATCAATGGTAAGGTACTTATAGTTTTCTTTACCAGTCTTTTCAGTATTCAGCGTCTCAGCCGGTGTCCATGAAATCTCATTCGCTGCAGTACCCGTCATAGAAACGTTTGTCGTAATGCCCGCCAATGTTGCTTTCGTGATCGCAACCCCGGAAGCATGGTCGGTCGTTTCATCCGTTACCGTATATCCGTTTGTATCTCCTGCAATGGAATAAGAATAAGTAATCGTTGGTGCATTGACTACGTCTTCATCCACATTGTAAGCAGTGATCTCTTTAGCGATCTTTACTTTCTTGGACTGAGAAACCGGCGTATCCGGTGTTGTGTAACCGCCGACCTCTCCTCCGGTAAGCTCTGCTTCTCCTGCAGCAAACAGCGTAGAGCTAAGGCTCATAACCACTGCAACCGAAACAATCAAAGCACCAATCTTTTTAAGTGTCTTTTTCATGCGTGCCCATCCTCCACATGGTTAATTCTTATATCCCCTTTCCGCTCCTCAACGAAAAAATGGGGACAAATGGCCTATTTACTATATGGTCATGATAGCACCAAAATATAAAGATATCTATATATAAATAAAACGTTATTAGTATATTTACAATTTGGAAATCTTTTGTAATCCCACTGCCACTAGGCTTATCGCTCCTCGAATACCCTTTTTGACATAAAAATGCATACCAATTCTTTTACCTGAGAAAAGATCTGGTATGCAGATCATATATGTAAAACTAGCGATCACCTGTTATAGTTTCTTTCGAAGAAAGTACTTTTTAAGTTTGGGAATGCTGTTCGGACGGACAAACTCGACTTCGTACCCGAGTTTCTTATAAAAGCCCAAAGCCTGGAATTCGTAGGTCGAAAGGTTGATGTTCTCTCGTCCCTTCCCGCGGAATTCTTCTTCCACAGCAAGCATTAGTTTCGTTCCTACATCCTTTCCCCTGCACTCCTTGTCGACGATCAGATCGCCGACATGGACTTCGTTATAATATGCATGACCGGTGACTGCTCCGAGGATCTTCTCCCCGTCTTTTGCGACGAAGCAGAATTCTTCGTAGTCGCAGAGGATATCATTATCGGCCGCATATGCCTCGAATGCTTCACCGATGAACTCCCCGATCTTATCATCGTGTTCTCTTCTTTCAATCAGAATCTCAGAACTCATCTCTTTTCCTCACTTTTCCTTTTCATAAAAACGGATCCTTATCCATTGTACAATATCTGAGAGCATTGCGTTTATATTCTATGTTGTCCCGGTAGTATAACCGGCGGAGTCCTCTTAGCAAAGAAGAAAAAAGAGCTCCGGGATAAAGATCCCGAAGCTCTTTGAAATCACTAAGTTATCTACTTAAGATCGATATTACTCGATGATTGTAGCAACAGTACCAGCACCAACTGTACGGCCACCCTCACGGATAGCGAACTTGAGGCCCTGCTCCATAGCGATAGGAGTGATGAGCTCAACAGTGATGGTTACGTGGTCACCAGGCATGCACATTTCTGTGCCTTCCGGAAGGTGAGCAACACCGGTAACGTCTGTTGTTCTGAAGTAGAACTGCGGACGATAACCATTGAAGAAAGGCTTATGACGGCCACCTTCGTCGTGTGTCAGTACGTAAACTTGACCTGTGAACTTTGTGTGAGGTGTGATGGAACCCGGCTTAGCGAGAACCTGACCACGCTCAACCTCTTTACGGTCGATACCACGGAGGAGAGCACCGATGTTATCACCAGCCTCAGCCTGATCGAGGAGCTTGTGGAACATCTCAACACCAGTGATTGTTGTGCCCTTCGGCTCATCCTGGAGACCAACGATCTCAGCAGCGTCACCAACTTTGATGATACCACGCTCGAGACGGCCGGTAGCAACTGTACCACGACCTGTGATTGTGAATACGTCCTCAACAGGCATCAGGAACGGGAGGTCTGTCGGACGAGCAGGTGTAGCGATGAACTCGTCTACTGCCTTCATGAGCTCGAGGATCGGAGCATACTCAGGAGCGTTCGGGTCTGTAGAAGTGGACTCGAGAGCCTGCAGAGCAGAACCACGGATGATCGGTGTATCGTCGCCCGGGAACTCGTACTGGTTGAGGAGGTCACGGATGTCCATCTCAACGAGCTCGAGGAGTTCTTCGTCGTCAACCTGATCGCACTTGTTCATGAATACAACAATGTAAGGAACACCTACCTGACGAGCGAGCAGGATGTGCTCACGTGTCTGAGGCATCGGTCCGTCAGAAGCGGATACTACGAGGATAGCACCGTCCATCTGAGCAGCACCAGTGATCATGTTCTTGATATAGTCGGCATGGCCGGGGCAGTCAACGTGAGCGTAGTGACGAGCATCTGTCTCGTACTCAACGTGAGCGGTGTTGATCGTGATACCACGAGCTCTTTCTTCCGGAGCCTTATCGATATCGCCGTAAGCCTCATACTGTGCCTTACCCTGGAAGGACAGAACCTTCGTGATAGCAGCTGTAAGAGAAGTCTTGCCGTGGTCAACGTGACCAATGGTTCCGATGTTAACGTGCGGCTTAGTTCTTTCAAATTTTGCCTTTGCCATTTAAAATTTCCTCCTTGTTCAGCGTATCGCTGATAATTTAAAACTTTGTTCCGCTTCCGAGCGTCAGTTACATCTATTTTACTATGTTTTTCAATAATCGCAAGATGCAATTAACTCGGAAGACATTTCTCCTCAAAAATTACTTCTTAAGGATAGTTTCCATAATGTTCTTCGGTGTTTCAGCGAAGTGACCGATCTGCATTACGAAGGTACCACGACCCTGTGTTGTAGAACGGAGAGCTGTTGCATAACCGAACATGTTGGAAAGCGGTACTTCAGCCTGGATCTTCTGTGTACCATTGAGTCCTTCGATACCCTTAACAACACCACGACGAGCATTGAGGCCGCCGATAACGTCGCCCATGTAATCATCCGGAACTTCAACGTCAACACGCATGATAGGCTCGAGAAGAACAGGATCTGCCTTCTTCATACCTTCCTTGAAGCCCATAGAACCTGCGATCTTGAAGGCCATTTCGGAAGAGTCGACTTCGTGGTAGGAACCGTCTACGACAGTAACCTTTACGTCAACTACCGGATAGCCGCCGAGAACACCGCTCTGCATAGCTTCCTGTACACCTGCATCGATAGGTCCGATGAATTCCTTCGGGATAGAACCACCAACTGTTGCATTGACGAATTCATAACCCTTACCAGGCTCCTGAGGCTCGAGCTCGAGGATACAGTGACCATACTGACCGTGACCACCGGACTGACGTACGAAACGTCCTTCTGCGCGGACAGGCTTTCTGATGGTCTCTTTGTAGGAAACCTGCGGGGCACCTACGTTAGCCTCGACCTTAAACTCTCTGAAGAGACGGTCAACGATAATGTCGAGGTGAAGCTCACCCATACCGGCGATGATCGTTTGTCCTGTCTCCTGGTTGGTGAATGTACGGAATGTCGGGTCTTCTTCAGCAAGCTTCTGAAGAGCCACGATCATCTTTTCCTGGGATGCTCTGGACTTCGGTTCAATAGCTACTTCGATAACCGGCTCCGGGAACTCCATGGACTCGAGGATGATCGGATGATCATCATCACAGAGCGTGTCACCTGTTGTTGTGTCCTTCAGGCCGACTGCAGCAGCGATATCACCGGAGAATACTTCGGAGATCTCTTTTCTGTCGTTAGCGTGCATCTGGAGGATACGTCCGATACGCTCTTTCTTACCCTTGGTAGCGTTGGAAACATAAGAACCTGCTTCCAGAACACCGGAGTAAACACGGAAGAAGCAAAGTTTACCGACAAACGGGTCAGTCATGATCTTGAATGCCAGTGCAGCGAACGGGCCCTCATCGGAAGCCGGACGCTCTTCTTCCTCTTCAGTATCAGGGTTAACACCCTTGATAGCCGGAATATCCAGCGGAGAAGGCATGTAGTCAACGATTGCGTCGAGCATCATCTGAACACCCTTATTTCTAAGAGATGTACCGCAGATGACCGGAATCATCTTACAGGAGCATGTAGCCTTACGCAGAGCAGCCTTGAGTTCATCAATGGTGATCTCTTCACCCTCAAGGAACTTCATGGTGAGCTCTTCGTCGGTCTCAGCGATCGCCTCAACCATTTCCTCACGCTTCTTGTTAACGAATTCGACCATATCAGCCGGAACCTCACGGTCCTCGTACTTCATACCGTCTTCACTTACATAGACCTCAGCACGGAGAGTCATCAGGTCGATAATACCTTCGAAGTTGTCTTCCTTGCCGATCGGGATCTGAATAGCAACCGCGTTGCTCTTCAGACGGTCTTTGATCATGTCGATTACGTGGAAGAAATCCGCACCGAGGATATCCATCTTATTGACGTATACCATACGCGGAACACCGTAATGCTCAGCCTGTCTCCAAACTGTTTCTGTCTGAGGTTCTACACCACCACGAGCGGACATTACTGTAACCGCACCGTCGAGAACACGCAGGGAACGCTCAACTTCAACTGTGAAGTCAACGTGACCGGGGGTGTCGATGATGTTGATACGGTGGCCCTTCCACGGAGCAGTTGTAGCAGCAGAAGTGATCGTGATACCACGCTCCTGCTCCTGAACCATCCAGTCCATGGTAGCGGCACCTTCGTGAACCTCACCCATCTTACGGTTGATACCCGTGTAATAGAGGATTCTTTCAGTAGTCGTTGTCTTACCAGCGTCGATGTGAGCCATGATACCGATATTTCTTGTGTTTTCGAGTGAATACTCTCTCTTATTCATCGTGTCAATTGCTCCTTCATCAACTTACCATCTGTAATGTGCAAAAGCTCTGTTTGCTTCTGCCATCTTGTGCATTTCTTCCTTTTTCTTAAATGCACCGCCTGTGCTGTTCGAAGCATCGATCAGCTCATTGGCCAGGCGATCGCTCATTGTACGCTCAGATCTCTCACGAGCATACTTTACGATCCAGCGCAGACCAAGTGTCTGACGACGAGCCGGACGAACTTCCATCGGAACCTGGTAGTTTGCACCACCAACACGTCTGGCCTTTACTTCCAACATAGGCATAACGTTCTCAAGAGCCGCATTGAATACTTCGATCGGCTCCTTGCCTGTGCGCTCTTTGATCAAGTCAAAAGCGTCGTAGCAAATTCTCTGTGCAACACCCTTCTTACCGTCAAGCATGATGTTGTTGATCAGCTTACTGACCTTTACATCATTGTAAAGCGGATCCGGGAGCACTTCTCTAACTGGGACATTGCCTTTTCTTGGCACTAGTCTTCCCTCCTTTTCATGATATTCAGTCTCAAACTGAAACCATAGGTACTCACGTAAAAAATAGTTCTTTTTGGACCGTGTCAGCGCCAGTAAACATGTCCCTTATATAGACAGTGTACTGATCACTTAATCTGTCCAACCGCAGGAAATAAAGAAATTACTTCTTTACCTTAGCGGCCTTCGGCTTCTTCGCACCGTACTTCGAACGGCCCTGCATACGATTTGCAACACCTGCTGTATCGAGAGTACCGCGAACGATGTGATAACGAACACCAGGAAGGTCCTTAACACGTCCGCCACGGATCAATACAACGGAGTGCTCCTGCAGATTGTGTCCGATTCCCGGAATATATGCAGTTACTTCGTAGCCATTCGTAAGACGTACTCTTGCAACCTTTCTCAAAGCAGAGTTCGGCTTTTTCGGAGTTACGGTCTTAACAACAGTGCAAACACCACGCTTTTGCGGGGAAGAAACGTCTGTTTCCTGCTTGCGCAAGGTATTCAGTCCGCTCTGAAGAGCTTTAGAAGAAGACTTGTAGATCTTCGATGTTCTTCCGGACTTTACCAGTTGGTTGAACGTAGGCATCAATACATCTCCTTTCGTGATAATAATGTCTCGGCAAAAACGGCGCACAAAAAGAAACCCCGTTTTGTCGGGCAATTAAGTATATCACCTGATTTTTGTCTTGTAAACAAAGAATATTAAAAAGTTTTCGCAAATGCGGAATATATCGCTATATAAGTATATTACATATAGAAAAGGACCGCTCCCCGTAAAGGAAACGGTCCTTCTTTTCAGACGGTCAATGATCGAAGACTTAGATTTCGTATCCGAGATCGGAAAGGGCATTGGTAAGAGCCTTCTTACCTGCCTTGTCGCCTGTGGACATAGCGATGATCATGGACTCCTCAGCGAGGATACCTACCATGTAAAGCTCCGTACCTGCATACTCGGAACCTTCGGTGAATTCACCCTCACCGGTGAACTTCCAGGAATTCTTGGAGATATCGCCTTCAAACTCCTCGTCATCCTTTGCTTCCTTCAGCTCGTCGTAAGAAGCGTTGAAGCAGGACTTTGCATCGCTCTTGCTCTCGAAGAGATAGTATGTCATGTAAACGAAAGACTCGCCATCCTCATCTTCCCATGTAGCAACAAAGCACTCATCTGCATCGTCATCGCTGGACTCCGTAACGGTGAAGTCAGCCTTCTTCATGATCTTCTTAAACTCTTTGGATGTAACCTTCTTCTTGCTGGACCCGCAAGCTGCCAGAGAAAGCGTCATAGCGCCAACCAGCAACAGGGCCGTTAACTTCTTCAATGTCTTCATACCTGCACTCCTTAAACTTGAAATTGTGAATGTATTCATGCGAACACAAAATCAGAAGTATTTTACCTCAAATTTCTTAGAGATTCAACACTTACGCGCGTTTTAGAGGGTCTGCAGAGGGAAATCAATTCTCATTTAAGATCTGGACACCGAGAACGATTACGAAGATCAGTCCCACGATCAGAAGAAAATCTGCAACTAGCGTCATTGCCTTCGCCGAAGCAGCCACGCGGTCCGGATCTTTGGTCGTCGTACCGGACTTCACGGCGGACATCTTCGAAAAGGCGATCGAGGAAAGGATCACGGAGATCATACTCGATCCGCAAAGGCAGACCATGCCGATGATGCTGATGATCATCGTGATCAGGGTGTGGTTATAGATCCCGGAATACTTCTTAAAACTCTCGTCATCCATCTTCGGAGAAGTTACCGCCGGAACTACTTGCGGCGCGGAATTCCGGGCAGGCGGAAGGATCGTCATCCCATGTGAAGGAATATACGAGCCTTTCTTTTTCAGATACACGGTCTCACTTCTTGCGGCCGCCGAGTACATGATCTTCGGCGGAACCGGCTTTTGAGTCATTTCAGGAACAGAAGTTTCCGGAGCCGGCTGCTTTTCCGCGGCATCAGAAATAGATTCCGAAGGCACACCTTCGCCCGCGACTGGCATTTCCGCCTCACCGGATGCCATCTCTGAAACAGGCGTTTCGGTTATCGGGGCCTCCGGTTGAGACGCTGCCATACCCCAGATCGATGTATCCGGTTCGGACGTCACGCTCTGGGTCGGATCGGGGATCGTCTCGCCGGAGAAATCCAGTTTATCTGCAGAAAAAGGCGAGCCGCATGCTTCGCAGCGGTCGCCCTCTTCCTGTTTGTGATTACAAAAACGGCACGTCTTCATGAGAAAAACCTCAGCCGATCGTTAAGCGGTGGTGGACCTTCTTACCCTTTCTGAGGAACGCCTCACCGTTATTGAAGTCTTTCTCGGTCAGCATGTAGTACACATCCTCGACAGCAACATCGTTGAGGTAGATACCCTTCTGCTGGATCATTCTTCTGGCTTCACCCTTGGAAGGTGTAAGCTTGGTCTCGCAAAGGAGATCCAGAAGCGAAAGTCCGTCACCGGACAGGCGGTCAGCCGCGATCGCTGTCGTCGCCATATCATCGGAACGTCCGCCCTTCTCGAAAAGATCCTCTGCCTGCTTCTTTACAGCCAGCGCTGTCTCTTCACCGTGAACGATCTTCGTTACTTCGAAAGCCAGTCTCTTCTTTGCCTCGTTGATCGCGGCGTCAGTGAGTTTAGCATATTCTTCGATCTCCTCGAGAGATACGAATGTCAGGAGCTTTAAGCACTTGATGACATCGGCATCCTCGACATTTCTCCAGTACTGGTAGAAATCGAAAGGTGTTGTCTTATTCGGATCGAGCCATACAGCACCCTTTGCGGTCTTACCCATCTTCTTACCTTCGCTGTTGGTAAGGAGAGTGAATGTCAGACCAAAAGCCTCTCCCTGCTCTTTTCTTCTGATGAGTTCTACGCCGCCCAGGATATTCGACCACTGGTCGTCACCGCCGAGCTCGAGCTGGCAGTTGTATTTCTGATAGAGGTACAGGAAGTCGTAGCTCTGAAGCAGCATGTAGTTGAACTCGAGGAAGGAAAGACCTCTCTCCAGACGCTGCTTGTAGCACTCGAAAGTGAGCATGCGGTTCACGGAGAAGTGTGGTCCTACATCTCTTAAGAACTCGATATAGTTCAGTGGCAACAGCCAGTCACCGTTGTTGACGATCAGTGCTTTTCCATCGGAAAAATCAACGACCTTTCCCATCTGCTTCTTGAAGCACTCGACATTGTGATTGATGGTCTCCGGTGTCAGCATCTGGCGCATATCGGATCTTCCCGTCGGGTCACCGATCATACCGGTACCGCCGCCCATCAGAGCGATCGGACGGTGTCCTGCCTTCTGCATGTGGCTCATGACCATCATCTGGACGAAGTGGCCAACGTGCAGGCTGTCTGCTGTCGGGTCAAAGCCGATATAGAAGGTGACACCCGGCTTACTTAACAGATTGTAGATTTCTTCACGATGTGTGGTCTGCGCTACATAACCACGTGCCTCCAACACATCAAATACATTTTGGTACGTTTCTTCGGACATCATTATTTCCTCCTATATATAATTTCCGCCTTGAACAGGCTTACTGATTCTACTTCTAAAGAGGTGGAAAAGTCAACCTTAGGATGCCCTTTCTCCTTCGCCTGTCAGTATATTTTCACTTTTTACCAAATCGCGCTTATATCATATTGTTTTCGTTTCTGCTTTGGACCTATGCTTTATCCATACTCACAGGCAGGAAAGGACGGAAAAAGTTCATGAAGCATTCTTCCAAAGCAGTCTCCGGCATCGTCATCGGCTGGATCGCATGTGTCTCCCTTCTGTTCGGGAACACGCTCACCCATCATATCTCTCACGAAGAAAACGAAAAGGACAGGGAGTCCCAGATACAGGATATGGCTTCCGAGATCATCTCCGGCGGAAATCCCACTTTTCTCGTTCACGCGGATGATCTTCCTGTCGAAGGCGAGGAAGAAGAAGATACGGAAGATGCGGGAAAAGATCCGCGAAGCGATCTTTCTGATCCATCTCCGGATCCTGCTTCACCTTCCAACGGCCCTGACAGCCTTCCCGAAGATCCTTCCGGTTCTTCCTCATACCCGGCAGATCCTTCTGTCTCTTCTTTCGGAACGGAAGCAACGGCCTCCGGCGATCCCTCTTCAGAAGATACGGAAGAGGAAACAGCTGCCGACACCTCGAGGGAGAGCCGCACTCCCACGGCATCTTCATCGTCCGGCTCTGAGGAATATACGCTCATTTCATACGGCACGCTCCTGATCCCTTCGATCGACTGCGATCTTCCTCTCTGGGATGGCGCCGGGAAGGTCGAGCTTCGCTACGGAGTCGGAAGGATGCCTCTGTCCTGCGAGGCCGGAGAGAAAGGAAATCTCGTGATCTTCGGCCACCGCATGAAGAAAAAAGGCTCGATCTTCAACCGTCTCGGCGAGGTCTCTTACGGAGATGCCGTCATTGTCAACCGTAACGGCCGGTCCTTCACCTACATCGTCGATCAGATCGAAGTCATCGAGCCTTCTCTTCTATCCCGTTATATCGCGATGGGCGAAGGTGAAAAGAGGATCACTCTGATCACCTGCACACCCACCGGTGTCGGTTCTCACCGGCTTCTCGTTATCGGGCACCTCTCCTCTTCATGAGATCAACTGCCGCCAGAAGGAACAGTGAGATCCCTGAAACTCCGAAGATCCCGCAGCAGCTTCCTCCGATGATGAGGTCTCTTTCCGATGTCTTCACCGTATCGTAAAGGCGCGTTACGGAGATCTCTCCTTTATTTTTCACCTTTACCGGCATCACTTCGCTGTCGTTCCTGTAGCCCTCCGGCGCTTCCACTTCGACGATCTCGTAATCGCCCGCAGGAAGTCCCAAGATCGTGACTGTGCCGTACCATGAGGTATCCTTCTTCTCATCTGTGAAAAGGACCGTCGTCGCACCCGGATCTTTTTCTCCGCAGACCATGTACGCCATCTTCTCGGGGAGCCAGATAAATGAGAGGATCTCTCCGTTTCCGTCTCTTATGGAAACGCCGCACCTTCCCAGAAGTTCGCCATTTGAAGCGGATCTTTTCTCTGCTTTGACCTCCGTGTAATCATCCAGAAGTTCGAAGTGATATACTTCACTTTCCTTGGTACAGGATACGGGGATCTTCTCGGAAAGGACGCGGAAATTCGTCCACCTTCCCACATCCGTCTCGATCAGATAGTAATCTCCTTCGCCGACCCAGAAACTGAGTTTTCCTTCGGTGTCCGTCTTTCCTTCGCTGATGAAGGTGTCCGGTTCGTCTCCGTCTTCTACCCTCCACAGCTGGAACGTCACACCGTCCATCGGGGTCTTCGATCCGTCGTTACAGTATTTCACGACTTGGATCTCCGACAGAAGGTAGTTAAAGATCTTCTCCGTCTGCACGGCATATGTGCCGGGTTCTTTTTGCGGCCTTGTGATCCGGATCGTCTTATCCGGTTCCAGCGCATATCTGTCGTGTGTTTTCGTCTCCCGGAGAAGAAGTGTCTCTCCTTTCGGGAAAGCAGTCTTCGTCTCCGCTTTTCCGTCCTTATCCGTGACCAGCTTCTCGATAAGATCTCCGGTCGTGGTATATACTTCAAACTCCACGCCTTCCATCGGAAGCCTGGTGTCATCAGCGATCTTTTCGATCTGAAGTCTCACCCGTGAGATCTCATTCACGATCGGTTTATCCATCGAAAAGACGATCTTTCCCGCCGTCTGGTCTTTCTTCTTTCTTTTCGTAGAGATCTCGTGCTTTCCTTCATCTTTCAGATACCCTTCCGGTGCTTTCAGTTCCTTTACATAGAAGGAATATCCGAACGGAATATCCGAAGTCGTCCGGCAGACCCCGTCTTCTCCGGAGATGACGACCTCGATCAGCTCATCTTTCTTCACGATCACCGCACCTTTTCCCGAGAGGATATCTTCTCCCGCATAGACCCCGAAGACCGCCCCGGACAGTTCTTTTTCCGAAGAGACATACGTCTTCGTATTCGGATCATATGTGTATGTCCGCCCGACTTTTGAGAAAGTGATCTCGGCTTTCTGGCGTCCGTCGAGGGCGCTCTTTTCCGACTTCACGATCCGGACCGTCTGATCCGATCTTGTATCCGAAACAGAAAAGATGATCGGGGTCGTGTTGATGAGATACCCCTCCGGAGCCGTCTTCTCGACGAGCTTATAAGAAGCGCGGGACGTCGACGCATTCAGGGAAAGATGCTCGATCGTGATCTTCCCGCTTTTATCCGTCGTATATGTCCCGAGCAGCGTTCCGCTCTTAAGCGGTGTTTCCTTCACGCCGTCTCCGTCCTTATCGAACATCTTATATGGTGTAAAGCTTTTTCCGTCCGGGGAACGAAGGATCGTCCCCTCCGGATATTTCCCGGGATCCAGAAGCGAGATGTCTCTACTAAAGTCCAGCACATCCTCGTTACAGTAAAGTTCATAGACAGCACCGGAAAGGGAGCCTGACGAATAGTTGAAACGGTAGCCCTTCAGGTCCTCAAAGCCCGTCTCCACAGAAGAAGCGGAAGAAAGTTTCCCGCCTGTCTTGGTAAAATCCAGCGTGACTTCGACTTCTTCGTCGGCGAAAGGAACGGCCTTCAGGTCGCCTTTGGGACCCACGCCGATAAAGGACTCGCCCTTCTTCGCCTCGATGCGGATCGGGTCTTTCGCGAGAACAAAGCCCGCAGGTGCCTTCTTCTCTTTAATGTAGTAGGTGCCGACAGTAAGTCCCAGTTTATCGAGGTCCGCTGTGCCATCGGCTTTCGTGACAAAGGTATCCTTTCCGTCCCAGTCCGAAAGGACTTCCATCTTCTCATTTAAGACCGAAAACTCGACACCTTTGACCGGGATGATCTGTCCTGTTTTCTGATCGACCTTTCGGATCTGGATCCGAAGTTCATACTGGCGGTCTATAAGCGTCAGCGTCTTCTCCGGTCTTCCGTGGAGGCCGTCGCCGGTGATCGTGATGGTCTCGTCCGAACAGGCATAAGTATATTTCGTGGCTTCCGAGTCGATCTGATGGATCTTATACTCCCCGGCCGGAAGCTTCTTCGACCAGGCGCGGCCGTACGAATTGGTCTCCAGAAGATCTCTATAGACCTCCGGCGCTTTTTCGTAGGAGGCATATTTACTGTTCCAGACCTGAAATACTGCCCCCTTTTCTGATGCAAGCTGAGAGACCGGCGTGCCCGCATAGATATCGTATCCGGTCTGGATCTTCTTTATGATTTCGATACTGCCATTTTTAAGAACATCCTCAAAAGATGCCGTGCTGGTCGACTTATTCGCATCGACGGTAAACGTCGCCGGATTCGGGGACATCATCTGCGTCCCGGCGGGCGCGGCCGTCTGCCTGATCGTGTATTTGCCGGAAGGCAGTATGAGCATGTCTCCTGTCGCCTTATCCCTGATCTTCCCGTTCTTGTCGGAAACACATTCGAATCCCCATCCGGCGGCTTTGGCCGAAGCAAGGTCCGCATAATCCGACCGGTAGATCTCAAAGGCAGCGCCTTCTTCCGGGACCCGGATCGATCCGAAGACGCTTTCCTTGGTAAGTTCGATCTTCGTCTGCTTGACCTGCCAGCGGGCCGACGTCCCCGCAAATGTCTTCTGCGAACTCTCATAGAGCGCGACATAGGTCTGTCTGGGCTTTCCGGATTCCGACGGGGACGAGTCGAAGAAATATCCGTACATTCGCTGTGAGCTTTCGTTTCCCGTGTTGCTCTGCGCACGGACCTCGATATTCATGCTGCGACAGCCCTCTTCCTTAAGAAGGTCCTTCCATTCTCCTTCTATGCGAAAAGAACTGCCGGACGGATATTCCTTCCCCTGGGAGACGCCTTCGGAATACGTCCCGTCGGATCCTTTAAGGTAGATCTTCCCGCCGCTGATTTTCGTAAAACTGAAAGTCCCGCCGCTCTTTCCTTTGACCGTCTCTTTCACATTTACGGTAAAAGTCGCCCGGTATTTCTTCGCCGTACTGTCCCAGGAAATGGTAGAAAGATCCTTGATCTCCGATACATAGTTCGGGGTAAATGCTCCGGTCAGAGAGGGCCGGCCGGCCTCATCGTAAACCTTCCAGAGTCTTTTCGCTTCGGCAAGGACCGAGATGGCGGTCTGCCCGCTCCCCTGACCGTCGATAAAGGAATCGAGGTCGACGCCTTTAAGATAGGTCTGCGCCTCCGCGCCCATCCCATCCTGATACAGGTAGATCAGGTGCCAGATCAGAATCTGTTTGACGCAGTAGTGGATGTGCGGGATCCCGTTGACGGTATCCGGAAGTTCGAAGTGCGAGCTGTCCATCTCAATGATGTACTGCAGTTTGCCGAGCAGATCTTTTGCCACAGGATCTGACATAACTGTGGGCTTGATGCTCCCGCCCTCCGGCGAAGGAGATCCCGCCATGACGCAGTAGACCGGCCGCTGCTGTCCGGGCTCGGTCGTCTCGGCATACATGTACTCAAGGATCTTGATCCGGGTCTCGCCGTTAACGTTCCTGTAAAGCTCGAACGGCTGGTCGTCGTGGTAGACTTTATTGCCGGTCTCCATAAGCGGCGGCGCCGCCAGGACACCCTTCAGAAACCGGCCCGACGGGAACGCGGATACCAGAAAAGCCAGAAGCAGCACAAAAGCCAGAAACTGCCTTTTCCCAAGTGTTTTCTTCGTTTTTTCAGTTGTCATGTTTCATTCTCCTTTTCGTAATATTTTGAGTGTGTCCGTATATTACGTTCGAAGGAGAACGAAAACTATATTTTATAAGCGCGATTTTGTAAACAATGCAAAACAAAAGGCGCCTCATGTGAAATTTCATCACATGAGGCACCCGAATGTTTTTTCCAAGTGAAAAGATCAGCGGCGGCGCTTGCCGTAGGAGATCAGGCGCAGGAGCGTGACGATCGCGGAAGCAGCAGCGGCGATATAGGTCATCGCGGCAGCGGAAAGGACTTTCGTCGCACCGGTCATCTCTTCGCCTGCGAGGATGCCGTCGTTTCTTAAGATCTTCAGCGCTCTTCTCGAAGCATCAAGCTCGACCGGAAGCGTGACCAGATAGAAAAGAACGGCCAGCGAGAACATGATGATCCCGAGCCAGAAGATGGTATTTCCCATACCACCGCTGGAAGTGTCGGAATAATCGAGGTAACCCATCATCATCAGGCCGATGATCGCGACATAAGGTCCGAATCTCGAGCCGATATTCGCACCCGGAACGAGAGCGGAGCGGATCTTGTTCGGCACGAAGCCGACATGATGCTGGATCGCGTGGCCGCACTCATGTGCCGCAACGCCCAGCGCCGCGATCGAAGAACTGCTGAAAACAGAATCCGACAGATTCAGCGTCTTATCCTTCGGGTTGAAGTTGTCCGTGAGGTTTCCGCTGATATGCTGGATCGTGACATCGTTGACTCCGTAAGAACTCAGGATGCGCTGTGCCACATCCGCGCCGGTCATGCCATTGGCAGCCATTTTCTTACTGTATTTATTGAATGTATTTTTGCAGTTTGCGCTGATGATCAGGCTGACCACCATCATGCCGATCGAGATGATCAGACCGAAACTGCTCATAAAATCCCAAAAGCCCATGGTTCACACTCCTTTTATCCTGCACACGCAGATGCATTTTCCGGTTCTTTTCGAAAAGATCCGCGGCGCATATCATACGCCATTATTATAACAGAAAAAGAGGGGACGCTTTACGTGACTTTCATCACATAAAGCGCCCCCTGATCTAACTTATCAATTCTTATGGCAATGAATTACTTAGCAGCGTTGCAGATGACGGAGAAGTCCTGAGCCTTCAGGGAAGCACCGCCAACGAGACCGCCGTTGATGTCAGCCTGAGCGAAGAGGCCTGCAGCATTACCAGCGTTGCAGGATCCGCCGTACTGGATCGTGATCGCCTCAGCGCACTTCTCGCAGTAGAGCTCAGCGATGACGCCACGGATGAACTTGCAGACTTCCTCAGCCTGCTCGTCTGTAGCTGTCTTGCCTGTTCCGATTGCCCAGATCGGCTCGTAAGCGATCGTGATCTGGCAGAGCTTGGAAGCCGGGATATCCTTGAAAGCGCCAACGATCTGACCCTTGATCCAGTCAAATGTCTCGCCTGCTTCACGCTGAGCCAGGGACTCACCGCAGCAGATGATCGGCTTCACGCCGTACTTGAGAAGAGCCAGAGCCTTCTTATTGACTGTCTCGTCTGTCTCAGCGTTGTACTCACGACGCTCGGAGTGACCGATGATGCAGTATGTAACACCCATCTTAGCCAGCCAGAGCGGAGAGATCTCGCCTGTGAAAGCACCCTTCTCTTCGAAGTGGCAGTTCTGAGCAGCGATCTTGATGTTGGTGTAAGCTGTAGCCTCAACAGCAGCTGCAAGAGCAGTAGCCGGAACGCCGAGAGCGATTCTTGCTGTAGCGTCCTTAACGAGCGGCTTCAGTTCTTCGATGAGCTTAACAGCATCCGCCGGGATACCGCAGTTCATCTTCCAGTTACCTGCAGCAAATGTTCTGCCGATCTCCTTATCGTTCAGGCAATCGATACCCGGGAGTACCTTACCTTCGATGAACTCGAGGGAAGCACCACCACCAGTGGAGATGTGTGTTACCTTATCAGCATAGCCGAGCTTCTCAACAGCAGCAGCAGAGTCACCGCCACCGATGATGGAGATGGCAGAGGACTCAGCGATCGCCTGAGCGAGAGCCTTTGTACCAACTGCGAACTTTTCGAACTCGAATACGCCTGCAGGACCATTCCAGATAACGGTCTTAGCAGCTTTGATCTCAGCAGAGAACATTTCGATGGTCTTCGGTCCGATATCCAGACCCATCCAGCCATCCGGGATCGCCATGGTATCAACTACCTGGGAGTTAGCGTTTGCATCGAAAGCATCAGCAGCAACTGTATCCACAGGTGTCAGGAGCTTAACGCCCTTAGCCTCAGCCTTAGCGATGAGTTCTTTTGCAAGATCGAACTTATCCGGCTCACAGAGGGAAGTACCGATGGAACCGCCCTGAGCAGCTGCGAATGTGTAAGCCATACCACCACCGATGATGATCGTGTCAGCCTTGTCGATGAGGTTCTCGATTACGCCGATCTTATCGGAAACCTTAGAACCACCGAGGATAGCAACGAACGGACGCTCCGGATTTGCGAGAGCACCGCCGATGAACTTGATCTCTTTCTCGATCAGGTAACCGGAAGCGGACGGCAGGAAGTTTGCAAGACCTGCTGTGGAAGCATGTGCACGGTGAGCTGTACCGAAAGCATCGTTGACATAAAGATCAGCCATGGAAGCGAGCTCTGCAGCGAACTTCGGATCATTCTTTGTTTCTTCTTTGTGGAAACGGACGTTCTCGAGCATGAGGATCTCGCCGTCCTGAAGAGCAGCAGCCTTCGCCTTTGCATCTTCACCGATAACGTCAGCAGCCAGTGTTACCGGCTTGCCGATGAGCTCAGCGAGACGATCAGCAGCAGGCTTCATGGAGAATGCCGGCTCCGGTCCATTCTTCGGGCGACCGAGGTGGGAAACGAGGATTACCTTCGCACCGTTATCTACGAGATACTTGATCGTCGGGAGAGCACCCTTGATTCTCTTATCGTCTGTAATTTCACCTGTCTTCTTGTCGAGCGGTACGTTGAAGTCCACACGAACGATTACTCTTTTGCCGGAAACGTTTAAATCTTCGACATTTTTCTTCTGAACCATTGCCATAATGTTCACACTCCTTAAGAAAATTACTTGTTGTTCAAGCCCCATTATTATACTCGCATCCGCGCGCGGTTTCAATTTTATTTATAAAGAAAATAAGTGGCGCATCGAGGGGAGGGATGCGCCACATATAACAATTCGATGAAAGGTCCTTTTTCTTTTTGCCCTTCAAAATATATGACGACGCACTTTCCGGATCTGTTGCAAAAATCCTCCTGCCGCGATACATTTTTCTTTGGAGGGACGAACATGAACGAGAATCAACCGAAGTTTCTTACGCCGGATTACGCATCCGATTTTCAGTGCATCTCCGGAAAATGCCGTCACAGCTGCTGTATCGGCTGGGAGATCGACATCGACGACGAGACCTGGCATCGCTACCGGAATGTCCCCGGGAAGATCGGGGAGAAGCTTTCCGCTTTTATCGCTCCGCCCGAAAAGGACTGTCCCGCCCACTTTATTCTCCGGGAGCAGGAGCGCTGCCCGTTTTTAAATGAGCAGAATCTCTGCGAACTGATCCTCACTCTCGGCGAGGACTCCCTCTGTGACATCTGCCGCGAGCATCCGCGCTTTTATAACCGGATCGGAGGAAACCTCGAGATGGGCCTCGGCCTCTGCTGCGAGGAGGCTTCCCGTCTTCTTTTTGCCCGAAAAGATCCGATCCGTCTGCTTTCGAGCGATCTTTCCGATCCTGCCGGTGAGGGCTCTTCCGATCCGGCCGAAGAAGGTGTCTTTGAACCGGAAGAGGAAGGATCTTCTTTCGATCCGCTCCTTCTTTCATTCCGCGATGATGTTTTTTCTCTTCTTCAGGACAGGACGAAGACCCTGGAGGGCCGTATCTCTGCCATCCGGGCGCGTTTTTGCCTTCCGGAAAGCCCGACCGGCATCTCCTTCTGGGGCGACTTCTTTGAAACACTCGAGCGGCTCGATCCCACCTGGGAAAAGGAGATCGACCGCATGAAAAACGGACACGCCGACCTTTCCTCCTTCCGCGCTTTCATGGAAAAGGAAGACCGGACGGCCGAATATGAGAACTTCCTGTGGTATCTTTTCTACCGGCATCTGGCGTCTTCCTGCGATGAGGACTCCTTCGCCACTTATCTTCAGCTCTGCATCCTGTTTCTTCATATCCTCGAGTATCTCGGTGCCTGCCGGCTTTCGGAGAACGGATCTTTTTCAAAGGAAGAACAGATCGAACTGGCCCGCATGTTCTCCAGCGAGATCGAATACTCGGATGAGAACATCGAGCGGATCACAGATCTTCTGCTCGAACGGGAACTTATTCTCTGACCCTTACGACGGATCCTGTTTCTTCATGGCCTGCACGATGCTGTGGATCTCATAGAGGCGCTGCGGGTTTTCGGGAATCAGACGGTTCCCCTTTCCGCCGGCTTCGAAGACTTCCATATACTTTCCGTAATCCATGAGCATGCCCTTGATCTGATGGATCGGGAATACTTTCGTTACGGGCTTGGCGACAAGTGAGAGATCTCTGTCTTTCTGCGATTTCACCGGTTTTCCCTTCTTATAGAGGATGCCGTCTTCCGGCGCGCACTCCGTGCCCTCGTAGGTGATCGCTCCGTCCCTGATGGTCAGGACACCTTCGCCGACTTTCGCGTAATACCTTTCTTCGCAGAGCTTATGGAGCTCGACTTTTTCCTTCAGACAGAAGCCTTCTTCGGAAGCCATCTTCTCGTAGATGCCCTGCTCCCACTCGGTCCATTGCCGAAGGTCCGGGAAATACTTATCCTCCGGACCTGCGGGCTCGAAGAAACATCTGCGGTTCATGGCCACCTTGTTTCCGCACTTGCTGCAGACAAGGACATTCCCCTTCCGGCGCAGATCTTTTCGAAGAGACGTATCGCCCTTCCCGTCCACGACCCGGGTGGTGTTGAGCCCTCCGCATTTCGGGCAGATATTCGCGATGTTCTGCACCCCGGCGGCGATCGCCTTAGAATGAAAATTCTGCGGATGGTCGGAAAAGTACTGGAATTCGTCGTATTCCAGTTCTTTTTTCATGAACTCATAGATCTCGTCGATGCTCATCTTCTCGACCTCTTCCTTCGGAAGCACGCTGGTAAACTCCGCCGTGATGCGGCCTTTTCTCCAGGAGTTTTCACTCCAGCGCGGCCAGGTCAGATAGGCGCCGTGGGAACGGAATACGACAAGCGACGAGCCGGTCTTTTTCACAAGGGAAGCCAGGCCGGATTCAAACGGGATGGAATGGCCGTCCGTAAGACGCGTCCCTTCCGGGAAGATGCCGAGGACACCGCCTCTGGAAAGCACACGCATCATGGCTTTGACGGTCCTGATATCTGTTCTGTACTGGGCTTTCGGGATACACCCGCCCTTCGTGATGACAGGGCCGAATATTTTCCGACGGAAAAGAAACTCTCCGGCCACGAAATTGATCGGCCGCCCGTAAAGCGCCGTGGCCATGATGATCGGATCGATAAAAGACGGGTGATTGCCGACGATGACCATAGGCCCCGGAAGAGATTTGATTCTCCTGTCGGCGCGCACCTTGATGCCGAAAATGAAGCGGCAGGCATTTAAAACGAGATGGGAACCGAAGCAGGTGTACCAGAACCGGCTCGGCACACATCCGTAATCCGGCTGATCCTTCGGTTTTTCAGGAACTCTCAGCTCCTGTTTCCCGGTCTTTTGAAGCGCTTTTTCTTCTCCCACTATGCTGCCCCTTTTCCAATTCGTCACAAATTTGGCAGAAAAATCCTCTTTTTGACATAAATTGATAACATATATCACGTATTATACATTACGTGTAGGTCAGGAGGAATATATGGCGAAGATCTGTTTTTATTGTGGCAAAGAACTGCAGCCGGGTGTGCGCTGCTCTTGTCGTGGTTCCGGAAAGCCCGCCGGCGGGGCTGCTTCGGGGGCCGGATCTTCTTCATCCTCCCAAACCTCTTCTTCCTATTCCCAGACTGCTTCCTCCTCTTCTTCTGCTGCTTCATCTTCTGCTTTTTCTCAAAAAGAAGAGAAACCGAAGAAGCAGAAAGAGAAGAAGGGAAAGCAGGTCTGGCGCCGTGCCACATCCGGTTCAGCTGATTCCGCCTATGGTAATGAGTGGACAAAACAGAAAGATGACACCCGTTTTTCTTTCTCCCGATTCATCGACCAGGTACGGGCACGATTCCCTTCCCTGTCGAAGATCCTGCGTCCGGTGATGTCCTATATCTGGCATCCGGTCACCACGATCCAGAACCGGGCACGTGTCGTTCCGATCGGAAAGACCCTTCTCATTCACAGCCTCTTCGCGGCACTGACATCGCTGATGGTCCTCTTTACCAACAGCACCGACTCGCCGTTCCTTGGCATGCTGATCGACCTGATGTTCGGTAAGACGGATCTTTTCACAGAGCATCCGCTGATCGCATTTTTCACGATCTCCGCGATCCTCTGGTTCTGTGTACTGCTCCTTGCAAGCTGCTTCTTCATCACATCGCGCTTTGCGAATAGAAAACTCAAGTTCCTTCGCGCGCTGGATACGGTGACCATGTCCTCGATCTACATGTGCTTTGCCGATGTACTGATCTTCTTATCCGTACTTCTCGGCACGAGAGGATCTTTTACATTAATATTCGTCGCGCTGATCATCATGAGCATCACGCATTTCGTCTCGCTCAAGAACGATCTGGGACTGTCGGAAAATGCCACTTTCAACATGCTGGCGGTAAGCTATCTTCTCTTCTACACGCTGGCCAAGCTCGGCACCGGCATCATCATCAGAGTTGCAACTTTGTTCTGATTATTTAATGTTTTCCGCAATTTGCGCTTTTCTGTTTTTTTCTCAATTCTTCTATGCTAATATGGCTTTAGGGGTTGAAATCTGAGATGGCAAGGAAGAGAAGAGGAGGCATATTTCTCTATATTTATATACGGAATTCTCCGGCGCGATATCTGTCGCGACGTTTAATTTTTGTACCCTTTTTCGGAACAGGGATGCATCTTGCATCCCTCCGAATCATACTTCCTTTCCTTTTCTGACAGCCCGGATCGACCATGGCTAGCCAAGATGATGACCTATTCTCATCTTTGCAGAAAAATACAAATTTATAAGGAGGTATGTATGAGAAACAGAGCTAGCAAATTCATTTCTATCGTTTTAGCCGTTGCTTTACTATGCACTTCGGTCATATGCGTAAACGCGGCTGAGCCTGACAGTTCGACGGTCTTTGAAGCAAGCGGACTTACGGCAGATTTTCAGGTGGAAACGCAATGGGATGGAAGCCATAACGGCATCATTACGGTGACCAATACCGGAACTGAGCCGGTGGATAACTGGGCTTTCACCTTTGATTTTCCGCATGAGATCGCCAATATCTGGAACGCATCGATCGTCGAGCACCAACCCGGTGTCTATACTGTCAAAAACCTGATCTGGAATCAGGATATTCCGGTGGGAGGCAGCATTTCTTTTGGCTTTACCGCTGCTGACCAGGGCGAGATCACTCCGCCCTCCTTTATCGTAAGGAACACGAAGGTGGAAGAAGTTCCTTTGGACAGTGTACAGATCGATTACATCCCGTACAGCGATTGGGGCGCAGGCTTCACTTCTGCTTTACAGATCACCAATCTTTCTGAAACTGCTATAGAAGACTGGTTCGTTGATTTCGATTTTTCACGAAGCATCGACAGCATCTCCAGCGCAAAGCTCATCGAACGCGAAGGAACACATTATGTGGTTCAGAACGATGGCTTTACCCAGAACCTTTCTCCCAATCAGTCGATCCTGATCGGCATGGGTGGTTCCCAGGGCTCCTCTTCTGATGTGCCGGAGAACTTTGTTCTCAAGCAGGTAAATCTTGCGTTTGATCTGGTATCGGATACGGATGGAGACCAGGTTCTGGACTGGGTCGAGATCTGCATCGATGGAACGGATCCGCTGGTGGCAGAAGGAGAAACACCGACACCAACACCAACGCCAACTTCTACTCCGACCCCGACGCCGACAGCCACTCCGACGGCAACGCCGACTGCCACGCCTACGGCTACACCCTCAGCGACGCCGACAGTGACTCCGACAGAAACACCAACCGCAACGCCGACAGCCACACCTACGGCCACACCGGAAGAAACACCGACTCCGGATATTACGGAAGATAATGATAATGACGGTCTTCCTGATATCTATGAAAAAGTCATCCTCAAATATCTGCTGGTGCGTGGTGTCTCCGTAACAGGAATCGGCTCCGTTCAGCCGTCTGATGACTATGATGATGACGGTCTGACACTTGATCTGGAATACGAATATGATACGAACCCGTTCATGGCTGATAGTGACGAGGATAGCTTGAGTGATTACGATGAAGTATTCGTCTATGGCACAAGCCCGATTTCCAAAGATACCGACGGCGACGGAATGGGTGACGGAACAGAGATCGATGCCGGACTGGACCCGCTCTCTGCCGATTCCGACGGAGATGGAATTTCGGATTCTATGGAGACTGTAACTCAGCTTGTCCGTCTGGATTCCATTGAGAAGATCGATATTTCCAAATCTCTTATCGAGCCAAGCGTCGTAATCACAGGCAAAGGCGACTACAGTGAAAAGATGTATGCAACTATGATCGAAGATCATGGCGGGCTCTTTACAAGCTCAGCGATCATCGGCAGACCTTTCGAATTCGTTCACGACGAAGATCTGTCCTTTGAATCAAGTACACTTAGTTTCCGCGTCAGCGATGCTGTATTGGAAGAAAACAACATCGTCGACCTGAAGATCGCGTATTTTGACGAGGAAACCACTGAAATCGAGATCCTCGATACCACATATAACAAATCAACAAATACTCTGTCGGCAAACGTAAGCCACTACAGCACATATCTGCTGGTCAACGCAAAGAGATTCCGCTATACGTTACAATCTCCGACAGGAACACCGGAACCGATCTATGCCGTGCGCCATATCTATAATGGCCATGCATACTCTTTGCTCAGCGACAGCATGAGCTGGACGGACGCAAGAGACTACTGCGCAGCACATGGTGGTCACCTGGTTATTATTGAAGACGAGTACGAACAGCAGTTCTTAACAAGTCTTTTGCGCTCGCATGGAACTAAAAATCTCTATTGGATCGGGCTTTCCGGAGAAGATTCACAGTGCTCGTGGGTAGATGGAACTCCCGTTTCGTATACTAACTGGGCTACAGGTGAACCAAACAACATAAATGAGACAGTCGTTCACATGTACTGTAATCCAACTAGCGGATTCAGTTGTGGAGAATGGAACGATACTCTAAACGAAAACTTCGTTACTACCACCAGTTTCTGGAGCACATACAACTGCGGAATCATCATCGAATGGGATGATCCGGATGGTCTGGGCAAATGTCTTATCACTTTGTCAGACGGTACAGTCGTAGAACTTGATCAGGACCCGTCTCTTGGAGACGAAACTGTTGATACGGATAAAGACGGCATTCCGGATGTAATCGAGCTTAATAGAATGCAGGTTAACTATTCAAGCGGCCAGGTCTACTGGACATTCTATTCAAATCCTGGCTCAAAAGATACGGATGGCGATGGTCTTCTCGATATCGACGATCTGAAACCCCGCACATACGATACGGTAGTTACAGCATACACCGATACGTATATCAGCTTTAACACCGGAAGGACCTGGAAGAATATTACCTGTACCGCTTTCGATTATCTGGATAATCTGTTTATCATGGTTGACGGAAGAGCCGACAATCCCATCCCGATCGATGAGTTCAGAGTGATCGTAAGCAACGTTACCAGCAACGGCGATCAGTCCTTCTCACTTGATGAGTTGACACTGATCGGATTAGTTAACAATGATGGCGCCCAGATCTATATGGACAACGTCTCTGGAAGCATTAGAGATACCGTATTCGAGAGGTTGGCCGGACGCGAAACCAAGTATTATCGCCACACAGGCTTATTCTGGGACTCGAGCTGGGATGAAGTGCCAAAAGGCACCACGGGAGGATTCTTTAAGGGCACAGTATTATCTGAAGCTGAGATCAACTTCTCTTTGAAGCTGTTCTACGCCTGTGATGTTTATAATGTTTTGGAATTCCTGATTACAATAGGCGTTATCGTTATCGCTCTTGTTGTCTGTATCGAAGCAATTCCTGTAGTCGTAGCGCATATTGAAGCAATCATCTACTATGTTTCAACCTTTGGCGTCATCAATGGATTGAACATGTATCTGTGTTTAGGCATCAATAACCTTCCTGACGGTGTAATTTCCTGGATACAGATGGATATGGCAGATGGCGACAGTTGTGCAGACGACCTTGTGGATTCTGGTCTTGCAATCAATCAGCTTGGACAGTCGGGTGAAGACATGCTGAAAATTGAGCATGGCGGCGAGTCGCAAGTATACTTCAGGACCATGGTAAACGGTCAACGTGGCGGAAGATACGTTGATCAGTTCGCCGACGGCATCGCTTATGAATCCAAAGTAGGCTATGCATGTCTGAGCCAGAGACTTAGAACACAGATCCTGAAGGATGCCTGGTTGCTTCAGAACGATCCAAGTGTTAACGGAGTAGTCTGGGAATTCTTCAGAAGCGAAATTACCGGCCAAGTAGGAGCATCTCAGCAATTACTCGAATTCTTGACGCAGAATGGTATTGAATACGTGATCCATTGATAAGAATATTGGAAGATCAGTTTTCTGATTCCTCGTCAATGAGTATCACAAGTTGATGACGGGTCAGACAGCGTTTCACAAACGTTGTTTGACCCGTTGCAACTAAAATAGAAGCGTGAATAATACATAACCTTCTATGGTAGAATTAAACAAACATACCTTTTCGTGCATAAGTGTATTGATGTCAAGGGAGATAATAAGTATGTCTAAAGATGGTTTAGCAGCAGCAGTAAAATACAGCAAGGATCTGATTGCCTTTAACGATAGCAAAGAGGCAGAAGATTTCTTTTCTACATATAGAACGAGCCTTCTTGAGGAGCTCGAAAGAATCAGTGCGGAAAGCGGTGTTTTTACCCCCGACTACTCTGTAGATAGTTTGGATCCATTAGAAAAGTGGTATTTCGATCTATATGAGAATGATTCGTTTTCAAGTACAGGTGTAACAAAAGAGACCTTTGAAAAGATGATGGAGATCTATTTTGGAGAAACCGCTGTTCGAGGCAGCGAAGAAGCAAACTGGATCGTAAGAGAATTCCCGTTCGTCAAAGGGAAGTACGAATTGCTGGTAAAAAAGGGCCTGATGAGCATGTCCATAGTTGGCAAATTCCAAAACCTCCAAAATGTACAGGGAAACAAGAGAAAAAACCTGATGATCAGGGATTTCAAAAAGTACTTTCAACCGTCGAAAAAATAATTCATAAAATTTTTCACAATCGAAAAAAATTTGTTGCTTTGAGAGTCTAACTATTAGAAACGATGGAGACGCCGGATCGTCGCGAAGGTCAAACGGGCGCTCTCAGAAGGAGTAGTTATGAAAAAGCTAAGCAACAATTCTAAGGCATTGATTGCTCTTACCCTCGCGATGTCCATTCTCATCGGAACCGGATGTGAAAAGAAAGATACTAAAGAAAGCGAAAAGCCGACTGAAGTTATTACCGAAACGACGGAAAGACCTTCCTCCCCATCGGAAACGACAGAAGGATCTTCTACTGAAGGATCCTCTGAAGTTACAGTTTCGGAAACAGAGCCATCTGAAGAACCCTCCACGGAAACAACGGCGGAAAATACTCCTGCACCCTTAAAGTCCGTCAAGCTTCCAGAAGAGACTTTCACAAGACTGTCCTCTGATCCGATCACTGAATTCGTTCCTTCTTCCGATTACGGGAAGGTCTATCCGTTCCTCGGTAATACACGTATCTCCGGCACGGAACTTCGTCTCTATGGTTTCTTCGATGAAAGCGGGCGCATCGTCTGTGACCCCATCTTCCACTTGATCGGCTGTGTTAATGGGAAAGGATATATCGTGTCCATAATTGACGGCCAGTCTTATATGCAGCCTTCCAAAAAAGGTTACATTTCTCTGGACGGCGCGTTTTTCACCGGCATCAAGTACGATAGAATCTACGAAAATGATGGAAAACTCCTTTTCGTATCGACTTCCGATGAAAAGGCAAGCTATGCTTCTTTCGATCCGGACACAAATACTTTCGGCAAAGAGAAAACTCTCAAGACTATAAAGCCGGGAGAATACACTGAATTCTACCGCATCTTAGATGACCGCTATCTTCTTTACACAGATGATCTCGGATTTGCTTCCTTTACTGTTGACGGCACTATCGGAGAACTGGTTACCTATCCTGGAAACGAAGATCTTTACCCTCAAAGCTTCGAGGGTAACCTCATGATCAAATCCGACGATATGAACTCTGCTTATGCCTTCTACTCGATCGACGGAAGACTTCTTTTCGATGCCGGCACATACAGTTCCTACTATTTCGATCGCGACTACGATGACTGTATCGTTCTTACCCGCGAAGACGGATGGGATATCGCAGATCTCAGCGGTAATATTCTGGGATCCATCGATAACAAGGACCATGACAAGCGTAATCTTTACTACCTCGGAGAATACTTTGTCGCTGTCACCAACGAAGGACTTCTCTGCTATGACAAAGACTTTAAACTCGTTAAGTTCACCAAGATCGACTCTGCCAAGGACTGCCAGCCGGTTCCGACCGACTACTCCTGCCAGGAGAACATGATCAGATCGTTCTCTCCTCTCTTCTATAATCGCTCCGGTGAAGATATCACCTTCATCGACCCGGTCGCCGGGACCACCAAGACCGTGAAGAACAGCAGCGAGTACGGCAGCCCGACAAGACTTCCCGGACGCATCCTTCTGACCGCGTTTTATTTAAATACTGTCTGCTGGAAACTTCTGAACTCTTCGGATTACAGCGTACTTGCCGAGGGTGTGGGCGACTGTCAGGTGCACTATGATGCAAGCACAGATAAGTACTACCTCTTCTCCACACCGCTTCTTTTCCAAAATAGCGAGGCGAAGATCATCGACATGCAGACCGGTAAAATCTTCTTCGATGCTTTCGAAAATCCGGAAAACAAGACGATCCAGATCGATGCCATCATGGGATATAAGATCCTTTATACCGTCACTCCGCTGTCTTTCGAGGACAATGCTTCTAAGGCCCATCCTTTCAGCGTCCTCACCGATAAGGAAGGCAAGATCAGCTTCCTGCACTTTGCAGAGAACGGCTACACCAACTGATACAGAAAGCATCCTTTTTCAGGAACTGCTATATCCTCCTTCAGAAATCTCTGTGCCTGCCAATACAGAGAGAGAGAATCTCCGGGACTCTTCTCCCGGGATCAAAAGAAAAGGGACCGGAAGATGATCTTCCGGTCCCTCGTCATTTTGATTCATGTGGTCAGGCATTAAAGAAGATTAACGCCGTGCGCAGCTGCTTTTTCGACCACGTCCTCCGGCCAGATCGAAGACTGTACTTCTCCGATGTGGGCTCTCTGCAGGAAGAACATGCAGATACGGGACTGACCGATACCGCCGCCGATGGTGTACGGCACCTTGCAGGAAAGTACATCCTTCTGGAAAGGAAGCTCTGCTCTCTCTTCGCATCCTGCGATCTTGAGCTGCTTGGCCATCGCTTCTTCGTCCACGCGGATACCCATGGAGGAAAGCTCCAGGGAGCATCCGAGTACCGGATAGTAGACGAGGATATCGCCGTTCAAAGACCAGTCATCATAGTCCGGAGCACGGCCGTCATGCGGCTTTCCGGACTTTAATGCGCCACCGATCTGCATGAGGAATACCGCACCATACTGCTTCGTGATGAGGTTCTCTCTTTCCTTCGGCGTCTTATCCGGATACATGTCCTCGAGTTCCTGTGTAGTAATGAAGTGGATCTCGTTCGGCAGGAACGGGTCCATGAAGTGATACTTACCGCACATATAGTACTCGGTCTGCTTGATCGCCATGTAGATACGGAAGACCGTCTCTTTCAGAGTCTCGATGTTTCTCTGCTCTTTCGTGATGATCTTCTCCCAGTCCCACTGATCGACATAGATCGAGTGGAGGTTATCGGTATCTTCGTCACGACGGATCGCCGTCATGTCGGTGTAGAGGCCTTCGCCCGGGTGGAAGCCATACTTGCAGAGCGCCATTCTCTTCCACTTTGCGAGGGAGTGAACGATCTCGACTTCCTTTTCGCCCTGTTCCTTAATGCCGAAAGCGACCGGTCTTTCCACGCCGTTGAGGTTGTCGTTGAGGCCCGTCTCCGGCTTTACGAAAAGAGGCGCCGATACACGAGTGAGGTTCAATGCATCCGACAGTGCTCTTTCAAAATAGTCCTTTACTTCCTTGATCGCGACTTCTGTTTCGCGGATCGTCTGCGGGCTTTTATACCCGTCCGGGATCTGAATCGTACCCATTTTTTCTACCTCCTTACAGTTCGCAGTTGTTGACCGTTCTCGGGAACGGGATGACGTCACGGATGTTGCTTACACCTGTCAGATACATGACGCAGCGCTCGAAGCCGAGACCGAAACCTGCATGTCTTGCGGAACCGAATTTTCTAAGATCCATATAGAATCCGTAATCCTCCGGCTTCATGCCAAGTTCCGTGATACGGGAAGAAAGCTTCTCGTAATCGTCTTCACGCTGGGATCCGCCGATGATCTCGCCGATGCCCGGAACGAGGCAGTCCATCGCGGCTACGGTCTTTCCGTCCTCGTTGAGTTTCATGTAGAAAGCCTTGATCTCCTTCGGATAATCCGTAACGAATACCGGCTTCTTAAATACTTCCTCGGTCAGGTATCTCTCGTGCTCGGTCTGAAGATCGCAGCCCCAGGAAACCTTGTACTCGAACTTATCGTTTACCTTCTCGAGGATCTCGATCGCCTCGGTGTAGGTAACGTGACCGAAGTCGGAAGAAGCTACATGCTGAAGGCGCTCGATCAGACCCTTATCTACAAAATCGTTGAAGAACTTCATCTCCTCCGGAGCGTTCTCCAGAACGAAGTTGATGATGTACTTGATCATGGACTCCGCAAGGATCATGTCGTCCTTGAGATCTGCAAAAGCGATCTCCGGCTCGATCATCCAGAACTCGGCTGCGTGACGTGTGGTGTTACTGTTTTCCGCACGGAACGTCGGACCGAATGTGTAGATGTTCTTAAATGCCATCGCGAAAGTCTCGCCGTTTAACTGGCCGGATACTGTAAGGTTTGTCGGCTTGTTGAAAAAGTCCTGGCTGAAATCGACCTTGCCGTCTTTTGTCTTCGGGATGTTCTGAAGATCAAGAGTCGTTACCTGGAACATCTCACCGGCACCCTCACAGTCGGAACCCGTGATCAGCGGTGTATGTACATATACGAAATCTCTTTCCTGGAAGAACTTGTGGATCGCATATGCGCAGAGGGATCTTACTCTGAAGACCGCCTGGAACAGGTTCGTTCTCGGACGCAGATGTGTGATCGTTCTTAAATACTCGATGCTGTGGCGCTTCTTCTGCAGCGGATAATCCGGTGTGGAATCACCCTCGAGGATGACTTCCTTCGCCTGGATCTCGAAAGGCTGCTTGGCTTCCGGTGTCGCAACGAGAGTACCGGTCACGATAAGTGCCGCACCCACATTCGTCTTACTGATCTTTTCGAAATTCGGAAGTGCATCGTGATATACGATCTGGATCGGCTCAAAAAAGGTACCGTCATGAAGTACGATGAATCCGAATGTCTTGGAATCACGTACCGATCTTACCCAGCCGCCGACAGTTACGTCTTTCCCGAGGTATTCCTGTCTGTTTCTGAAGATCTCTCTTACGTCTAAAATGTCCATCTTCTTTCCTCCTTGGCCTTCCTTGGCCGAATCTTTTCTTCGGGAAAACAAAAACGCCCCGAAGCTTCCTATCGCTTCAGGACGACTATTACAATCGCGGTACCACCTGAATTGCTGCAACTGCAGCCACCTTACCGGGTTCTATCAAACCCTGCCACCTGACGCGTGGCTGATCGGCATCCACTACTTTGCGGAACCTTCGCATTTCATTTCGCAGCTCGGAAGTGTTATTCACCTGCATTCACTCTATGGGGCTTACACCATCCCCCACTCGCTGGAAGCGATAAAACAGGCTACTTCTCTTCGTCATCGCCTTTTGATGATTCAATTTGAGGTTAGATTACTCTGCCGGAAACTATTTGTCAAGCAGTTTTTTCGGTGAGAAATCTGTAAGGTTCCCATATGCTATAATGCTGTATTATAATATAGGGTCCTCGGGGGACAGAAAGCACTTTATGCTTCGTCCTTTCGGGATTATTCGAAAATCCGTTCCTTCAAGGAGTTTTATATGAACAGTAGTGAGATCCAGATCAGATTTTCCGATGTTATGGCGGCATTTTTAAAGTCGCTCCTTCTCGTCTTTTGCGTCATGATCCTAAGCGGCGCCATCTGCGCTTCTTTCGGCGCATATAAGGCCAGGCACGTAAGCATCGATCCGACGCTCAACGAGAAGATCGCGACCCTTAAGAAAAACATCAGCGACAAGAAAGACCTGGTCAGCCGTCTCGAAAAGGAAAGCAATACTTTCGAGAATATTTCCATTCCCTACACAGAGAAGAAAGTCGAAAGAGACATGTCCCTCAACAGTACAAGACGAGAGTATCTGGAGAACAGTCTTTTCTACGATATCGACCCGTTTAACTGCGGAACCTCCCGCGTGACTTTTGCTGTGGATACCGCTCTTCCGGAAGTCGCCAGCGAAGACTTCGCCAAGACGAGGAGCGACGCGCTGCGCCGTATCTCCGCCGCCTGCACCATGATGACTCCTTTCTCTGATGAGACCATGGAGACCATCCGCTATCTCATGAACACGACCGCTGATAAGAAGTACGTCGAAGAACTCATCTCCATCGAGAGCAAGGACGACCAGTTCGTCGAGATCTGCGTCTATAACAAGGATCCGGAGATCGCGAAGAAGGTCGCGGATTATATCTACCAGAAGATCATCTACGAACTGAGTCTCATCGATCCGAACTGCACGACGACGGTCATCAGCACCTTTACGGGCTACGAAGTAAACTGGGAGATGAACACCACCCATGTTTCCTTCGAGGATTCCCTGCTTCTTGCCGAGAAGCAGCTGGCTACCGACCAGGATTCCATCGCGAAGATGTATACCACCATCGACGAGAACAACAAGAAGATCGAGGCTACAAATACCGAGATCAAGACTCTCGAGAGCAGCCTGGCCTCCAACCAGAAAAAGCTCGATAACGTGATCGCCAGCAGTAGCGTCAAAAAGAGCATGATCAAGTACGGCATCATCGGCCTGATCCTGGGCTTCGTTCTCGCCTGCGCACTGGTCTACGTAAGATACGTCCTCGGCGGAAAAGTCAGAAACAGAAGCGACCTTCTGACGAGATACCCGTTCCCGCTGCTGGGTGTACTGCCGTCAAGAAAGAAGCATCTTTTCAACCGCTGGATCAAGCGTCTGGAAGGAGATTCCCTCTATCCGGACAAGGACGTCATCTCCTCGGCCGCAGCGAATATCCTGGCAGTCACTTCTTCTGAGGAAGGGAAGATCTGCATGGTCGGCCCGATCGACGAAAAGGATCCGAACTTCTCCGAAATGGCAAAAGCTCTCAAAGGCAAGATCGAGTACAAGGGCAACATCCTTCTCGGCACCGAGGGCATCAAGAACATCGACGGCTACGATAAGGTCATCCTGGTCGAAAAGCGCAACAGTTCCCGTTACGATGCCATCAACGAAGAAGTTTCCCGCATCAAGACACTCCGCAAGGATGTGCTCGGAATGGTACTGCTCTGATCTTTAGAGGATCCACCTGCCGTATCTTTTCGAAAAGAACCGTAAATCAAAAGGAGCGCTCTCCGCATCAGGTTGAGCGCTCCTTTTTTCTTTTACATCAGCTGGTTATAAAGATTGATCAGGAAGATCCATGCACATCCGTAGTAGGTCACGACCGCCACAAGATCGTTGACAGTGGTGATCAGGGGGCCGGAGGCCACGGCGGGATCGACCTTGAGTTTATGGAAGAACATCGGGACCAGTGTACCGACGAGGCTTGAGACGATCATGGCGATCCACAGTGACCCGCCGACGCAGGCCGCAACCGCGAACGAGAAGTTCGTGGGATAATGCTTGAAGAGCGTGACATAAAGGCCGATGCCGGCAAATGTCAGCGAGCCGAGAAGCATACCGTTAAAGAATCCGACACGCATCTCTTTAAAGACGAATTTGACTTTCTCACTAGCCTTGAGCCGCTCGTCCATGAGCACGCGGATCGTAACAGCGAGGGACTGGGTGCCGACATTTCCGGCCATGTCCAGGATCAGGGTCTGAAAACACACGACGATCGCAAGTTCCGATACGACCTTCTCGAAAAGGCCCACTACGGAAGAGACCAGAAGTCCGAGAAGAAGGAGCGTGACGAGCCACGGCAGGCGCTTCTTCATGCTCTGGGGAAGTGTCTCCTTAAGATCCTCCTCTGCGGTCAAGCCGGCGAGTTTTGCGTAGTCATCACCCATCTCATCGTCGACGACTTCGATGATGTCCTGGGAAGTGATGACGCCCAGGATCTTGCCATCTTCGTTAAGGACCGGGATAGAATCCTCAGCGTAGTCCTTGATCTTTTCGATGGAAACATCGAGTTTTTCATGGTCATGTACGTACGGGTAGGAAGTCACGATCAGGGACTCGAGCTTGGCGTAATCCCTGGCGCGGATCAGGTCTTTCAGATCGATGACGCCGCAGAATTTTTCTTCTTTGTCCGTGACATAGATCGTAGAGATGTTATCGTTCTCATCGGCCTGACGGATCAGTTCCTTCATGGCCTGCTTGATCGTAAGATCATTGCCGATGACGACGAAGTTCGTGGTCATCTTGCTGCCGATCTCATCGTCCTCATAGGACTGGATGAGCTTGATGTCCTGGGAGCTTTCATCGTCCATCAAGGAGATGATCTTCTCCTGTGTCTCTTCATCGACTTCTTCGAGGACATCTACAGCATCGTCGGCGTCCATGTTCTCGATGATCTTCGCAGCGGATCGGATATCGAGTTCGTTGATGAATTCCTCCGGATCTTCGAGGTAGGCGAAGATGTCGGAAGCCTTCTCGGCGCCGAGGATATGGTAGAGTTTCTTACGTTCTTCTTTGGTGATCAGCTCGATCGCGTCCGCGATGTCGCTTTCATGGTAATCTTCGAGGATCTCACGCAGTTCACGGTCCGGCTTATTGGCCCGGATCAGCGCGACGATCTCTTCGACAACATTTCTGGTTTCATTCTCGTTTTCCATGGGAAAACCGCCTCCTTTTGCAAGATCTCAGCATTTTCATGCCGGCAAAAAAGGGAAGCGTTTAGTGAAAATGATTCAAATCAAAATCGAAGGGTTTTCTTCAGATAAAGCACTTGAACGTGCCCGGAGGATTCAGCCCCGGATCTCGTGACGAAGAAGCGTTCGTATGTGATTCTCATCTGAATCATTTTTCGCAAAACAGCCACGCCTTCGATAACTGCCATCACAACTATCCAACTTCGTCACCTCCTTGTTTTTGGGGAATACCTATTGAAATTATGAACGCCTAAAAAGCAAATGTCAACGCCGTTTTTATGGTTTTTCCGATTCCGCGGAAAACCTTACTCTTTCCATAAAAACCAGTCAATTTCTTTGTGCAGTTTTGGGTATCGCAATCGATATTTTTCTGTTATTATATTTCCAGCGCAAAAGGACTATTACTTTAATAGTGGATAAGATAAGTAAAGCGAGGAACGAAACATGCCCAAGAAAGACGACATTAACAAGATCCTGATCATCGGCTCCGGCCCGATCATTATCGGCCAGGCCTGTGAGTTCGACTATTCCGGTACTCAGGCCTGTAAAGCTTTAAAGAAGCTCGGCTATGAGATCGTACTGGTCAACAGTAACCCGGCTACGATCATGACCGACCCGGATGTAGCGGACATCACCTACATTGAGCCGCTCAATCTGGCAAGACTTACCCAGATCATTGAAAAGGAGCGTCCGGACGCTCTTCTCCCGAACCTCGGCGGACAGTCCGGTCTGAATCTGTGTTCCGAGCTTTCTGAGGCAGGTGTCCTCGAAAAATATGGTGTAAAGGTCATCGGCGTTCAGGTAGATGCCATCGAGCGCGGTGAAGACAGAATCGAGTTTAAGAACACCATGACCAGCCTCGGCATCGAGATGCCGAGATCCCGCGTTGCTTATTCCGTTGATGAAGCGGTCAAGATCGCTGAAGAACTGAAATACCCGGTCGTTCTCCGACCTGCCTACACGATGGGCGGTGCCGGCGGCGGCCTTGTTTATAATGTGGACGAATTGAAGATCGTCTGCGAGCGTGGTCTTCAGGCCAGCCTCGTAGGTCAGGTCCTCGTAGAAGAATGCATCGCCGGCTGGGAAGAGCTCGAGCTCGAAGTCGTACGTGACTCTGCCGACAATGTTATCACCGTCTGCTTTATCGAGAACATCGACCCGATCGGTGTCCACACCGGTGACTCCTTCTGCTCCGCTCCGATGCTCACCATCTCCGAGGATGTACAGAAGGTCCTTCAGGAATACTCCTACAAGATCGTCCGCGCGATCGAAGTTATCGGCGGTTGTAACTGCCAGTTCGCACACGATCCGGTTTCCGGCCGTATCGTAGTTATCGAGATCAACCCGAGAACTTCCCGTTCTTCGGCTCTCGCTTCGAAGGCTACAGGTTTCCCGATTGCTCTCGTTTCCGCTATGCTCGCATGCGGCCTGACACTCGATGAGATCCCGTGCGGCAAGTACGGTACTCTCGACAAGTACGTACCGGACGGAGACTATGTCGTTATCAAGTTCGCACGCTGGGCTTTCGAAAAGTTCAAGGGGGCTTCCGACAAGCTCGGTACACAGATGCGTGCCGTCGGTGAGGTCATGAGTATCGGTAAGACCTATAAGGAAGCTTTCCAGAAGGCGATCAGAAGTCTTGAGACCGGCCGCTACGGCTTAGGCTTTGCGAAGAACTATCACGATCTTTCCAAGGAAGAGCTGATGCAGAAGCTCGCTTACCCGACTTCCGACAGACAGTTCATCCTCTACGAAGCCCTGAGAAAAGGCGCGACAGTGGAAGAGCTCTACAACTTAACGAAGATCAAGCACTGGTTCTTAGAGCAGATGCTCGAGCTCGTACAGGAAGAAGAATCCCTGATCGGCATCAAGGGCGCTGTTCCGTCTGAGGAGATCCTCCGTCAGGCCAAGCTCGACGGTTTCTCCGACCGTTACCTCAGCAAGCTCCTCGAGGTACCGGAAGAGGATATCCGCAATGCCCGTTACCAGTACAACATCCGCGAAGCATGGGAAGGCGTACACGTAAGCGGCACACAGGATGCAGCTTACTACTACTCCACCTATCACCTCTCCGAGGATAAGAGCCCGTCTTCCGACAAGAAGAAGATCATGATCTTAGGCGGCGGCCCGAACCGTATCGGTCAGGGTATCGAATTCGACTACTGCTGCGTACATGCCGCTCTGGCACTGAAGAAGATGGGATTTGAATCCATCATCGTCAACTGCAACCCGGAGACCGTATCCACTGACTACGATACTTCCGACAAGCTCTACTTCGAGCCTCTGACACTGGAAGATGTTCTTTCTATCCACGATAAGGAAAAGCCGCTCGGCGTCATCGCCCAGTTCGGTGGTCAGACACCTCTGAACCTTGCTGCTGATCTTAAGAAGAACGGCGTCAATATCTTAGGTACCACACCGGAGACCATTGACCTCGCAGAAGACCGTGATCACTTCCGCGCCATGATGGACCGCCTCGGCATCCCGATGCCGGAAGCCGGCATGGCTGTAACCGTAGACGATGCTCTGGCGATCGCCAACAAGATCGGCTATCCGGTCATGGTTCGTCCTTCCTACGTTCTCGGCGGACGCGGCATGGAAGTCGTACATGACGACGAGATGATGCGCGTTTATATGGACGCTGCCGTTGGTGTTACACCTGACCGTCCGATCCTCATCGACCGCTTCCTGCACCACGCAACGGAGTGCGAAGCTGACGCGATCTCCGATGGCGAGCACTGCTTCGTTCCGGCCGTTATGGAGCACATCGAGCTGGCCGGTGTTCACTCCGGTGACTCCGCCTGCATCCTGCCTTCGAAGAACCTGACCGAAGCGCAGATCGCGACGATCAAGGATTACACCAGAAAGATCGCGATCGAGATGAACGTACGTGGTCTCATGAATATGCAGTATGCAATCGAGGACGATGTCGTTTACGTTCTCGAGGCGAACCCGCGTGCTTCCCGTACCGTACCGCTCGTTTCCAAGGTCTGCGCGATCAACATGGTCAAGGTTGCAACCGAGATCATGACATCCGAGATCACCGGCAAGCCGTCCCCGGTACCGGAGCTCAAGGATCGTATCATCAAGCACTACGGCGTCAAGGAAGCCGTCTTCCCGTTCAATATGTTCCAGGAAGTTGACCCGGTACTCGGACCGGAGATGAGATCCACCGGTGAGGTCCTCGGTATCTCCGAGTCCTTCGGTGAAGCGTACTTCAAGGCACAGGAAGCGACCCAGACGAAGCTTCCGTCCGAGGGTAACGTACTTCTTTCCGTATGCGACCGCGATAAGGATGAGCTCATCGATATCGCCAAGGCATTTGACGAGATCGGATTCCATATCCTTGCTACCGGTAAGTCCTATGAGATGATCAAGGAAGCCGGCATCGACGCAGAGCGTGTCAACAAGCTCTACGAGGGCCGTCCGAATATCACAGATAAGATCACGAACGGTGAGATCCAGCTGATCATCAACACACCGGCCGGCAAGACCTCTGTGCATAACGACAGCTACATCCGTAAAGAGGCGATCCGCCACAGAGTTCCGTACATCACCACTATGGCAGCTGCCAAGGCCAGTGCGGAGGGCATCAAGGCATATAAGGCCAACCCGAACTTCCCGGTCAAGAGCCTGCAGGATCACCACCACGACATCATCTAAAGAATATATATCTGATTTGGGAAAAGGGGCTGTCTCAAAAGTGATTCGGATCACGAAGAGACGCCCCTTTTCGTTTGCTTCTATCTGTGTTCGGCAGAGAGCTGCACCCTATCGGAATCAGGGCATCGCAATCTCCTCGCCGCCCCACTCGACGAGTATAAGTCCCTCGCGTTCCTGAAGCGATGGATTCATAGTTTTTAGATCCTGCGGCTGCATCTCCACATATTCGGAAGTCCCAAAGTATGCCATATTCACACGGATGACCGTATCCGGTGCCGGATCGACGTCGAGCACGACGGTATCTTCATATGTAGTGGTCTGGAAGGCGATCACGTTATAGGGATTCTCTTCCATCTGCGGCAGCCAGTACATGATGAATGTATTTGCCTCCGTATCCGAAAGTCCCAGATCGGACAGTGCTTTTTCCAGAAAAACAGCGGTATCTTCGCCCTTTACACAGAAGCCTGTACTGAGATCGATCGGCATCGCCGCATCTGCCTCCCAGAAGAGGTACTCGTACTGCCGGCCTTTGCTGTCTGTCAGCGTTCCGTCGGGAGAAGACTTCACGGTCCATCCCGCATCCGTATCGTAGGAAGGGTAGGTGTGGGTCAGCGTGCCGTTCACATCCAGCTTGACCGTCACTTCCCGCGACTGATCGTCATAGATATAGATGATCGGCGCGTTCAGATGGTTTTCCACTGTATATGTCTTATGGAGAAAGTAGTTATAAATGCCGAGGAGCACCCCTCCGGCAAGTACGATGTAGGCGACAAACAGACCGGACATTTTAAGTAGTTTTCCGGCGTTGCCTTCTTCGAAAGCCAGGATAAGAAGGTAAGCGAAAATGCCTGCGCCGATGAGTGCGATATCGATCGCCCACAGGGTCTTGTTGACAGACGATTCTTCGAAAGGCGCCTTCTTCCAGCCCTCCCAAGAAGTGGGGCCATGATATTCCTGGTTTGCAGTATCGTCATTAATGTCAATCATTTCTCCGGTCATAGGATCTAATTGATACACAAACGGGCTAGGGCAAGAGTTACTGAAAATATAATACATATCCACGACTTGGGCGTGCCGCATGTAATATCCGACCCCGATATTCGCACCCACGATTAAGGCCAGTGTAGTCAGCACGATGCCCACGATGATACCGGTATGATTCCCGTTACTCATACTATCACCATCCTTGTAGTTCCCGGCAAGAAAATGTAATAGATAATATCTTGCGGTTTTATGACTAGCTTTACGATGTCCTGATGTTCTATTCGAGTAATTGTAATGTCATTATATCATGTGACTCAAACTGCACACAATCGTTCTGTCCGTTCCAGTTTCCTGAGATAGTACGCCCGCTCCCATTCATAATTGAAATCCTGGAAGTTGAGGATGGCCTTTCTCCTTAAAGATCCGGGTCAGCTCGTTTTTTTGCGGAATAATACTGCGGATTTCTTACTTTAAAGTAATTTTAAAGTTGACTTGCTAGAGTATACTACAAGGTAGATGAAACGTTTACCTTTGGAAAGGAGACGAGTATATGTCTATGAATATCGAGAATAATTCGAATGAAATGAAAGAAAATACTACCCCCGTTATCCCGGGCAGCGAATACCGTACGGCCGGCCAGTCCATGCAGCCGCCGATCCTGACGCCAACGACTTTTTCCCAGCCCCAGTTTCCGAAACCGGAAGTTGCTTCTTCCGTGCCGCAGGTCACAGCGCCTGTCGTGGAAACGGCTCCGAAAAAGGAAAAGAAAGCAAAGAAAGAAAAGTCTTCTAATTCCCTTTCGATCAGCAAGAAGAGATTTGCTGCCGCACTTGTGGTCTTCTGTCTCCTCGGCGCCGCACTCGGTACCTGCGGATCGATCCTTTACGGCATCAAGTGGTCGGAGAGCGTACGCAGCGAAGCCGTATCCGCTGCCAAAAAGGCCGCTTCGAAGAATTCTTCCAAAGTGACGAATTCTTCCACGGGAAAGAAAAACCAGTCCACCGTGTTAGAGGGAGAGCGTGACTACTCCGTCCTGAATACGAAGAACGTAGATACGAACGAGCAGCACACGGCAGCTGAGATCTATGCGGCAAATGTAAACTCCACCGTCGGCATCTCCACTTCCATCAACTATAACTACTATGGTTATGAGACCACCGCCGCGGCTTCCGGTTCCGGATTCATTCTGACCGAAGACGGCTATATCGTTACAAACTACCACGTTATCGAGGACGCAAATCAGATCACCGTCACCACTTACGACGGACAGTCCTTTAGCGCGAAAGTGATCGGCTTTGATATCAGCAATGACCTGGCGGTCCTGAAGATCGATGCCAAGGGTCTGACTCCGGTCATTCTCGGAGATTCCGACAAACTCAATGTCGGTGACGAAGTCATCGCGATCGGCAATCCTCTCGGCGAGCTCACCTTCTCCCTGACGAAGGGCTATGTCAGCGCTCTCAATCGTACAGTCACGATCAACAATCAGCCTATGAACCTGATCCAGACCGACTGTGCCATCAACTCCGGTAACTCCGGCGGCGCGCTCTTCAATATGTACGGAGAGGTCATCGGTATCACGAATGCCAAGTATTCCAATAACGGACAGCAGCAGGCCACGATCGAGAGCATCGGCTTTGCGATCCCGATCACAAGCGTAAGAGATGTCATCGACAGCATCGTGGAAAAGGGCTATGTATCGGCTCCTTATATCGGCGTATATGCGGAAAAGTCTACGGAGAAAGCCTACGGTTCTGCCAAGGGCATCGGCATCCATGACATCATCGCTGACAGCCCGGCAGAAAAGGCCGGCATGAAGGCCGGTGACGTCATTCTCGAGATCGATGGTGAAGAAGTCAATGAGATCTCCGAACTGAAGAGCCATATCCAGAATGCCGGTATCGGCGGCTCCTTAAAGCTCAAGATCCTTCGTGACGGAAAAGAAAAAGAGATCACCGTAGCTGTCGAAGAGACACAGTCCTCATCTCTGGGCTAAAGGAATATCGATCTTCTCACTTACGTATCCGAGATCGTCTTTTCGGATACGAAGCACATACGGGAAAAGATCCTGTCTGATGCACATATAATAATCTTTCTGCGGGAAATGCTCCTGCATCGATGGATCGAAAAATCGTTTTCCATCTAAGTTTCTAAGATCCTGCCGCCTTTCTTCGAAATCCGGCGGGATCTTTTTGTCTTCCACAAGGGCCTTGATATACTCGGCACAGAGCTCATCTTCCGCGGCATTTCTTTTCCCGGAAGTGCCCATGGCCACAAGGCTTACAGGAAACTGCGATCCCTGATCTCCCGCTTCTGAAGCACGCTTTTTAATGTATTCGGCGATGGCGCGGGCATTCACCAGGCTTCCTGTGAGGATCTCCTCCGCGCCCAAAGCATGTACGATCCCCTGCGTCCCTGCACTGGTCGTATGCAGGATGACTTTCCCCCGGATCCTCTCCTTCTCCTTTTCGATCTGGGAAGGAGAATTCCCGAAAGCAAAGCCGTCCACGCGGATCCCCGACCGTTCCCCGACAAGGACAGAATCCGGGATCTTTTCGGAAAGAAGGCGTGCCTCCTCGATCGAACCGATCGGGCGCACGAGGGCGGCCCCCATATCGTAGAGATAGCATTCAAGAGAAAAGGCGCGGAACACGTCGATAATGACGGTCAGGCCGCGCGCTTTTTCCGCACCTTCCAGAAGGTGGTATATTTTACAGTCGATCATAAGATCACACCTCTTCAATGTGATAGAGAGCGGACTGGAAATCGCCGTACATACAGGGGATCACGATGCCCGCGTTCATGAGCGTGCTTCCGAAGGCCTCACAGACGATATCCTTTTTCTCCCTGCCCGAACTTTCCTCCACCAGGGACACGCGGTAACGCTTCTCCGGAGCAAGGCCCTTAAGACAGATATGGCGGTTCGGCATGCAGGGCTGGTTCATCACATGGAGGAATGTAAGGAGCATCTCCTTTTTATCCTTCGATACGACGCCGTAGCAGTCATAAAAACCGTTATCGGCAAAAGAAGCGATCCTGTAGAAATCGCCGTTTCGCACAAGGTCGTTATACGTATGGAAAAGCTCCACCTGACGGCGGATGAGTGCTTTATCTTCCTCGGAAAGCTGCGTGATGTCCAGCTCGTATCCGAATGTCCCGGCCAGTGCGACGATCCCTCTCGTCATGAAGGGAACGGTCCTTCCCGTCACGTGGTTCGGGCAGATGGAAACATGTGCGCCCAGACAGGACAGCGGATACAAGGTCTGTGCCCCCGCCTGGATGCGGATGCGCTCATAGGCATCGGTATCGTCCGACGTCCAGATCTGCGGGCTGTAGTAGAGCATGCCGGGATCAAATCTCGCGCCGCCGCTGCTGCAGTTCTCCAGGAGAAGATCCGGGAAAGCGGACAGAAGTCTCTCCTGAAGGTCATATACCCCCAGTGTAAATCTGTGCATCAGTTCTCCCTGCCGCCCGGAAGGAAGACCTGCACTGTATAGATCGGAAAGGTGGCGGTTCATGTCCCATTTCACATACGCGATATCGGCACTTCCGAGGACTTTCCGGATCGAGTCGAAAAGGAAGTCCCTTACCTCTTTTCTGGATACATCCAGCACCAGCTGATTTCTGGATCTTGCCGGTTCCCTTCCCGGGATCGCGATCGCATAATCCGGATGCGCACGGAAAAGATCCGAATCCGGAGAGACCATCTCCGGCTCAAACCACAGGCCGAGCTTCATGCCCATAGCGGAAAGCTCGTCGCTTAAGCGGCGGATACCGCCCGGCAGTTTCTCCTCGTTGACTGTCCAGTCCCCGAGGCTCGTGTTATCGTCATTTCTTTTTCCGAACCAGCCGTCATCTACCACGAGCATCTCGATACCGCATTCTTTCGCCTGCTTCGCGATCGAAAGGAGCTTATCGTGGTCGAAATCAAAATACGTCGCTTCCCAGTTGTTGATGAGGATCGGACGTTTCTTATCCTTATATTTCCCGCGGATGAGATGTGCGCGGTAAAGGTCATGGAAATTGCGGCTCATTTTTCCGAGTCCCGCATCCGAATAGGTAAGGATCGCCTCCGGCGAATAGAAAGTCTCTCCCGGGGCAAGTTTCCAGGTGAACTCCTCCGGATGGATGCCCATGCTCACACGGATATCGCCGTTCGGGCCCTTCTCCACCATCGAGCTGAAGTTGCCGGAATAAAGGAACTGAAGGCCATAGACTTCACCCTGTTCCTGCGAGACCGCCGGGGAAACAAGTCCCAGAAAACTCTGCATGCGGTTGCCGGTTTTTCCGCAGATCGATACGACGCCGGTCCTTCCGTACCCGATCGGTCGGATCTCTTTAGTGAACTCTCTTGCCCAGGTGCCATGGTATGTCAGAAGTTCAAAGGGCCTTCCCTGCCGGTCCACACCGGGCATATCCATCGTGGCGGACAGGACTCTCTGAAGGTCCAGGTCATGATCGCCTTCGTTTTTCACTTCAACACGTCTTGCGATCACGTCGCATTCCGGAAAAGCGGTGTAAAAGAGTGTGACGGAAAGTCCCGTATCCGGATCTTTTAGATCGATCTCCAGTGTTTCGACCGGATCCTCCGCTGCAAAAGTCGAAGGAAGCCCGGGGATCGGTTCTTTTCCCGAAGAAATACGATAGCCCTGATAAAGGAGATGCACGCGTGAAGTCCCGTCTCTGTCGATAGCTTTCAGCGCGCCTTCGCGGCTGTCACCCGCACCCCAGCCCGGATACTCGAAATGGAAGCAGTCCATGAAGACGCAGAGGTCGCGCGCTGACTTTACCGGGGACATCGGCGGAGCAAATGCCGTCTTATATGAAAGATCCGTCTCGGGGATCTTCGCCCCATAGTAGAAATGGCCTAAATATAGGCCATCCTGAATTCCGATCACATAACTTGTATTCGCGGTATCGATGCGGAAACAATCTCCGCTGTCACTTACCGTGATCTTATATTCTGTATTGTTCATCTATTTTCTTCCCGTTTATGTATGCATCGTTGATCTTCTGAAGGTCAGAGCAGAAAGGAATGGCATTGGCAATGCGCCAGCTGCTTCCCGATCTGGTCATTCTCATCTTGCAAAGGAACGCCTTCGTGTCTCTTTCGAAGGTCAGCGTGATACGGTATTCGATCGTCGTACTGTAGGTCTCTTCATCGATATTGATCGCAGAGATCGCGACATCCGCATCCTTGTAAAGACCTGTATCCAGAGAAAGGACCGCCGTCTTCACTTCTCCGCGGTCACTCTTATTCACATAGGAATTCACGGAATCATAGTCTGCGATGAACATTCTGCGGATGAGATAATAACTCAGTTCCGTCGCTTCTTTCTTATAATCATCGACCGTGCGGTCGTCCTTCTTGAAGATAGACATTGTAGAGCAGCCGCACATACTTATAGATACTGCTAAGAACAAGCAGATCGCTACGATTCTTTTAATTCTCTTCGAAACTTCCATGTTTCCTCCACCTGAGTACGAAATACCCGTTGGCTTTTGTCCTTTTACCCTAGAGTAGATTATACACTATAAGGTGCACGCATAAAATAGCGCAATTTCGAAACTAATGTGAAAAAACTGTTGACAAACAAAAATGCGGGCGGTATTATCACGATGTAAAAAGCGATGACGAAGAAGGTCGTGACCATTTCGCCTCACAGAGAGCCGGCGCCCTGCTGAAAGCCGGTATCCGGGATGATCCAGATGACTATCGCTTCCGAGCCGGTACACCGAATGAGTTTTATACTTGAGTAGACTGTACACGTAAGAGCCGCGTTAAGGCGAAGGGTTTGATAGAACCTATTAAGTGGCGAATGTATATTTGCAAATTGAGTGGTACCGCGGTAAATAGCCGTCTCAATGTCCGAATGTGGACGTTGGGGCGTTTTTTTATTGTCTCATGGCGAAAGGCAGCGCAACTTGTAGGGAGCTTATGGAGGAACACAGAAAATGAGCGAACTAGAAAAGAACGAAACATTGATGAGAAACAGCGAACAGGCCGGGCTTCTTGAACAGAAGATCTCTGAGGTAGCCAGCCGTATCAAGGCGCTGCGTCTGGACATGGGACTTTCGACCAAGGACATGGCGGAGAAAGTCGAAGTCACTGAGGAAGAGTACATAAACTACGAAGAAGGTACCGAGGACTTCAGCTTCACCTTCGTCTACAAAGTTGCAAATCTCTGCGGCGTTGAGATCTCCGAACTGATGGAAGGTACAACACCGGCACTGCGTGAATATGCCGTAACAAGAAAGGGCGAAGGTCTTCCGATCACCCGCCGCGGCGGCTTTAAGTATATGCGTCTCGGTCACCTTTTCAGAAACAAACTGTGCGAGCCTTTCGAGGTCACGATCCCGTATTCTGAGGAAGCCTTAAATCCGCCGTACAAGCTTGTCACCCACTCCGGTCAGGAGCTCAATATCGTCACGAAAGGCTGCCTTAAAGTCATGCTCCGTGACCACTCCGAGATCTTATATCCCGGTGACTCCATCTTCTTCGACAGTAGAACACCGCATAACGAATATGCTCTCGGTGGCGAAGACTGCCAGTTCTACGCGATCGTATTAAATCCGGAGAAGTGGACCAAGGGCGACTCTTATGAGAAGACAGTCCAGACTTCTTATGTAGAAGATAACAAGACCAACTTCGATCTGGCCGCAGTACCGAATCCGGTATATAGAAAGTATGTCACAGATGTGCTCGATGCCAACAACAAGCTGACATCGATCTCCTACACACCGGAAGCCGATAAGTTCAATTTTGCCTTCGACCTCGTCGATGCAATGGCGGATAAGGACCCGAACAAGACATCCATGATGTGGGTCGCAAAAGACGGTGTGACCGATCACCGCTTTTCTTTCGCCGAGATGAAAAAGTTCACCGCAATGACCGCGAACTATTTTGAAAGCCTCGGCATCAAGCACGGCGACAGAGTCATGCTCGTGCTGAAGCGTCACTACCAGTTCTGGTTCTCGATCCTCGCACTTCACAAGATCGGTGCGATCGCGATCCCGGCCACGAACCTTCTGAAGGAGCACGACTTCGATTACCGTTTCAAGTCTGCAGGCGTTTCCGCCATCGTGATCACCGGTAACGGCGACACAGCTCTTGAGGCCCAGAAGGCTGCCGAAAAGTGCGGCATGGACATCAAGCTCATCATGGCCAACGGTGCCGATGACGAGGCGGGTGTTAACCTTCTCAAAGTCCTCGAAGGAAAAGCTTCTGTCGATGAAGCCGGTCTGAAAAACAAAGCGGTGCTTTTCGAGCAGGGCGGATTCCTGCCCATGGAAGGCATGAGCGACAAGTGGCATAACTTCAACTATGAGATGCCTTCCGCAGACGAAGTATATGAGCGTCCGGCAAATGCCACACAGGGCGATGATCCGATGGTCATGTTCTTCACTTCCGGTACCACAGGTTACCCGAAGATCGCGGCACACTCCCACAAGTATTCTCTGGGACACTTTGCCACAGCGAAGTACTGGCACAATGTAGATCCGAATGGTCTGCACTTCACGATCTCCGATACCGGCTGGGGTAAGTCCCTCTGGGGTAAGCTCTACGGTCAGTGGCTCTGCGAAGCGCCGACATTCACCTTCGACTTCGACAGATTCCATGCCAACGAGATCCTGCCGATGTTCGCCAAGTATAACGTGACCACTTTCTGTGCTCCGCCGACCATGTACCGTTTCCTCGTTAAGGAAGATCTGTCCCAGTACGATCTGACTTCCCTGAAGTATGCGACAGTTGCCGGTGAAGCCCTGAACCCTGAGGTATTCAACCAGTTCATGAGAGCTACCGGTATCCGCCTGATGGAAGGCTTCGGTCAGACCGAGACTTCTCTCGTTATCGGTAACCTCGTAGGATCCGCGATCCGTCTCGGTTCCATGGGTAAGGCCGTTACTCCGTACGATGTGCACATCCTCGACGAAGACGGCAATGACTGCCCTCCGGGTACCACCGGCGAGATCTGCATCCGCACCGTAGATGTCGTTCCGTGCGGCCTCTATCTCGGTTACTACCAGAACGAAGAAAAGACCAAAGAATCCTGGCATGACGGCTACTTCCACACAGGTGATACCGCCTGGATGGACGAGGATGGCTACATCTGGTACGTCGGTCGTGTCGACGATGTGATCAAGTCTTCCGGTTACCGTATCGGGCCATTCGAGATCGAGAGCGTCATCATGGAGCTTCCTTATGTACTTGAGTGTGCCGTAACAGGAACACCTGACCCGCAGGGCGTCCGCGGTATGGTCGTTAAGGCCACGATCGTTCTCGTTCCGGGACGTGCCGAGCCGACCGAAGAACTGAAAAAAGAGATCCAGGAATACGTTAAGACCAACACCGCACCTTATAAGTACCCGCGTGTCGTTGAGTTCGTAACTGAACTCCCGAAGACCATCTCCGGTAAGATCAAGAGAAACGTCATCAGAGACGGTAAGGATTCCTGATCCTTAAATTACAACAAACAGAAAAATACCTTCTAGCTCTGTCCTCGGGCGTTGCCCTGCGGAGGAGCGGCGAAGGTATTTTTTGTTGTTTAATTGAAAAGGCAGGAATCCTTTTACCGTCTGCTGATCAGGAGTTCGCTCTTGCTGCCGGCCAGTTCGATGACATTTCCGGAAGCGGTATCGGAAAAATCGTCGCAGGCGTTACCGCTTTCATCCTCATAAGAGATAGAGACGGATCTGCCGTGTGCGATCCCGCGGAAGGCGACGCCCTCTTTTACGCTTAAGCGGGAGGTTGCGGAGATCTGATTGATTTCGACGCTTCCTTCGAAAGAGCCGACTTCGATCGCCATATCGAGGTTGCTGTCGATCTCAAGACACCCGGAGAACTCATCCACCTTCAGATTCGAGATCTTGCCTTCCACCTCGAAGTCTTCGCAGGTGATCCCGAAGATGGCGACAGTCCCGCAGTTGCAGGAAGCCTCAACATCGCTGAGATAGCGGTTCGGAAGGGAGATCTCGATCACAAGAGATGCCTTCGCGGTGGCCTCTCTTACTTCTTTCCGGCGGTGGATATCGATATCTGCGCAGCCCTTGCCGTCGTCGATCTTCACTTTGAAATCATGAGCGATCTCTTCGAGTGCTTTATCATTGGAACCTAATGTGACCACGATCTTCTCACCGTCTGATCCGATGATGAGAAGTTCGGATGCGGAACCGAGGTTCATATCGAAATGCTTCTTTCCGTCGATGTCGTATTCGGTACGGCTCTCATAGAGGAAACCCTTTCTCGGGGCCGCTTCTTTCTCCGAGGAAAGAAACTCATCGACCGAGATGCCGAAGAGATTAGAAATGACCATTATATTCTCTATATCCGGGATCCCGCGGCCTGTCTCCCACTTCGTTACGGCCTGACGGGAAACTCCCAGCTTCTCTGCCAGTGCATCCTGGGACATGCCCGCGTTCTTTCTTGCTGTCTTTAATTTCTCTGCGAATGTCATTGTCTTGTTCCTCCTTGGATTTGTTGTCTCCATGGTAGTCCGAAACGAGAACCGTTCCTAGAAACTGCAGTTGTCATTTGGATATATTTCTGCTACTTATCGTAGCAAAAGGTACAAAACAGGATTCCCGGGAGTATTGCCCCCGGGATCGGCAGTATTTTCCGCTCATTTTTCTCTTCGAAAAGATCCGTCTCAGGTTTCTTCGTTGGTATCCAGTTCAACTTCCTTCTTCTCTGCTGCAGAGAATCCAAGGGGTAGCCAGCATTCGCCGGTCTCCGAGCCGATCTGATCAATAGAAGAATAGTAAGGCATCGGCAGGCGTCCATAGAACTCCGTCTTGCCGGTAAGAAGATCGCATACTGCGTTTCCGCCTTCCGAACCCGGCAGGTAGCACATGATGACTTCATCCCAGTCGGAGACGTACTCGTCGATAAGAACATTTCTTCCGGCGACGATCAGGGTGATGACCGGCTTTACCGGATTCTTCTTGCTCTTCTTTTCGTTGGCTTCTTTCTTATATTCGGCAACGAGCTCGATCGCTTCCCTGTTTCCGGGAAGTGCCTTGGAACCTGTGATGGAAAGATCTCCCGTGTCGCCTTCCCACTCTGCATACGGAATCTCTCCGACGCAAAGGAGGATCACATCACAGTTTTCCATCTCTTCTTTATCTGTTACGATCTCAAATCCTCTCGCCGAGGCTTCTTTCTGAAGTGCTTCCAGGATCGACGGGCCTTCCTTGCACCAGTGCTGTCCGGAGACATCCTGATCGCTGGCGCCCTGCCAGAGGTATGTCCAGCCGCCGCACATCGCGCCGGTGTCATTTGCCGCCGGGCCGCATACGAAGACCTTCATGCCTTCACCGATCTTGATCTTGCCCTCTTCCGGAAGTACGAGCGGCACCATGGACTCGGCCGCCAGCTTTCTGGCCACTTCGTGTGCATGGGTGCTGTTCCACTCATAAGAAGGCTGAACATTCTCGAGGAAAGGATCTTCGAAAAGACCCGCATCCATCTTCATCTGGATGATCCTTGTGACAGCGTCATCAATGCGCTCCATCGGGATCTCACCATCTTCCACCGCATCCACGATCAGATCACGGGTAGCCGCGAAACCTTCGCCCTCCATGAACATATCGACGCCGGCATTGACGCACAGGATCACATTATCATAATCCGAATCACCGGAGCAGTTATGCATGGAATCCCAGTCTGAAAGGATAACTCCGGTAAAACCGAGTTCGTTTCGGATGCGGGAGATCAGTTCCTTGTTCTCGTGCATCTTCACGCCATTTAACGAAGAATGGGAAAGCATGAGGGACGGAACGCCTTCGTCGATCAGTGCCTTATATACCTGAAGGCACTTGTTGATCTCTTCTTCAGTCATCTGCGCATCGCCTCTGTCGATCAGGCGGCGATCCTCGCCGGTACCGTATACCGTGTATCCGTCACCAAGCAGGTGCTTCGGACACGGGATAACACCCTGCGACATCAATCCCTTGGTATAGGAAAGGGCGAGCGGCGTGACAATGCTCTCATCACTGGAATACGACTCATAGGTACGGCCCCAGCGCGGATCCTGTGCGGAAGCCACACACGGAGAGAATGTCCAGAGGATGCCGCAGTGGAGCATCTCGCTTCCGGTAATAAGCCCCATCTCGAAGGTCAGGGCCTCGTCATTGGCGGCGCCAAGATTGATGTTATGCGGGAAGATGACGGAACCACTGGCTTCCAGGATGCCGTGAACACAGTCGTTTCCATAGATATACGGGATACGGGTATTCGAAAGGAGCGCCGCATCCTGATAACGGGAAGTCATCTCCTGCCAGTCGGACTGCGGAAGTGCCGGCCAGTCCGGATAATGGGAAAGGACCGAACCAAAGCAGTTATTCTGCATCTCCTCCAGCGGCATGGCGTAGTTGGCGCCCTGGACCATCTGGCTGGCTTTCTCCTCTAAGGTCAGAAGTGCACAGATCTCCGGTGCAGAGAGTCCTTCGAACTTCGGGTTGACACAGTGGTACGGCGGAAGTGTCGTCTCCGCTTCCGTCGGTTCCGTCGATTCCGTCTTTTCGATCGGACGCGGCAGATCGGAAGGCGTGGTCTCCGGGTATTTTTCCGGAAGTTTACAGGATGTAAGAGATGCGAGCATTCCGGCTGTCATCGAGAGGATCAATAAGGAACTTATTATTTTCTTTTTCATGTGACTCTTTCTCCTTTGTTTTCGTAGGGTGCCTCCGATGCTTCAAAAGCTTCTTCGGAGGGGCGGACCGTCAGCACGACAGAATACAGACATGACGGCATCGCGCTTCCCGGTCACCCCCAGGTAGGAAATAGGAAAACAGGGTCTCCGCCAGAAGCACAAGGCCGGTGCCGAGGATCGCTCCTCCATAGAAACCGGCACCGACGGCCAGACCGATGAGACCGCCGAGGACCATGGCAAGCAAAAGCCGTACAACAACGGACGCGAAGTTGAATTCTTTAAGATAATCGAAGACCTCTGCCACCTGGGTACGACTCCTCTAAATACATTTCCTTATTTACCACGACACATTTTAGCATAAAAAGCCCATATGGTCATCTTTTCAGAGGAGAGAGAGGAGAACGAAGATCCTTTTCGGATCACTTATCGTAGCATGGATTCTTGATGCGCTCGACCATCTGGTCTTTCGGCATCGGGCGGTCATAGTAGTAGCCCTGGATGATTTCGGCGCCGAAGGAATTCAGGGTCTTGATCTGATTTTCCTGTTCGACCCCTTCAGCCACGATCGTAAGCCCGATGGACTGCGCCATCTTGATGATGTGATTCAGGATCGTCAGGTCTTTCGAAAAGTCCCTGTCGATAAAGCCTTTGTCGATCTTCATCGTGTCGAAGGAGATCTCCCTAAGCACCGCCATGGAAGAATTGGCACTTCCGAAATCGTCGATCGAGGAGCAGAATCCTCGCCTTCTTAAGTCGTCAACGAATTCCTTCATGACACTGATCGGGAATTCATCCATCGTCTCCGTGATCTCGATCTCGATCAGTTCTTTCGGGACACCGCTCTCCGTGACGATCTCATCGATCTTCTTCGCAAGATCCGGATCGGCCAGGTTCCTTCTGGAGAAATTGATAGAGATCGGCGGGATCTGCAGGCCCTGTTCGAGCCAGGAAGAGATATCCTTACAGATCGTCCGGAGCATATACATATCCAGCTCACAGATGGATTCGTTCATCTCCATGATATGGATAAACGAGCTGGGGTTGATGACCTCGCCCTTGTGGTTCCATCTGGCCAGCGCCTCCGCGCCGCACAGCACCTTCGTCCGGCTGTTGACTTTCGGCTGGTAGTAAGGCACAAACTCTCCTTCATCAAGGCCCTTTCGGATCTTCGCTTCAAAGCGTCTTTTCTCTTCGATCGAGTCCATCAATTCTTTCGTCATATAGACGATCGGATGTCCTGTGCCTGCCTTTGCCTGTTCAAGCGCCGTGGCCGCGAACGTGAGGATGTCCTCTCCGTTGTGATCACCCTTCTTGATCTCGTACACTCCGGCGGTGACCGGAAGGCGTGACTCATGGTCTCTTCCCGTATCGTCGGTGAATTTTACCTTGAGATCCGTAAGTTTACTCAAAAGATCCGGAAGATGATCCTTCTGCACGATTGCGACGAACTGATCTCCCTGAAGATGTCCGAGGAATTCCTCCTTCGGAAATTCTTCGGCAAAAGAGCCGGCGAAGGACTTCAGAACGCGCGATCCTGTCTCCGGTCCATACTTTCTGTTAATGGAGGAGATACGGGAGATGTCGAAAAAGACGACCGCATGTTTCAGAAGTTCCGGCTGTCCTCTTCTCTCCTCGAGCCACTCGATACAGCTCTGCTCGTTGGGAAGACCTGTACGAAGGTCCGTCCTCTCCGCCTTGATGATCTGCTTGTTCTGGTACACGATATTCTCGACAAACAGGATATTCACCGAAAGTGCGATGCCGATATCCATGTATGCAAATCCGAAGAATAAAAGCTGGTAGATAAATCCGATCAGCGGCAGGAGGATATAGGACAGAAGCGCCAGGAAGCGGTATTTCTGCATCTTCTTCCTGTACTGGATCAGGATCGAGAATATGATCGCCATTCCAAGCATGGCGATAATGACGGAGACGTAGAAATAGTCACCTCTGTGATACTTGTTCGTCCCGTCGATCGTGTAATAGAGCCCGGTGAAATGGGAAATTACGACCAGAAGCATCCCGATGCCCGAGATCAGGAAGCAAAGGAAATTTCTTCTCCGGCATTTCGCGTCTTTTCGGAAACTGAACTCGCCGAAAATGACGATCGAAAGATAAATGTCGATGACGATCAGGAAAAGATCACAAAGGAGGAATACCATCAGGTTGGACGAATACATCACAAAAGACGCGATCGCCCCGGGACGGCCATGGAAAATATACTCGACAAAATCACACAGGAGCAGCGCTCCGGCCATGATATTCAGGAGAGTCACGACGACACGGGCCTTCTTCTCCTGACTATTCTTAAGCGCGCAAAGGACAGCCGATATTAAACAGAAGATCGACTCAAAAAGCAGAAATGCCACATGAGCGGAGAGTATGTCCACCAAAAGCAATTCGCCTCCTTCAGCAATTGGTTATGCGACCCATTACATTTTCCTGTTCTTTTTCATTATACTATGCGCGAAAATATAAAAGCAATTTATGGATTTTGACGCTTGAAAAACTTCTCTTTCCATAAGAAAATACTATGTGGTAAGAAAAAGTACCGAAAGGACGCGATTTTTCGGCGGACCGGAATCTTTTTCGTACCGATTCTTTTCGAAAAGGAACGGTTTGATATGGAAGACTGTTTAGTGTATTTTTTCACAGGGTTTCTCGACAGCGGCAAGACTTCCTTTATCCATTCCTGGCTTGCTGATGGCAGTTTTCAGGAAAAAAGAGTCCTGGTGATCCTGACCGAGGAGGGCGAGGTCGAGCTTCCGCCGGAAGAGGGAGCACCCTGCAAAGCCTTAAAGATCGTCACCGTGGAGACCGAAGAAGTCACACGGGCCTTCACCTATAACATCGACGCGCAGTTCCATCCGGATGTCGTACTCATCGAGTGGAACGGTTCCGTATCCCCGGCCAAGTTCTTCGACGAAGTCGATGTGCCTGAAAACTGGGCGCTGGCCGCCGCCATCACCATCGTGGATGCATCCACATATAACGACTATTACCGCAACATGCAGACCCTGTTTGCGGACTACTACCGCTTCTGCGACAACGTCATCTTCAACCGCGTCGATCCGGAAGTGAATAACATACCTAAGCTCCGGGGCTCGGTAAAATCCCTGAACCCCGCCATGAATCTGTCCTTCTTCGGGATGGACGGTGCCATGATCGATATCGGGGAATATCTCCCCTATAACCTCGAGGATGATCCGTGTGTCATCGAACCTGATGACTTCGGTCTTTTCTATACGGACGCACTCGACAACGTCAAGAGATATAACGGCAAGCGCATCACCGTGACCGCGCAGGCTGTCCTCATGCGCGAGCATAGAAAAGAAGCCTTCGTCCTGCAGAGAAAGGCCTACACCTGCTGTGCCAACGATATCGGCGCGATCTCGCTTCTGTGCCTTTACAAGGTCAGAGGGGGCTTCCCCGAGAACCAGTGGCTTCAGGTCACCGGGAAGATCGGGTTCTTCCGCGACGACTCCCAGGGCACACCGGTGGCGATCCCTTGTCTTCAGGTAGAGAATTTCCACATCACGGATGCTCCCGAAAACGACATCATTTACTTCAGCTGAAACACATTTTGAAAGAAGGTATATAACATGGCTACAAAAGTAGATATTTTCTCCGGCTTTCTCGGCGCTGGCAAGACAACGCTCATCAAGAAGCTGATCTCCGACGGCTATAACGGCCAGAAACTGGTCCTCATCGAGAACGAATTCGGTCAGATCGGCATCGACGGCGGATTCTTAAAGGAGTCCGGCATTGAGATCACCGAGATGAACTCGGGCTGCATCTGCTGCTCCCTCGTCGGCGATTTCGGAACCGCCCTTAAGGAAGTCATCGATCAGTATGCTCCGGACCGTATCCTCATCGAGCCCTCCGGCGTCGGCAAACTCTCCGATGTCGTTGCCGCTGTGGAGAAAGTGGAAGGCACCGAGGTCTGCGGCACTGTGACCGTCATCGATGCCAGCAAGTGCAAGATCTATCTGAAGAACTTCAAAGAATTCTACGAAAACCAGATCAAGTATGCCGGCACGATCATCCTGTCCCGCACCGGAAACATCGCCCAGGGCAAACTCGATACAGCTATCGAGCTGATCCGGGAGATCAACGATCACTCCCAGATCATCACGACTCCGTGGGAAAAGCTCTCGGGCACACAGATCCGCGAAGCCATCGAGAACCCGCTCACCGCTTCCGATATGGCAGCCGCCCTGTTAGAGGCTGAGGAGCATGCGCATCACCACCATCACCATGATCACGATGAGCATGACCACGATCACGAACATGAACACCACCATGATCATGAGCACGAGCATGAACACGAACATGAGCATGAGCATCACCATGACCACGACCATGAACATGAACATCATCACGACCACGACCATGAACATGAGCATCATCACGATCATGGTCCGGACTGCACCTGCGGCTGCCACGATCACGACCACGACCACGAAGGTCACCATCACGCAGACGAGGTCTTCGACAGCATCGGCTTTGAGACCTCCAAGACCTTCTCTGAAGCCGTTATCAAAGCAGCTCTCGAGGAACTGGACAGCGGCGATTTCGGCATGATCCTCCGCGCCAAGGGCATCGTCGCCGGCGAAGACGGCAACTGGATCCACTTCGACTATGTACCGGGTGAAGCGGATGTAAGAAGCGGCGCTGCGGATGTCACCGGCAAGCTCTGCATCATCGGTTCCAAGGTCGATAAGGACGCGTTAAAGGTTCTTTTCGGACTGTAAGAGATTTTCGGTTATATCATAACCACCCGTCGAACGGGTGGTTTGCTCTAGGGCTATAAGCCCATGTTACCGGCCAGCGCCTAAAGACGCTGGCTTTCACATGTCGTTCAAGCCTAACTGCCTTTGACTCGTAGCCGCCCAT